>Ga0310342_100000910_pt1 | contig 17749 bp, 11 predicted proteins | sample S15DNA20500_MG_FD_206155 | JGI IMG/M metagenome (GOLD analysis project Ga0310342, IMG submission 206155) | Marine microbial communities from station ALOHA, North Pacific Subtropical Gyre - S1503-DNA-20-500_MG | ecosystem: Environmental > Aquatic > Marine > Oceanic | place: Pacific Ocean: North...
AGAAGAGCAGCCCCTCGTCATGCATCGCCAGGCGCAGCTTGACCATCTTGTTGCCGCCCTTTACGAGAGAGCGGGAATCAAGCAGCTCACGAAAGCCGAGCCATTGACCGGCGAAGTTCCGGGAGAACTCACGGACATTCGGGCTCTTCAGCATCCGTTGCACCTCGGCAGAGAGGACCTTCCCCTCGGCGAGCTTCCCCTCAGCTGCCCGGCCCAGGAGCTCGGCGTCGGGAGTGCTCGACCAGAGAAAGTAGGAAAGCCGGGTCGCGAGATCGAAGTCGGACACGCGGTAGGGCGTCGTGGCTCCCGGGTCTACCACCTCGATCCGGTAGAGAAAATTCGACGAGGTCAGCGCGGCGATCAGGGCATCCTTGACCGCACGGTCGAAGGACGCGCCGGCAGCCCGGCTCTTCTCATAGATCCCGAGATAGACCGCTATCTCATCTTCGGCCACCGGCCGGCGGAACGCGCGGCGCAGGAACTGGCCCAGGAGCGACCCGGGCTCCTTGTGGCCGGCAAAGACCTGCTCACGTGCGCCCTTCACCGAATCGATCTGCCCGACGGCGTACTGGGCGATCTGCAGGTACTTGATGAGAGCCGCCTCGTTGAGCCCGAGGACCGATGCATCATTGTTGAAGCCGGAAGCTCCCGGGGGATCCGACAGGAGCAGCTTCTCAACGATCGACGGCGGCGGCCGCATATAGCGAAAACCATCCCTGGCGATTTCCTGCTGCAGCTCGATGCCCAGCAGGTCTTCAAGGGAGTTCTGGTACTCGCGGCGGGTCAGGCGGCGGGGAAGTGACGGGCCGGGAACCGGCTCGGTGAGGGCCTCGAAGGTGGCCCTGTACCAGTCGAGCAGCTTCTCCTTCTGCTCCGCGGTGAGCTGCTCGGCCTTTTCCGGCGGCATCTCACCCTCCTCTACCTTCTTGCGCATCGTTTTCCAGAGATCATCGGCGGCAAGCGCCGCCTTGAGGTCGGGATAGAGCGCGAAGTTCACCTTGCCCTTCTTCTTCTCAGGGCCGTGACAACCGAAGCACCTCGCCTCGAGGATGGAAACGACCTCCTCGAAGCGCGCCTCAGCCCGCAGCGAAAGATCGGACTCATCAGCGGCAAGCGGGCGTACCCAGCAACACAGGAGCGCCAGCAGCCCCATCCGGATTCCCATATTCAGTTTCATTCGCCGTTGGTCCACTTGAGGGTCAACATCTCACTTTTGACCGCCGTAGCGGCGCACCTCCACGTCGTTCTTTCGCGCCTTGCCGGGGGTGCTGCGTCCGCGGGTTATGATCTCTTCAAGCAGTGCTTTCATCTTCTTGACGCGCCCGGGCTGGCTGGTTGCCAGGTTCTTCGTCTCACCGAGATCGTCGGCGAGATTGTAGAGCTGGACGGGATTTCCACCGCCACCCTTCGTCCAGCCGCCGGAGCCCGGGGCCATGAGCAGCTTCCAGGGGCCCTTGCGCACCGACGGCACACCGCGGATCGAGCAGCTGACCGAATTCTCCCGCACCGACTTGTCTTCGCCCTTGAGCAATCCAAGCAGGCTGAAGCTGTCCTCGCCGGAACCCTCGGACAGCGGCTTGCCGAAGATGTCGGCGAAGGTCGCCATGAGGTCGGCCTGGTGGACCAGCTGTCCGCTCACGCTGCCCGGCTCTACGACCCCGGGCCAGCGCACGATGAACGGCACCCTGTGGCCGCCCTCCCAGGCGTCTGATTTGTAGCCGCGCAGCGGGCCGCTGGCGTAATGTCCCCTGGCCTCCATCTCGCGGGTGCCGATGTAGTGGGCGCAGCCGTTGTCGCTGGTAAAGATAACCAGGGTGTTGCCGGCCACCCCGCTCTTTTCGATGGCGTCGAGCACCTGGCCGACGATCGCATCGGTCTCCATGACAAAGTCGCCGTAGAGGCTGAGCTTGCTCTTGCCCTTCCACTCCTCGTTCACCGACAGCGGGGTGTGCGGAGAGGTCAGCGGCATATAGAGCAGGAAGGGTCCGGGCTTCTTCGCCTCGCGCTCGATGAAGCGCGCCGCGCGGTCTCCGAGGGCTGGCAGGATGGGCTCGAGCGTCCAGCCATCGAGCGCCGGTCCCTGCTGGCTCGCCTGGTTTTTTCGAAAGAGGCGCGCCGGAAGGAACTCCGAGGGAATCCCGACCGTACGGTCGTTCTCGATGAAGCAATAGGGCGGCCAGTTGGGGACATCCGTTCCGAAGTACTCATCGAAGCCGCGTGTCACCGGCCCGCCACCGATGGGTTTTGAAAAGACTTTCTTCCAGGCGGCGCGATGTTCGGCGGTCGCCTTGCCGGGCTTGTTGCGGGCGGCGCGAAAAAGTTTCTTATCTTTCTCGGGGATCGGCCAGCTCATGCCGAGGTGCCACTTGCCGATGCAGGCCGTGCGGTAGCCGTGACTTTTGGCGAGGCCCCCGATGGTGAGCCGGTCGGGGGCAATCAGGGGACCTCCCCAGAGCCTCACGATGCCGGCCTGCAGCTTGGTGCGCCAGTGGTAGCGGCCGGTGAGGATCGTATAGCGCGATGGCGAACAGACCCCCGACGATGAATGCCCATCGGTGAACCGCATACCCTCGGAGGCCAGCCGGTCGATACGGGGCGTGGCGATCTTGCCGCGCTCCGGGTTGTTGCACCCAACATCGCCGTAGCCCAGGTCGTCAGCGTAGATGACCACGATATTCGGCTTGTCGGTAGCCCGCGCATCGAGTGCCACAGCGCTCATCGCAGGCAAAAGGATGCATAAGAGGAGACGCAGGCAGGCCGCGCGCGGTAAGGATCTTTGTTTCTTCATGATATGGATTCCCCCTGTCTCCTGGATTTTACTTCCCGGCGCCCTTTTGCGCATCCTCGCGGCGCGGCGCGGCGCGCTCGGAAACCTTGAAGTGCGCCGCGACCTCGGCCGCGCTCAGCGCCCGGTCAAAAACCGCCGTCTCATCGAGCTTCCCCTCAAAACCGAACAGCTTGTCAGAGCGCCCGCCGATGAAGACCGGCAGCTTCCCCGGCGCTTCGATGGTCCAGTCGAGCTCCGCCTCGATCTCCAACTCTCCGTCAAGGTAGACCTTCAGCGCGCCCGGCCCCCGGACCAGCACCACGTGATGCCAGTCCCGGAACTCGAGGACCGTTCTGCCGGGAACCACCCGCCCCACCTCGTTGCCCGTATAGAAGAAGAGCCGCCCCGGCGACAGATCTCCATGCGTACCGCTGATGCCGAGATGCTCACCCAGCGCCCTGCGATCTCCATCCTCTCCCCGGGAGAAGAGGTAGCCGGTCACCGGCTTGACGCTAGATGCTATGCCGTTCCAGAACCACATCGAGACACTGTAGGTTTTTCCAAGGCCGGGCAGAACAGCCTGCAGGCGGCCGCCGGCAAAATGTACCGCGTGGTTCTCTCCGGGCGCGGAGAAGGGCGAGTTCTCTTCCGGGGGAGTCGACACCCCGCCGCCCCGGCGCCGTACTCCCGGCAAGTAGAAGGCGGTCCAATCCTCAAAGCGGGCGGTGGTCTTTCCAGTGCTGTCAACGGCCGCTGGGCCGCTGAACTCCTCAAAGCGCCAATAGGCCGCGGGACGGGCCGCCAGCACAGCGCGGGCATAGGGACCGTGCGAAGGTGTTAAGGCGCGCCGCTTGCGACCGCTGACCTGCTCGAGCAGGGTGAGCAGGCCCTCGACGATCTTCGGCTCGGCCTCCTCCTCGAGCCCGGCGGTACGCGCCGGCCAGGTAGTATAGCCGCCGAGCTTGTGCTGCTCGGGCGGTGGGATGTAGCCTTCCGCGCCGTTGGCCAGCTCCATGTTGAAGGTCGCCGCCAGCGGGCTCTGCGCCTTGAGCTTGAGACCCGTGATGCCGTAGACCTCGTTGGGAATGGCGCAGATACCCAGCTCTCCGATACGGACGGCCTGCAGCACGAGTTCGCTGCGAGGATTGTCATGAATCCACCGCGCCTGCTCGGCGTAGACCTCGGGCTGGTTCCGCGGACGCCTCTGTCCCCGCCGCTCGTTGAGGGAGCGGGCCCATTCGAGGCGCCCTGCAGAGGGAAGGCGGCGGCCGAGGGGCAGGAGCAACTCAGACATGGCCAGGGTAGCATCCGAGCGGTGTTCGATGCGTTGCCAGGCATCGATGGCCAGCTTGCCAAGGGCGCTGGCATACTGCTGGCGGTTGCGACCGCCTCGATGCGGTTTACCATAGTCCATCCAGTGCAGGTCGCCGCTGGTGCCCTGGGACATGATACCCACCATCCCGCCGCCGAGTTCCTTTTCCAGGTAGCTGGAAAACTCGCCGTAATAATCGGCTGAAAAACCCGCCCCGGCCCCGTAGTAGTGCATCGAGTAATTGGCCAGGATGCAGATGGGCTCGTTCTTCTGCGATACGAAGCTGAGGATGGACAGGTGGGGATCGATGGGTCCCGACGGGCCGGTATAGGCCGGATTCAGATAGCCGGGGTGCATCATGGCTCCGATGGTCCGCTTGCCGAAGGGATCATTGCCAAGGCTGTCGGAGCGCCGAATCCAGCGGCGGCAATTGGTGTACTCATGCGCATCGACGACCGCCCAGCCCACCCGGGCCGGCCGCAACCGCGCGTGCGCCGCGACAATGCCATCGGCCACCCTTGGAATCATGGAGCGGGTGTAGTCGGTATCCTTTCTCGATCCCAGGCAGAAACTCATGGCGGAGGGCGCCGAATGGGTGTGGGTGGCGGAAATCAGGATGCGGTTGGCGGACAGGCCGATCTTCTCCTTTACCTTCGCCTTGATCTCATCGCAGACCTTGCGCGAGACCATACAGGAATCCACCACGGCGATCGCCAGCATCTCGGAAGCATCGGCAACGGCAAGGCAGCGAGCGAAGAGTGGATCGTCAACCCGGTTGGAGCTGGCCTCGATAAAACCGCCATTCCGGATAGCCGGCAGCTTCAGCGGCGAGATATCAACCGCGACCGCCCCCGCACGCAGGACCTGCTCCCCGGCAGGAAGTCCCGGACCGGGAACACAGAGCGTGACGACAAGGGTAAGGACCGGGATAAGAGAAAATCGATACATCATGGCGTCTTGGAGAAGTGGAGAGGCGAGCCAACGACCTTCCATGATAACCGCGCGCCCACTGTAGAGACCGCAGAGAACGGCTATTATTTTCGGGACGCGGACTGCTTTCCGGAGGCAAGCTTGCGGAACTCGTCCATGCGCTCCGTCCAGGCCCGCTCGAGTTCTTTCGCCTTCTCCGGATTGCTGGAGGCCAGGTTGTTCAGTTCGGTGCGGTCCTCACCCAGGTTGTAGAGCTCCCAGGGATCTCCCTTTGCCGCCACCAGCTTCCAGTCCCCCACCCGGATGGCGCGATGGCCTCCGTGGAACCACCACAGGTACTCCCGCTTCAACGGACCGTCGCGTGAGAAGGTCGGCAACAGGCTATGGCCGGGAGCCTTCGGGGCATCGGCCGGCAATCGTTTCACGCCGGCGAGCTCCAGGATCGTGGGAACCACGTCGATCACGTGGGCTGGAGCCCGTCTCAGCTCTCCCCGGTCCTTGATGCCCTTCGGCCAGTGGGCGATGAAGGGCGTCGCGCAGCCGCCCTCGTGGACCCAGGTCTTGTGCCGGCGAAAGGGGGTATTGCAGACCGTCGACCAGCCGGGACCGAGGCACAGGTAGGATGGGCCAGAGCCCGGCGGCGCAGTGGGGTCGTGGCCATCGGTTCGCACCATGATCTCGGCACTCGAGCCGTTGTCTGAAAGAAAGAAAATGAGGGTATTGTCAAAGGCGTCCATTTTTCGAAGTTGCACCAGCACACGGCCGATCGCCTGGTCCATGCGGTCAATCATGGCGGCATGGATCGCCATCTTGGTCGATTGGAACTCTCTCTGCTCATCGGTCAGGTCCCGCCAGGGCAGAGGCCGGTTCACCTCCCCGGGACCTAGCTTCTTCAGGGCATCGGGGAAATGATAAGGCGGTCCGAGGTCGCGCTCCACCTCAGAGAGCTTCCCGGTGACGATACCGATCTTCCGGATGCGCTCCCAGCGCGCGTCGCGAACCTTTTTCCACGACCTTCGATAGCGCTCCCGGTAGCGCGCGATGTCCTCGGGCAGGGCGTGCAGGGGAAAATGCGGCGCGGTGAAGGCGAGATAGTGGAAGAACGGTTTCGCGGAATGTTTCTCAGCGTGTTCCCTGAGGCACTTCACCGCGTGGTCGGCGATGGCGTCGGTGGCGTAGTAGCCGGTATCCTTCTTCACCTCGGGAAGCTTCCTGTCATCCTCCCAGTGGACCTTCGGATAGAAAAACCGTCCCTGGTCCTTGAGATAGTAGGAGCGGTCGAAGCCGCCGGCGATCGGCATGCCATCGATATGCCACTTGCCCGAGTGATAGGACCGGTAGCCGGCGGGCTCGAGCATGGCGGGCAGAAGCTTGGCCCACCTCGGCCGCGCCCCCGCGCCCCCGCTGCGTACTCCCTTCGGCAGGCCCGGAACCGCGTCCCGCCGAATCTGCTGGGCGAAGTACCCCGTCAGGAGAGCTCCTCTCGTCGGCCAGCAGCGCGCGGTATTGTAGAACTGCGTAAAACGCAGGCCATCGCGCGCCAGGCCGTCGAGGTTGGGGGTCTCGATCTCGCCGCCGTAGCAACCGAGATCCGAGAAGCCGAGGTCGTCAGCCATGATCAGGAGAACGTTGGGACGAACCGGCCCGGAATCCTCTGCCCGGACGCCGGCTGCAAGCGCCAGCAGGATCAGCAGTGGAAGAAAGGAAACCCGGTTTGATGTGCCGCTTCGTTTCATTTCAAACTCGCTTTTCTCAGGCAACGCCGCGCGCAGCTCAGCTTGCCGGACTAACGTAGCGGCCGAGGAAGAGGATGCTACCCGTCGCCTTGTCACGGATGAGGAAAAGAAACGGATGATCCGCCCGGAAGCTCGGTCCCCGGCGAATCGACCGCAGCCCGACAACAGCGCCAGTGGCGGCGGCCGCCTCGGTACCTTCCTCGTTCACCTCGACGAAGGCCTTGTGAAACACGGCGCTCAGGTAGAGCTTCGTGGTGCCATCCATCCCCGAAAAATCAGCGTCACTGAAAGCCTTCTTCATCCCGAGATTCTGCAGCTTGCCGGAAAGATCGAAGCGGGAGGTCAGCTTGAACCTGGGAAACAGGGTATCGACCTTCACCCGGCGCAGCTTGCCGAGCCAGCCCGACAATTTCTCGGCGGCCAGGTGCTTCTCGAGAGCGGCCAGTCCATCCACCTTGCGGGGCAACAGCACGACCATGGAGACCTTCTCTCCCTTGTAGGGCATCTCGATGACTTGGACCTCGTCGTCCTGGAAATAGCCAAAGTTGCCCTTCTGGAACATCATCGGGGTCTTCCGGCTCTTGCCGGCCGCCAGCCTGAAGGGCATCTCGCGGGTTCTCTTGACGTTGAACTGGGTCGCCCAGTTTCCTTTGAAGTAGATGGCGTTGGTCAGGACCATACGGGTCATGGAATCGATGGAGCCTTCAGGGAGCAGGTCCTTGATCTTCCGTCGAGTCTCTCCCTCGACCCAGCGGTTGATGACCCCGCGGGCCTCCTCGGGGGAGCGGTAGTCAAGCGGCCGGCTGGCCGAGCCGTACTCCGCCTCGATCATCTCGAGATAGCTCTTCAGGAAGGGATAGTCTTTCTGCGGCCAGAGGGCGTTGGCTATGGACATTTCCACGCCGCCCTTGCCGCCCGCCGCTCGCAGACTCCGCTGGAGCTCCCCAAAGGCGATGTGCAACCGCTCACGCCCGAGGGGGCCTCCCTCCTTGTCAGGCTTCAGGGTAAACTCGAGAGCCCCGGCCATCTGGCTGGCCGTTTCGCCCCGGGCGCCGCCCCAGGTCATCGCCATGGCGGTCGAGATACTGTAGGGCGAGAAGAACAGGTTGCCGGACCCGTCGTTCAGATCCTTGTAGAGCTTGAGGGCGAACCTGGTATTATCTGCCGCGAGATCTTCGACATCGGAAGCAGGACAGGCTCCGGCAGCCATAACCAGGATCGTAAAGAGGACCAGGGTTTTCTTCATCCAGTACGGGCTTTCAGTTCTCATGGCTTATCTCTTTCCTTATTTGGGGTTTTTTAGATTACAGAACCGTTGACCCAAGCTGGGAATATCTGTTACCGGAAAAAAACGGTTTTTCAGATTTATCTCAGGAGGAACATCCAGGCCCATCACCTCCGTTGCCCTCGATGCCCTGCAACACGGTGCGCACGGTTACGCCGGCGTTTACGGCAGCGACGAGGTCGGTGGCTGCGGTGAGCGACTCCTGCGGGATGCCTGAGGCGAGCGCCTTCTGCGTACGGGCGCCGGTACAGTAGGCGCAGCCGCAGGTGATGGTAACGGCAAGGCCGATGAGGTGCTTTTCGCGATCACTGAGATGCTCGGTAGCCCCGGCCTTCTCGAGGGCCTGCATAACGTGAAGTTCTTTAGGATTCATGCGGTTTTCGTTCCTGTTCTTGTATTTGTACGATCAGGGAAAAAGGGCCAATCCTGTTTATCATAGCCTATATGGCAAGTCCGCAACCCCGCCAGCAAACAGTTTTTCAGACTTCCGTTAAGCCCGCCGAAGTCTTAGCATAAACTCACCATGAAAATACCAGCAACAGTTCTCCTGCTTCTCATCCTCTGCCCCATCACCCTCCCCTCCTTCGCAGGCGACTGGCCGCAATGGCGCGGACCCAACCGCGACGGCGTCTCGACCGAAAAAGGGCTCCTCGATAAGTGGCCCGAAGGCGGACCGAAGCTCGTATGGAAAGCCAAAGGCCTCGGCGTCGGGTTTTCCAGCGTCAGCGTGAGGGATGGCCTGATCTACACCATGGGAGATGGCAAGGAAGCCAGCCATGTATTCTGCCTCGATGCCAAGAATGGAAAGATCCTCTGGACCTCCAAGCCCGTCGGCAAAACCGGCGGCAACTACAAGGGTACACGCTGCACTCCGACGCTCGATGGAGATCGCCTCTACGCCCTCGGGCAATTCGGCGACCTCGTTTGCCTCGAGGCGAGCAACGGCGCCGAGGTCTGGCGCCGCAGCCTGACCGAGGATTTCGGCGGACGCTCCGGTGGCTGGAACTATACCGAGAGCCCGCTGGTCGATGGCGACAAGGTCATGGTCACCCCCGGCGGAAAAAAAGGGACCGTGGTCGCCCTGAGCACGAAAAACGGCAAGCTTGCCTGGCAGAGCAAGGACTTCACCGATGGCGCCCAGTACAGTTCGCTCATCGTCAGGGACTTCGGCGGCCGGCGACAGTACATCCAGCTCACCGGATCCAGCGTTGCCGGGCTGGATGCGAAAACCGGAGAAACCCTGTGGAAGGCCCCCCGCAAGGGCAGGACCGCGACCATCACCACACCGGTATTCCACGAGGGACACCTCTTTGTCAGCAGCGCCTACGGTGTCGGCTGCAACGGCTTCAAGGTCACCCGCAACAAGGCCGGCTTCAGCGCCAAGCAGATCTACGCCAACAAGAGCATCTCCAACCATCACGGCGGCTGCATCCGCGTGGGCAACTACGTCTACGGCTCAAGCGGCGGCACCCTCGCCTGTCTCGAGCTGAAAACCGGCAAGGAGATGTGGCGCAAGAGAAGCGCCGGCAAGGGCTCCATCGTGGTCGTGGACGGGAAGATCATCCTGCGGGCCGAGAGCGGTCCCATCGCCCTCGTCGAGCTCAACCCGAAGGCCTATAAGGAGATCAGCAGGTTTGACCAGCCTGACCGGTCCAGGGCCAAGGCCTGGCCCCACCCCGTGGTCTCCAACGGCATCCTCTACATCCGGGACCAGGGCATCCTGCTGGCCTACGACCTGCGGAAATAATCAACGCATCCGCCGCGGAGGCATCACGTGATGATGTCGTTGATCACCTTGCCGTGTACGTCGGTGAGGCGGAAATCGCGCCCGTTGTAGCGGTAGGTCAGCCGCTTGTGATCGATACCGAGTTGGCGCAGCATGGTGGCGTGCAGGTCGTGGACCTCGACGATATCCTCGGCCGCGTGATAGCCAAGGTCGTCGGTGGCACCGTAGGTTATCCCCGGCTTGATGCCGCCGCCTGCCATGAACATGGAGAAGCCCATCATATGATGGTCACGCCCGTCACCCTGGGCCATCGGCGTGCGGCCGAACTCACCGCCCCAGACCACCAGGGTGCTGTCGAGAAGACCGCGTCGCTTGAGATCCTTGATGAGGGCCGTGGTGCCCCGGTCGACCAGGTTCATCGTCTTGGCGATCCCCTTCTTAATGCCGCCGTGATGGTCCCAGCCGCGATGGTAGACCTGCACGAAGCGCACCCCACGCTCGACGAGGCGCCGGGCCAGCAGGCAGTTGCCGGCAAAGGATCCGTCGAGGTCCTTGATGCCGTAGAGCTCGAGCGTCTCCTTGTTCTCGTCGTTGATCCGGGTCAACTCCGGGACGCTCATCTGCATCTTGAAGGCGAGCTCGTACTGGCTGATGCGGGCGGCGATACCCGGGTCCCGCAGCGTCTTTGCCCTCCCCCGGTTGAGCGCGCCGATGGTGTCGATCACCTCACGCTGAGAGCCAGCTGAGACCCCCGGCGGGTTGCGAACGTAGAGGACCGGGTCGCCCGATGAATAGAACTGCATCCCCTGGTGTTCGCCCGGCAGGAAACCGCTGTGCCACTGGCGCGAGGCGATCGGCTGGCTCTGGCCCCCGCCGGTGGAGGTCATCACGACGAAGCCCGGCAGGTTCTCGGCCTCGCTGCCGAGGCCGTAGAGCAGCCAGCTGCCCATCGCCGGGCGGCCGCTGATCGTCGTACCGGTGTTCATGAAGGTATGGGCTGGGTCGTGGTTGATCGCCTTGGTCTTCAGGGAGCGGATAATGCAGATGTCATCGGCCAATTCCGGAAGGTGCTTGAAGGCTGTGCTGAGCTGCTGCCCGGACTTGCCGTAGCGCTTGAATGGATATTGCGGCGCCATGCACTTGAGCGCCTTGTTCTGCAGTTGGGCGATCGGCTGGCCCTTGGTAATGGAAGCCGGCATCGGTTTGCCGCCAAGCTCGGCCAGCTTCGGCTTGTAGTCAAAAGTTTCGAGATGCGATGGCCCGCCTGCCATGTAGAGGAAGATGACCTGCTTCGCCCTGGGTGGAAAATGCAGCGGCCGCAGGAGGCCCGGCCTGGCAGGATCGGCATCGGCGCCACGAAGGCCCCCAGGCGAGAGAAGCGAGGCGAGCGCCGCCCCGCCGAGCACGTTGGCCCCATGGCCGAGAAAGGCCCGGCGGCAGAGTTCCGTCTGATCAAGCAGGTTGTTCTGCATGGTGCTTCCAGTTCAATTGCGGGTGATGGTCTCGTGGAGATTCAGGATGGCGCGGGTCACCGACATCCAGGCCGCCAGCTCGACGGCGGGAAGCTCTACGGCGGCCGCGTACTCGCCGACCGCGACCAGCTTGCCGGCGGCGTCCTTGTCTGCACTGAACCCGGCGAACTGTTTCTGGTAGAGCCTGCCAAGCGTCTCGAGCTCCCAGGCCTCGGCTTCCCGGCACAGGATGCGGCGATAGGCCCAATTGATCCTCTCCGCCAGTGACTCCCCGCCCTCGCTCATCAGCTTCTGGGCGAATACGCGGGCCGCCTCGACATAGATCGGATCGTTGAGCAATACGAGAGCCTGCTGGGGAGTGTTCGAACGCGGCCGCTCGGCGACGCACTCCTCGCGGCTGGGAGCATCGAAGGCTCGCAGGCTCGGGTGCCAGAAACTCCGGCGCCAGTAGGTGTAGACCCCGCGGCGGTAGAGACCATCGCCCTTGTCCTGCTGGTATTTCGCCTGGTGGTAGAGCTTGAACCAGTAGTTGGCCGGCTGGTAGGGCTTGACGCTGCGGCCGTACATTTTCTCCGAGAGCAGGCCGCTGGCCGCCAGCGCCTGGTCACGAATCTGCTCGGCCTCGAGCCGAAAGCTGTTCTGCCAGGCCAGGAGATCATTCTCCGGATCAGCTCCGGGCTCCCTGCGGGAAGGAGTCGACGCACGGCGATAGGCCTCGCTCATCGCCATCAGCTTGACCATATGCCTGACGTCCCAGCCGCTGTCGATGAACTCCACCGCCAGCCAGTCCAGGAGGTCCATGTGCGTTGGCCAGGCACTGCGGGCGCCGGCATCATCCAACGTAGAGCTGATGCCCCTGCCAAAGAGCAGCTTCCAGAGCCTGTTGACGAAGACCCGGGCAGTGAGGGGATTGTCGCGAGCGACCATCCAGGTAGCCAGGTCGAGCCGGGTCGCCCTACGCTTGCCCACCTCGAGCTTGCCGAAATAGACCGGGATCGCCGGGACGGCCTCGGGACCGGAATCATCGAGCCAGTTGCCGCGGGGAAGGAAACGCGTGATGCGGGGCTTGCCCGGCTCGGTAACAATGGTCGACGCCATAGGAGGAGAGCGCCTGAGCGCCTCGAGTTTTTTCTCCAACGCGACGATGCGTCCCCCCACCTCACCGGTATCCTTGACGACTTTACCCGACAGGATCCCTCTAAGCTCCCGCAACTCCTTCTCAATCGGCAGCACCCTGAGGATGTGCTCCATGGTTGGCAGCTTGACCTCGCGCGGCTGGGCGACGCCGCGCTCCTTCAGGTCGGCGAAAAACGCTGCGAAGTTGTAGAAATCCCTGCTCGTGATGGGGTCGTATTTGTGGTCGTGGCATTCGGCGCAGCCGGTGGTCATACCAAGGAAGATGGCGCCGGTGTTGCGAACCCGGTCAGCCGCGTACTTGGCCATGTATTCCTTTGCCTGGGCGCCGCCCTCGCTGGTGGTCTGGTTGAGCCGGTTGAAGCCAGAGGCGATCCTCCACTCAGCGGCCTGGGCCGCGCTGCCGTTGGGATCCTTCATCAGGTCGCCAGCAAGCTGCTCACGCACAAAGCGGTCAAAGGGCTTGTTGGTGTTGAAGGCGGCTATCACGTAGTCGCGGTAGAGCCAGATGTTCTGGTGGGAGTCCTTCTGGTAGCCGACCGAATCGGCGTAGCGCACCAGGTCGAGCCAGTAGAGCGCCAGGCGCTCGCCGTATCGGGGAGAGGCGAGCAGACGCTCGACAAGGCGCTCCCACGCGCCGGGTTTTTCATCTGAGAGGAACTTCTCGCGCTCAGCCGGGGATGGCGGTAGGCCGGTGAGATCCAGGCAGGCCCTGCGCAGCAGGGCAGCACGCCCAGCGCGGGGCCCGGACTCGATTTTGGCTTGCTGAAGCTTGCGCGCGATAAAACGATCGACAGGATTTTCCAGCTTGTCGAGCAAACCACCGGAGGGAAGCTTCGGGCGTGTCGGCGCGACAAAGGCCCAGTGGTCCTGCCATTTCGCCCCCTGCTCGATCCAGCGCCGGAGGATCGCGATTTCCCCTGGTGAGGGCCTGCTCTTCTGGCTGGGAGGCGGCATCACCTCATCCTGATCGTCGGTCGTGAGCCGCTCGATCAGCTCGCTTTCCTGCGGCTTGCCCGGCACCAGGAACCCTTTGCTGACGGCCCTCTCCACACCGGCGCGGGTGTCGAATCTCTGCTTCGTCTCGCGCTCGCGCTCATCCGGTCCGTGGCATTTGAAGCAATGGTCCGAGAGGATCGGAAGGACATCACGGTTGAATTGCACGGCCTCGGGAATTTCCGCCTCAGCCGGCGCCCCCGGAACGAGAACAATTGCGAGGATGATTGCGGGCAAGGCCATCAGTTTCCAGGTTCCGGGGTTTTTTTCTGTCTTCCGCCCTCTCCCCTGTTGAGTTCGTCGATCAGGTCATCGAGCTCCCTGTCGCTCAACTCCCGCCGACCGCCACTACGCGGACGCCGCCCCCGGTCCTGCCGGCGCTCATAGCTCTCCTTGTCGGTCTTTCCGTTGGGGTTGGTGAAAACGTATTCTACACCGCCGCTGTCGGTCGAGCTCCAGCTGATAAGCCAGGTCTCACCCCGGTAGTCGTACCTCAACCTGGAGCTGCCATTTTTCAGCCGGGTGAAGCCGGTGATCTTCGCTCCCCGAAGCGGCCGGGTGAAGGGGCGGACCCCGCGGCCGCGAGGCTGCAGTGACCAGTCCACCACCCCCCGGAAGCCCGGCATGATGTAGGGAAATTTCGAGGTGGCATAATAGGCGTAGGAGCCGTCCCTGCCCTTCGCTCCGTTCAGCTCGTCGAGCTTGATCGTTGGCCGGCCGTTTTTCTCAGGCGCGGGAATGATCGGGTAGCCATCCAGGGCAAAAGCCACCGGCTTGCCCTTGCCGACCAGCTTTGCCAGGTGAACTGGGGCAAGGTGATAGTGGTAATCGTCGCCGCGGCCGGCGTGCCCGCCATACCTGTCAAGCTCCCCGGCGACAATCGTGTCTGTACGTCCATCCTGCTTGATGGGGTTGAAGATCGGCACCCCGTTGACCCCTACGGCGATCGCGTTGAGGAAGGGAGCCGCCGTCGCCTTCGCCAGCGGTGTCGGTTTGATGGGGATTCGAAAGGCGTTGTTGCCCGAGTAGTCGTGGGAAATGGGAACCTGGAGGTTCCAGGCGGTGATGCCCACCATCATCTGGTGATCCGGCAGGCCGTTCGACTCGACGACCAGGTATTTTTCATCCCATTTGAGACGCACCTTACCCTTGCGCTCGAAGGCCTGGAAAAACTTTGCCGGAGGCGGCCGAGGTGACTCCAGGCGGACCCTACCTCCTGCCTGCAATGAGACAAGCCGCATGGGCGCATGGGTATTGAGTCGCTCGATCCGGCCGAGACGATCCGCGGCGTAATCTCTGTCCGCCTGGCTCAATTGTCCCAAGGGTATGACGACGACCTCGCCAGTAGAACGCTGAATGCTGACCGCTCCATCTCGGCACAGCAGGAAATTTCCCCGGACAAAACCGTCGGTATTGGAAAACCTCCAGGTTCGTCCCGGGTCCGGCTGCCGGGCGGCTTCGAAACCCGTATGAAAACCTTCGTGACCCGGGCAGAGAGATGAAACAGCCTGCAGGAGAACGACCAGGAGGAGCCTTAAAGACCGTTTCATTCGTTTCTCCGAGCTATTCAGGCGATCAACTCGTCGAGACCGCCGGAGGAATCGGCGAAGCGCTCAACGGGCAGGCGCATGCGATCGAGCATGGTCACGAACACGTTGGCAAACGGCGTCTTGCTGGAGTACTTGAGGAATTGTCCTTGGCGTACGCCAAGCCCCCTGCCGCCGGCCAGCAGCGTCGGGTAGTTCTGGTTGTTGTGCGTTTTCGAGTTCGAGCTGCCGTAGAGCACCAGGGTGCGGTCGAGCAGGCTGCCGTCGCCCTCGGGGGTGTCCTTGAGACGCTCGAGGAAATAGGCCAGCTGTGCGGCGAGGAACTGGTCGAACTTTCCGAGTGCCTCGGGATTCTTGCCGCCACCGTGTGCCAGACCGTGCCAGTTGCCCTTCAACCCCACCGCGGTGGGAAAGGAATTGGCGATCGTAGTGGCTCCCGCCACCTGACCGATCATGTAGGTGGCAAGGCGCGTGGTGTCGGTACGGAAGGCGAGGTACATCAGGTCGTACATGGTCCGGATGTATTCCTTCGGGCCATCGGGAGTGGCGCTGAGGTCGAGGGTCTTCGCCTCGACCTTCGGCTTGGGCACATCGAGCCATTTCTGCGAGAGCTCGACGCGTTTTTCCACATCGCGTACCGAGTCGAGGTACTCATCGAACTTGCCCCGGTCGCGGGAGCCGAGGCGTCCGCGAACGGTCCTGGAGTGGTTGAGAACCAGGTCGAGCAGGCTGCGGGTATTCCGCAGCTTGCGCCGGGCGGAGGCCTCACCACCCGACTCTCCAAAGAGGCGGTTGAAGATCTGCTTCGGGCTCGACAACGCCGGTACCGGGCGACCGGTACGGGCGAAGGAGATCGTCGTCGAACGGGTTGGCTCGCCGACGCCGCCATCGCTCGAAAGAGTCATCGAAGGAAAACGCGTCTGGGCCCCGATGTACTGGGCGGCCAGCTGGTCGAGAGACATCTCGTTGCCGTAGGACGGCGCCTTCAGCTCCACGCCCGTCAGCCAGGTGTCGCCGGTGTCGTGCCCGCCGAGTCGGCGACAGCGTGGATGAGAGAGACCGGACATCACCGTCACGTCATCGCGAAGCGGCTCGAGGCTCTCAAGAGTCCTGCGGAACTTGAAATCTTTTCCCTCCCCGCTCGGGAACCAGTTCCAGGCTGCGTCCTTATCCTTTTCCTTGGGCAAGGCGACGCCGAAGGGGAAATAAACAAAGGCCATGCGGCGCGGCAGTTCGGCTGCGGTGGCGCCGAAGCTGAGAGATTCGAGAAACGGCAGGCCCAGGACAGCGCCCGTACCGCGCAGGAACGTTCTCCGGCTTACATCAGGAGTGTTCTTCGCCATGGCTCACCTCTGGTCACTTGGTCCTGAAGGCTTCGGTCTCGACCACCTGGGTTATCAGATCGCGCAGGTGGTAGCCGCTTCTCTTGAAACCTCTCGCCAGTGCCTCTGTCGTTTCTTCATCAGTGAATTCAAGAGAACGGCCGAGCGCGTATGTCAGTATTTTCTCACTCAGCGCCCTGGCAAAGCGATCTTTTTCCCGGCTTAGCAGGTGGCGCTTCAAATCCTGCATTCCCTTCAGCTTATGGCCGCCTGGAAGCTTGGTTTCGAGATCGAGCGACTGGGGTTTCGACTTCGGCTTCTGACGCCATTCCCTGCGCCATTTGCCTACCGCATCGTACTCCTCGAAGGAGATCCCCCAGGGGTCGATATCCGAGTGGCAGTCAGCGCAGGCGGCCTTCTTCCTGTGCAATTCCATCTGCTGGCGGATGGAGAGCTTCTTCTTTTTCGCAATCTCGCTGTCAAGCTCCGGAACATCCGGCGGCGGAGGCGCAGGAGGCGAGCCGAGCAGGCGGTCGAGCAGCCAGACCGCCCGGCGGATCGGGTGCGACTGTTCGCCATCGGAATTCGCCAGCAGGATGCTGCCCTGGGTCAACAAGCCGCCGCGATGCTGGTCTGACTTCAGGGCGACCCTCTCAAATCCATTGCCCCTCGGTCCCTCGAGCCCGTAATGCGCCGCCAGCGGACGGTTGAGCATGGCGAATTTCGAATCGATGAACTGCAGCGCGCTCGAATTGCTGCGCAGGATCTCGGAGAAAAAATGCTGCGTCTCCAGCCGCATATCATTCTTGAGCCTGTCATCGAAGTTCGGGTGAAACTGCGGGTTGACTGCCACGCGCTTGAGACCCGAGAGGTTCAACCACTGGTCTGTGAAATGCTGCACGAATTCCCAGGAGCGCTCATCGGCGAGCATGCGCTTCACCTCGCGGCCAAGGGCTCCCGGCGCCCGAAGCTTGCCGGCCTTCGCCAGCGAGAAGAGCGTCTCATCCGGCATCGTGCTCCAGAGAAAGTACGACAGGCGAGAGGCAAGCTCCCCGTCATCGAGGGCGCGGCTGCCCTTTTCCCCGGCCGGCTCGACCAGGTAGAGGAACTCGGGCGTCACCAGCACCAACGCCAGCGTGTCCCGCATAGCTACCTCAAAGGATGGCGAGTCAGGCCGCACCCGGGTAAAGAGCGAGAGCATGCGCCCCACCTCGGCAGTGGTCACCGGACGGCGCCAGGCACGGGGCATGAACCTCTCGAGCGCGAGGCGGGCCCGGTCCTCCTCGGACCCGGAAGATTTCCCCAGCAGGCGTGTATGGCTCGCGGGCGGCCAGGAGCTGAAAAGCGGCCCCTCGAACTCGACCGAGTGCACCTCGATCTTCGGCTGACTCTCCAGGGCCGGGTCCTTCGGTGCGTTTTTCTTTTTTTTCTTCTTCTGGCCAGCCTGCAGGAAGCCCGAACCATCGTCGTACTCGTTAACGAGCCGCACCAGGAGTCCGGGAAACTTCGGGTTGTGCCCCGG
>Ga0310342_100000912_pt1 | contig 17739 bp, 8 predicted proteins | sample S15DNA20500_MG_FD_206155 | JGI IMG/M metagenome (GOLD analysis project Ga0310342, IMG submission 206155) | Marine microbial communities from station ALOHA, North Pacific Subtropical Gyre - S1503-DNA-20-500_MG | ecosystem: Environmental > Aquatic > Marine > Oceanic | place: Pacific Ocean: North...
AACGCGAGCTGGTCGCCGTCGCTGACGAGTTGGGCGTGCTCCTCGCCGGGCCGAATGGGCAGGGCGTGATTTCCACCCCGCGTTCGCTCTGCGCCCAGATCGTCGCACCGTATCCGCCGCCCGGGCCGCTCTCGGTGGTGAGCCAGAGCGGCAACCTGGTGTCGTCCCTCCTCAACTACGCCGTCGAGACGGGTGTGGGCGTTGCGCGCGCGATTTCGTGCGGGAACTCGGCGCAGCTGGGAGTTGCGGACTTCCTCGAATTCTTCGGGGCCGATCCCGAGACGCGGGTGGCGCTGGCCTACCTGGAGGGTGTGGGTGACGGCGCCCGGTTCGTCGAGGTGGTGCGACGTTTCACCGCGCGCAAGCCGCTCGTCGTCGTGAAGGGTGGCGTTGCTGCCGGCGGGCAGCGGGCCGCGGCGAGCCACACGGGATCGCTTGCCACCGACGACCGTGTCTTCGACGGCGTGGCGCGCCAGCTCGGGGTTCTGCGCGCGCCCAGTATCGAGGAGGCCTTCGAGTGGGCCGCCACGCTCGCCACGCAGCCCCTGCCGTCGGGCCGACGGACGGTGATCTTCACCACCGCCGGGGGCTGGGGCGTGCTCGCGGCCGACGCCTGCGCGGCGGCGGGCCTCGAGCTGGTGGCCCTGCCCGACGACTTGCGCACGCAGATTGATTCGATGGTTCCCTCGCGCTGGAGCCGGGGCAATCCGATCGACCTGGCCGGCGGCGAGACGCGCGACACGGTTCCCGAGGTGTTGGACCTCGTGTGCGCGCACCCGGACGTCGACGCCGTCGTCCAACTCGGGATCGGCATCCAGTCGGCCTCGGCCCAGGTGCTGAAGACCGGTTCCTTCTACCCCGATCACGGTCTCGAGCGCATCGTCGCTTTTCACGAGCGGCAGGACCGGCGCTACGCGGCGGCGGCGCGGGAGGCCTCAGAGCGTCACGGCAAGCCCGTTCTCACGGCCAGCGAGCTCGTTCACACCGCGCGCGACTACGCGAACCCTGGTCCCCGGGGCCTGCGCGAAGAGGGCCGCCTGTGTCATCCCAGCGCGCACCGCGCGGTCCGCGCCCTGAAGGCCCTCGTCGACTACGCCGAATTCCGCCGCGGCCTCGACTCATGAAGAGGTGATGCACCGGAGGGGGGCGAGCAGCGCGGGGTCGTCGGGGGATGGCTCGCCCGCAGTTCCAGGATGAACGGGCGAATCGAACCGCAGCCACGCCCCAGCAGGTGCGCGGGCTGCGCTTTACTCCGCCGCCTTCGGCCGCCCCGGCCCAGCGATGACCGTCACCCGCAGATGGCGGGGTCGAGGTCTACGCCGACGGGGCAGTGGTCGGAGCCGGTGACCTTGGGGTGGATGAAGGCGCCGCGGACGTAGCGCATGGCGGCGGGGGAGGCGAAGACGCAGTCGATGCGCCAGCCGATGTTTTTTTCGCGCACGCCGAAGCGCTGGCTCCACCAGGAGTAGTGGCCGCCGCCCGTCTCGAAACGGCGGAAGGTGTCGACCCATCCCGCTGCGGCCCAGCGGTCGATCTCGGCGCGCTCCTCGGGCAGGAAGCCGCTCGTGTCGCGGTTGCCCTTCGGTCGCGCGAGGTCGATCTCGCAATGCGCGGTGTTGAAGTCGCCCATCACGAGGACGCGGCGTCCGCCCCGCCGCAGGGCCTGAAGCCGGTCGAAGAGGGCGCGGTAGAAATCGAGCTTGTAGGGCACGCGGCTGTTGTCGCGCTGCGTGCCGCTCCCCTTCGGGAAGTAGACATTCGCGACCCAGAGCCTTCCAAAGCGTGCGAGTTGGACACGTCCCTCGCGATCGAAGCGGTTTTCGCCGAGGCTCGTCTCGACGACGTCGGGCTGTCGCCGGGAGTAGAGCCCGACTCCACTGTAACCCGCCCGTTCGGCGTGGACGAAGTGCGTGTGCCAGCCGCGGGGTGCGCGGACGGCGTCGGGAAGCTGCTCCTCGCGCGCGCGCACCTCCTGGAGGCCGACGATCTCGGTTCGCGCGCGCGACAGCCAGCGTCCGAAGCCCTTGCGCGCGCATGCCCGCAGCCCGTTTACGTTCCAGGAGACGACGCGCACGAAAGCGGAGTCAGTCGTCCCGGGAAAGGTAGGTGTATTCGCCGAGTCCCTGCTGGTAGCGGCGGCGCAGGCGTGCGGATTCTTCGATCGTGATGTCGCCGCGGCGCAGGGCCGCTTCTACGGTTCGGCGCACTTTTTCGATCAGGGCACGGCGTTCGTACTGGACGTAGTGGAGCACGTCGTCCACCGCGTCGCCCTCGACCACGTGGTCGACGCTGTAGCGTCCGTCGTCCTCGAGGCGCACGTGCACCGCATCGGTGTCGCCGAACAGGTTGTGGAGGTCGCCGAGGATCTCCTGGTAGGCGCCCACCAGGAACATGCCGATGTAGTAGGGCGCCCCCGTGTAGGGGTGCAGCTCGAGCACGTTCTTCACGTCGCGCTGGTCGATGAAGCGGTCGATCTTGCCGTCGCTGTCGCAGGTCAGGTCCGCGAATACGCCGCGCCGGGTCGGTTCTTCGTCGAGCCGGTGGATCGGCATCACGGGGAAGAGCTGCTTCACGGCCCAGTGGTCGGGAACGCTCTGAAACACCGAGAGGTTTCCGTAGTAGGTGTCGGCGAGGCCCTGCTCCAGGTCTTCCAGGTCCTCCGGAACGTAGGGCAGCTCCTGCACCACCCGGCGGATCTTCCCGCAGCAGCTCCAGAAGAGCCCCTCGGCGCGGGCGCGTTCTTCGAGATCCAGGTAGCCGAGGGAGAAGAGGGCGGCGGCCTCTTCTCTGAGCTGGAGCAGGTCGTGGTAGGACTCCTGCACGTTCTTCTGGGAGACGCCCTCCCAGATCTCGGACAGCTCGCGAAGCACCTTGTGCGCGTCGTCGTCGACGGCCTGCGGTGGCGCGCTCGAGCGCACCTCGTGCACGCCCAGGACGTCGAACACGAGCACCGAGTGATGCGCCACCATCGCGCGTCCCGCCTCGGTGACGATGTCCGGGTGCGGCACCTTTGCCTCGTCGCAGGCCTCCTGGAGGGTGGAGACCACGTCGTTGGCGTACTCCTGGACCGAGTAGTTCATGGAGGAATGGAAGTTGGTCTTCGAGCCGTCGTAGTCCACGCCCAGTCCGCCGCCCACGTCCACGCTGTGCGGGTGGGCGCCCATCTGGTGGAGGCCGACGAAGATGCGGCCCGCCTCGGCGAGGGCATCCTTGTGCGCGCGAATCGCCGTGATCTGGGAGCCGATGTGGAAGTGCAGCAGCTCCAGGCAGTCGAGCATGTCCTCCGAGCGCAGCCGCTCGACGGCGTTCACGATTTCGAGAGCGGACAGCCCGAACTTGGAGCGCGGTCCGGTGGACTCGATCCACTTCCCCGCACCCTTCGTCGTGAGACGCGCGCGCACACCCAGGTGAGGCCGGATGCCCAGCTCGCGCGCCGTCTTCACCACGAGGTCGATCTCGTGGAAGCGGTCGATCACCACGATCGGCGTCCGTCCGAGCTTCTGGGCCAGCATCGCCAGCTCGACGTAGGCCCGGTCCTTGTACCCGTTGCAGACGATGAGGGCGCCGGGGGTGTCGAGCAGGGCGAGCGCGACCAGGAGCTCGGGCTTGCTCCCCGCCTCGAGACCGACCCGCGCCGCGGCCCCGTGCGCGACGATCTCCTCCACCACGTGTCGCTGCTGGTTCACCTTGATCGGGTAGACGCCGCGATATTCGCCCGCGTAGCCGTACTCGGACCTCGCGCGGTGGAAGGCGTCGGCGATGCCCTGGACGCGCTCGGCCAGGATGTCGGAGAACCGCACCAGTAGCGGGGTGCGCAGGCCGCGTCGCGTCAGGTTGCGGGTCAGCTCGAGAAGATCGATCGAGGGCCGGCCGTCGCCCCGGGGTCGGACGGCCACGTTGCCCTCGGAGTTGATGCCGAAGAAGCCCTCGCCCCAGTTGCTGACGTTGTAGAGATCCAGACTGTCTCGAACCGTCCAGCCTCGGCGCATGACCCGCTCCCTGCGAACGCCGTTTCCGGCGCCCGCATACCTTAAGCACGAATTCCCGGTATTGCACCGGGAAAGTGACCGTGCCTCGACCGGGCAGCGGGTGCTCGTCCCGGTCCCCGGTCTCCAGGTCACGCGCCACGGCGACGGCGGAAGCTTCCGGCTCACGGATCCCCAGATACCCGGGGCGCTGTCGCGCGCCCGCGGACGTTGCTACATCACGGGCCTCGCCCCGGAGGTGCCATGTCTTCCAGAACCGCCGTTGCCATCATGTTCTCCGTCGCGGCTTTTGCCTGCGGCACCGAGCAGGCTCCGCCCCAAGCTCCGCCGGCTGCTGCCGAGGCTCCGCCCCAAGCTCCGCCGGCTGCTGCCGAGGCTCCGCCCCAAGCTCCGCCGGCTGCTGCGGAGGCGCCGCAGGCCGAATCCACCGAGCCCGATGCCTACCCGCAGGGGATCGTGCTCTCCCTCGCACAGTTCGTGATGAAGGACGGCAAGCCGGTTCCCGGGCCCGCCCGGCTCGAGTTCCTGACCCGCGAGAGCGGTGAGTGGCAGATTGCGGTGCTGGAGGATCCGGATAGCAACGTCTTCCACAAGGCCATGGTCTACGACGGGGGCGATGCCCCGGTGCTCCTCACCATGGCCGGAACCGGGGCCGCGGTGAAGACATGGAGTCCCGGCGAGGCGGGCCTCACCCCGAAGACGGAGTGGGCGCAGGACTTCGGCGGGCGGTTCAGCCGCATGCGGGATGCCGAGGTCGGAGATCTCTTCGGCGACGGCGGCGCCAGCATCGCGGTCGCGACCCACGACGAGGGCGTCGTCGCCGTACTTCGGCCCGAGGGGGACGGCTTCGCGGTGACCGAGCTCGACCGGAAGCCCAAGACCTTCGTGCACGAGATCGAGATCGGCGACGTCGATGGTGACGGCGTGCTCGAGGTCTACGCCACCCCGAGCGAGCCCAACCGCCTCGATGGCTCGCCCCAGCTCGGCGCGGTCGTGCGCTACGTGCCCGCGCGGGGCGAGGGCCCCACGGTCGTGGCCGACCTGGGCCACCGCCACGCCAAGGAGATCCTGGTGGACGATGTGGACGGCGATGGGCGCGACGAGCTCTACGTCTCCGTGGAGGGCCACATGGAGAACAAGCAGCTCGTCGACCCGGTGGAGATCCGCCGCTACGAAGCGGATACGCCTCCCGATGGGGGCGAGGTCATCGCCACCCTCGACGACCGCTTGAGCCGCTTCCTGACCGCCGGTGACGTGGACGGGGACGGCAGCAAGGAGCTGGTGGCTACCGCCTTCCGCCAGGGCGTCTGGCTCCTGCGGCCGGGTGTAGACGGCGGCGCCTGGCAGCTCGAGCAGATCGACGCGGATTCCGGCGGCTTCGAACATGCCGCCCTTCTCACCGACCTGGACGGTGACGGGAAAGACGAGCTCTACGTGGCCAGCGACGAAGACAAGGAGGTGCGGCGCTACCGCTGGAGCGGCGGGCGCAGCGAGCGGGATACGATCTACGTGCGGCCCGACGACCGGCCGGTCTTCACCTGGAACCTGATGCCCGTGCCCCTGGAACTCGTACCCTGAAGCAGTTCCCCACGGGGGGGAAGCCGAGCGCTCAAGCTTCTGCGGCCCCATCCGAAGCACTCCGGATGCGGAGCCGATTTGCCAGCTCGGGAGGCCCGGGCTAAAGGGAATGGGGCCCCGGCCCCGGCCGCGAGATCTCCCTCGGGGGGAGGAGACCTGTTGGGCAAGTCCTTAGTCATCACCGAGAAGCCGAGCGTCGCCCGCGACATCGCGAGTGCGCTGGGCGGTTTCACGGACCACGACGGCTTCTTCGAGAACGACGAGTTCGTCGTGACCTTCGCCGTGGGGCACCTTTTCGAGCTCCTGCCGCCCGAGGAGATCGACCCCGAGTACAAGCGCTGGACCCTCGCGAACCTCCCGATTCTCCCGGAGCGCTTTGCCTACAAGCCGAAGAAGGGGCAGAGCGAGCGCATCCGCACGATCAAGCGGCTGCTCGGGCGCAGCGACATCGACACCGTCGTGAACGCCTGCGACGCCGGACGCGAGGGGGAGCTCATCTTCCGCGAGATCGTCGACCATCTCGACTCCGACAAGCCGATCCGCCGGCTCTGGCTCCAGTCGATGACGAACCGGGCGATCGTCAACGGCTTCGGGTCGTTGCGGCCGGGAGAAGAGCTCGAGGGGCTGGCGGCCGCGGCGGCCTGTCGCGCCCGCACCGACTGGCTGATCGGCATGAATGCCACCCGAGCCCTCACGAAGCGCCTCAAGAGCCGCAAGGAAAAGACGGCGTGGTCTGCCGGGCGCGTGCAGACGCCGACGTTGGCACTCCTGGTGGCGCGCGAACTCGAGGTGCTCGCACATGTGCCGAAGCCCTTCTGGCGCGTCACGGGAAGCTTCGACCACGAGGGCCGGACCTGGACGGCCGCCTGGTTCGACCCCGGGTTCGAGGCGGGCCCGGAGGAGCACGCCCGCGAGGACCGGATTTTCGACGAGCCGCGCGCCCGCGCCATCGTCGAAAGCGTTTCGGGCCAGTCGGGCGAGGCCAGCGAGAAGCGCAGGCCCTCGCGCGAATCCGCTCCCGCGCTCTTCGACCTGACGAGCCTTCAGCGCGAGGCGAACCGCCGCTTCGGGTGGTCGGCACGCCGTGCTCTCTCGGCGGCCCAGCGTTGTTACGAGCGGCACAAGATCCTGACCTATCCGCGGACCGCGTCGCGTTGCCTGCCCAACGATTACCGCGCGGTGGTCGACGATGTGCTCGGTTCCCTGGCCGGGGCGGGTACGCGCGAGGACGACGGCTTCGCCGACTACGCGGCGAGTGCAATCCGGCTCCAGGGGGATGGCCTCGAGAACGAGAAGCGAATCTTCGATGACGCCGGCGTCTCCGACCACTTTGCGATCATTCCGACGGGAACGCTGCCGGCGGAGCCGCTCACCGGAGACGACCGGCGCTTGTTCGATCTGGTGATGCGCCGTTTCCTCGGGGCCTTCCATCCACCTGCGGTCTGGGAGCGCGTCGAGCGCATTTGCGTGGTCGGCGGGGAGAGCTTTCGAGCCCGCGCGCGGATCTTGAAGGAGCCGGGCTGGCGCGCGGTGCTTCCGCCGTCGAGTGCGGAGAGCGAGCAGGACGAACTCGTGGCCCTCGCACCCGGGCGGAGCGAGGTAGAGGGCGTTGGCGTGCTGGCGTCGAGCGCCGAGGTCGAGGCTGACCACACGCGACCGCCGCCTCGCGTCACCGAAGCGCGCCTCCTCTCGTTGATGGAAAACGCCGGCGAGCAAATCGAAGACGAGGACCTCGCTGCGGCCCTCAACGAAAAGGGCATCGGGACACCGGCGACGCGGGCGGACATCATCGAAAACCTGATTGCGAAGGGGTACGTCGTTCGCGCGGACAAGGCGCTTCGCCCCACGGTGAAGGGCATCCGGCTGATCGACACCCTGAACCGCATCCACATCGAGCGCCTGACCTCGCCTGAACTCACGGGCGACATCGAATTCAACCTCGGTGAGGTGGAGAGGGGAGCCCGGAGCGCCGAAGACTTCATGGCAGAAATGGCGACCTACGCCAGTGAGATCGTCGATACGGCAAAGCACTTCGAGTACGACGCGCTGTACGACTTGAACGAGGATCTCGGCAACTGTCCCGCTTGCAAGCGTCCCGTGATCGAGATGGCCTGGTTCTACCGGTGCAAACCCGAACCGGACGTGAGCCAGGAGGAAGACTGCCCGGTTCGCTTCTGGAAGGACACGTCCGGGCGGTACTTGGATCGCGGGACGGTCCGCACGCTGATCCAGGACGGGAAGACCGGCGAACTCGACGGTTTCACGGCGCGCAACGGGCGCACGTACCGCGGCATCCTGGAAATTCTGCCCGATGAGGACTGGAAGGTGAAGGTGCGCTCCCTCGGCTACAACGAGGGAGCGGGGGTCTCCGACCAGCCCGAGTACGAGGTGAATCCGGAACCCCTCGGTCCCTGTCCCTTCGAAGAGGCGTGTCGGGTCCTCGAGTCTCCGACCCAGTACCTCTGCGAGCGTGCACTCAAGAAGGCCGAGGAGAGCGAGGCTTCCGAGACGGCCGGCGAGTCCGAGCTAAAGGGCTGCGGTTTCGTGTTGCCGCGCACCGTCTGCAAGCGCGAGATGGTCCGGGACGAGGCCGATCTCTACCTGAAGACCAAGAACACGGGGCTCCTCACCGAGTTCACCTCGCGCTTCGGCCGGCCTTTCGCGGCGACCCTCGTGCTCAAGCCCAACGGGCGCCATGGCTTTGAGTTCCAGCCCCGGGAGGGCGGCCGCAAGAAGGCTGCCGGGGCGAAGAAGCCACGCAAGGCCGCGACCAAGAAGACGACGCGCAAGGCCGCGACCAAGAAGACGACGCGCAAGGCCGCGACCAAGAAGACGACGCGCAAGGCCGCGACCAAGAAGACGACAAGCAAGGCCGCGACGAAGCAGGCGACGCGCACGGCCGCCCCGGGGAAGACGACTGGGGAAAATGCTGGGAGCCACGCGGCCTCCTCGAGCCAGTCCCCCGGCAAGAAGTCTTCTTCCCGGCGCACCGGAGCCACGACTGCCGGGAAGAAGAGCGGTCGAGCGAAGAGTCCGAAGGCTCCGTCCGACGGGTGACGCGGCGTTCCAGCGCTGCAGAACCCGTTGATGTCCGATGACGCCGTCCAAAGGGGGACGCGGCGTTCCACCGCCGCAGAAACCCGTTGATTTCCAGATCACTACCAGAGTAAAACGGAGCCCCGACCGGTGTGGCGACGCTCGGACCACGCCTCCCGCGCGAGGTGCGTGGCCCATTTGGGGGTTGTTTCCCACTGTGGGGGGTGCGATTCCGTCATATTGGGGAAGGAACGCCGGCTGTGCCGGCTACGACAGCCAATTTTTTGGGAGGTGTCATGGACGGTCTGGGTACTGGGCGGGGGATCGCCTGCGCTCTCGTAGGTCTCGTCGTCCTGTTGGGCCCCGTCGACCGGGCGGAAGCCCTGCAGGCATTCGACGGACGCATCGAGGCGCATGGCTTCGTCGAGATCCAGGTCCGGGGCCTGGACCGCAGCTTCGACGAAGAGTTCGACCTCTCCCAGTGGTACAACGTCCTCAATGTCGAACTCGAGTTCGACATCTTGCCCGATGGCTGGGGCCCTTTCGACTTGGTCCAGGCCTACATCCGCGCCGAGGGACGCTACGACTGCATCTACAGCACTGGATGCGGGATGTTCCCGAGCGTCAACACCTATGGAAACCACTCGCGCGACCTTCCCTTGCGGCTGCGCGACGCCGAGCTGCCCGTGTACTCCGGAGTCGTCAACATGACCGAGGCGGCCGACCCGCCCGGCATCCTGCCGTTGGTCCCCGAGCCGGGAGACCCCGTCGGGTGGAGCGTGAACGAGATCGTCGAAACGGAGAGGAGCAGTGACGCATCGAACCCCAACACCTACACCGTCGACTTGTTCAACAGATGCCCCCCGACCCGCAGTCCAGTCACCGCTGCAGGACTTCCCTCGAACACGATTCCGACCGCGAGCAATCCTTTTCCCAACGAGGCCGGGTGCATCGATAATCGACCCACCAAAACCGAGATCGTCAAGCGTACGGGCTTTCCGGGCTTCGACACCCTGTTCGACCTGAAAGGGGCCGACGGCGAAATTGGCACGTACCAGGACTACGCGTCCATGAACAGCGTGGGCGTGCTTTACGGTGAGGGGCCGAACACGTTCTACAACCCGGCGGTCAAGGACGGGGAATTAGAGCCCCCGCCAACCGGTGACTATTATCTCGACTACGCCCCGCTCTTTCGCGGCTTCGCGGACGAGCGGGACGACCCGGCCCATTACACGCTCGAGCCCGTGGCCGACTGGCAGTTCACATTCCGCTCCTGGCCCGGGGCGTCTCCCAACGGACTGTACCTCCCGATGGGGCCCTGGAAGCCGAAAAACTTCTTCACCACCCTCGCGGCGCTGAAAAGCAAGGCCAGCCCCATGCGCGGTCGCTATACGCCGACCCTGATGGTCACCAACGGCAGGACCTGGAAACCCGATGGCACGCGCTATCACGAACTCGACTGCGGCAAGGTCTTGATACCCGGGACCGCGCCCATCGACTGCAACGCCCTGCCCCAGAAATGGCTCGTAGACCCCGTCGACCCGCGGTTGTTGGAACTCGAAGATCTGTTGTACGCCGTCGGCGGTAAACCTTTTGGGTTCGCCCAGTACCAGCTATCGGATCCCACCCTGGGCACCAGTTTCGAATTTGACCCCATTACCGGTGAGCCCGTCTATACGCCGGGAACGAATCTTGTGCTCGAAAGGTACCCGAACAACTCCGTGTTCAAGGGAGTATTTGGTGACGTGCTCTTCGGTGGGGACTACAGCGGCATCATTCCCTGCTGGGACACGGCCAAGTCGATCGGAAACCGCACCGGTCTCGCCGAGAACGATGCTTTCATCGACCAGTTGACCTCCGCCAGAACCAGCCAGGGGCCTGTAGTGGGCCGTGTCGCCCGTTCCGGCTGCATCCCGTTCACCAACGTCCGCGTCACGGGCGGCGACGGCGAGTTGCCGATGCGCGTTGCGCCCGACTTCTCGAACCTGTCGGAGCCGTTCGAAATCGGGCGCGCCCAGGGTCTCTATTATCCGAGCTATGCCCTGCTCGATTATCTCGAAGGCGGCGGTGAATTCGACCCGCACGAGTTCAACATCAGCCAGATCGACCGCTCCTTTAACCGCGGAGCCAGCCAGCGGGAAACCTATGAGCTGAAGGAGGCTTACCTGGACCTGGAGTTCCTGGAAAGCCGGCTGTGGATTCGCGCCGGCATCCAGAACATCGTCTGGGGCAAGACCGAACTCTTCCGCACCACGGACCAGTTCAATCCGCAGGACTTCGCGCTCTCGTCCCTGCCCGCACTCGAGGAATCACGGATCGCGCTCCTCTCCTGGCGCGGCGTGTATTCGTTCTACGACGTGGGTCCGCTCGAGGATGTCCGGTTCGAGCTTGCCATGAATTTTGACCGGTTCACGCCCACGGATCTCGGTGCGTGCGGCGAGCCCTATACGCTCGACGTCGTCTGCGGACTGACGCTCGGCACGGCGATCCACAGCGTCACGGGACTTGGCGTGGCGGGCTTCGACCGGCCTCCGGACGGCTGGGAGGATGTGGATGGCCTGGAGTTCGGTGGCCGCGTCGAGTTCCGGTGGGATCGGTTCAGCTTTGCGATCGTGGACTTCTACGGCTACAGCGATTTCCCGTACCCCGACGTCATCACGTACTACGAGCGCAACGTCGATCCGACCTCGGGCATGCCGCGGAAGGGCGGCGCGACCGGGTCGTGTGCCAACCGGGCCGGGTTCGTGGCGACCAATGTCTTCAATAATGGCCAACCGAACGACACCAAGGTGCTTCAGGGCGGCAACTACGCCCTCGAGATCCAGGCAAGGGCCGAGCTCGCAGCGGCCACCGCGGGCGGGAGCCAGCCTGCGATCGACGCGGCCCAGGCGAATCTGAACGCCGTGAGGCCCACGGGTTGGGGGGACCCGTTCGCCTCGGGTGAACTAAGTCATAGCGGCACCGACAACCTGTTGGCCGCGAACGACGACTGGTGGCGCCGCAAGGAGGCTTACACCTTGCTGGCTATCGGGACGGACCCTTCGTGCCTCAAGCCCGGTGGCGCGCCTGGTTATGCGAACGAAAATCAATTCGATCAGAGTCTCGCGCCGTCTTCTGCCGACTTCTTCAAAGACCATCCCTTGAATCTCTACAGCAATGCGAACGCCGCTGGGTCCGCACGTGACACCTACAACCCCGCTACGTTCATCGCGACGTCGGTGGGGAACGGTGACGGTTCCACGGTTCAGTGGACCAAGGCCGGCGAATCGGTCGACTATTCACTCCGGCACCACCCCGCCAATCAGGAGCTCTTTAATTTCATCTGCAGCGCAACCGTGAGTATTGCCGTTGCTCTCGCCCCGAACGCGTGCGCGTGGAACCTCTGGGGAACCGACGCACTGCTGGCCAGGGACAAGGCTGGGCCGCCGTTCGGCGACATATTGAGCGCCGCGTTTGCCGGACCAAAGACTGGACAGTTCTACGACAACTTCTACGGCGCGATCATCATCAACACCAAGGGCGCGTCGCTGGGGGCGCCCGATACGATTCCCCTGGCTCCACTTAGCAGCGACGCCGGTGACGGCCGAACGACCAGCTTGGACTCCATATATGGGATCAACGCTCGCCGACTCTTTTTTGGGACCAAATACCTGAAGGACACACCGCGGGACCCCTTCGATATTCTGACCCTGGACAACTCGCTCACCACGCAGCAGAAGGCCTTCCTCGGCTGCGGACCCAACTACGGAACGCGCTGCGATACGGGGGCTGCGGTCGTCCGGGTCCGGATCAAGGACTGCACTGGAGTCCCCGGGTTCAATACCTTGCCGTACGCGGTGTCATGCAGCGATTGGGCGGATCTCGCGGGAACAATCGACATCGAGTACGAACGGACGGCACTCGCCCAGCCTTTACTCTTCGACATCGTGAAGGAGCCGACCAATCCGAACGACCCATTCAGCGCCGAAGTCTGCACCCCTGCGAATTTCGATGACTGCCGGGTTTGGAGCCGCGGTGGCGGCATCGACTTCCTCAACGCGGATGCGAGCGTGGTCCTGCAGTCATTTCCGGGCATCGAGGGGACGGAGGGGAGCACCAATTCCCCGGGCTACAACTTCACTCCCTGGTACACCTGGGCAGGCGACACGGCCCAGCCGGGGACGATTGGCCTCGTCGGCCTCAAGGGAATCGATTTTTCTGGTGACGCGTATTATAAAGCTCCCCAACCCTTCGACGGCCCGCCGGCCTGCACGGTTTATGCGCCGAACGATCCGCTGGCGAACGAGGCGGGCGTCGTGGTTCTGCCCGGCTGCCGGGGCGCCGTCAGCGCGGTCTCCGATCGGGGGGATTCTTTCGACATTAACGACAACTCGATCGACGTTCGATTCGACACGGGCTACGACCCGACGGTCGACGGCTGCGTCTTTGGGCGCAGCATGTCGATACTGAATGAGTTCTTTTTTCGGGAGACCTACTGGGTCCGTGCTGTTAAAGACAACGGGGATCTCGACGAGGAGCTGCAGAAACGGCTCTACGAAACCTGCTTCAACAACAACGCACCGACAATTCCGGGCCTCCCTGCGGGCACACCGACTGCGAAAACCGGCACCTTCAGCGAGCCAAACCCGCACTATCTGGACTCGACCTGGTACTCCTTCACGCGGGGTACGACCCTTAATAATGGCGAGCTCGTTAGCGCCCTCCAGTTTGGATCGGGGCATCGCTTCCATCCGACCGCCCAGTGTGAGCAGGCGAGACCGGGCATCGTACCAGGGACTAATCGGCTAGAGGACACCTTCAGACCCAGGGGCACTGGCTCCACGCCCGAGGCCCAGGCCACTACCGCACCCAATCTCTGCCAGACGTACTCGAGGGATTTCGAAGCGGATTTCATTCTAGGAAACGCTTCCGTCTTCAAGAGCGAGCTCGCGGCGTTCTCCTATAACTTTCTCACGTTCCTGGTGGCTACGAGCTGCAACAACGTCTCGGGAACGGACGACCTCGGCGAACGGGAATGCTTCAGCCCGACTTTGCCCTGGGCGGTGGGGCGCTGCTCGTTCTCGTCGCCGCAGTTCTGCCGGAACGTGAGGGGCTTCCTGGGCGTCGGCGGCGTCGGCCGCAACGACCCGCGCGCTGGGGGAAACGAGCGGTTCGGGCGTCGCGACTTCATCTGGCAGAGCGGCGCCGACCTGCAGCTTCGGTACGCCCGGCGCAACGTCTTCGGAATCTCCGCGGACTTCGCCGAGGACAATACGAAGACGAATTGGGGTGTGGAGTTCACCTGGATCGCCGCGACTCCCTGGGTCGACAACAACTCGATGACGAGTACAACCGAGAGTGACGCGATCAACCTGACGGTTTCCATCGACCGGCCCACGTTCATCAACTTCCTGAACGCGAACCGCACCTTCTTCTTCAATACCCAGTGGTTCTTCAACTACCTCCCGAACTACAACAAGGGGTTCACCTCGTTCGGGAACCCGTTCAACGTGCTGTTCACTTTCGCGGTGTTCACCGGCTATTACCAGGATCGACTGCTCCCGCAGCTCGTAACGGTCTACGACTTCAGCTCGCAGTCGGGCGGTTTCCTGCCCCAGCTGGGATACCGGTTCACCGAAGCCTTCTCCGTGACGTTTGGCGTGAGCTTCTTCATCGGTAAGAACGAGTACGTGCCCATGCCGATAAGGGGTTTCGCTCCGCGTGCGAACCGGGCGGGTCCGCACAAGTACCAGGATGGCGTGAACCGGCTCCTCGCCAACTTCATGCGCCGCGACGAAGCCTGGATGCGCCTGCGCTGGACGTTCTAGTCCGAACTGGCGCCTAGTGGCCCCGGACCAGGAAGTCCGTGGAAGTGAATCGGCGACGGGTCCGCTCTTCCGCGGGCGTCGATTTCACGTTGTACGACTCCCGGCGCCAGCCGCTGTCATTGGTCACGCGGTAGAAGATCTCCGCGACGGGGTCGAAGACGCTGGCCCGCTCGCCGTTGGGCCAGCCCGGATAGTTGATCACGTCGTCACTGAAGCGGTGGACCGGGATGCCGAGATCCAGGATGCGGCCCCGGCTCGCCTTCATGATGGCGTAGAGCGGCTGTTGGGTCTGCCAGTCCACGTAGAGCACCACGCTCTGGTAGCCCTGGTTGGTCATTCGGATCCGGCCCTCCAGGACGATCGCCCAGCGCACGTCCCAGCGGTCGTTCGCCACGGACAGACCGTGGGGTCCGAAGTTGCGCTCCTTCTCGATGGGGTAGCCGGGCCGCGAAATGTTGATCGGGGCGATCACTGCGCGCTCCCCCAGCACGCGCCAGACGTAGGCGTTGGGCCGCAGGGCGAGGGACATGAAGCCCCGGCGGATGTTCTCCGTCTGGTGGACCGAGGTGGCGCTCGTCGGGTTGATCGAGCCCGCGGCTCCCGTGTACGCCTCACCCCCGAACCCCATACCGCCCCCGCCCGAGTCGCCTGCGACGCTGTAGCGGGGCAGATAGACGCCGTCGACCCACGGCGTGGCCGAGCGCCGCACCTTCCGCATGGTCGGCACATAGACGAATGTGTGGTCGGCCAGGCTGTAGTTCTGCTGGACCTCTTCGGGCCGGATCTGGCGCCAGGCCAGGTGACGGGCCGCCTCTGGCTCGAGGAAGCGCCCTCCCGACACCCAGAGATCGCCAGACGAGCCTTCGACCGAGTATTGGCTCGCTGCGAGGTCGGTTCGATGCCGAGTCTGGTAGAAGAAGAAGAAGCCCTCGTAGGTGTGGTTCTTTCCGATTCGAGTCGCCACGTCGACGAGGCGGAAGTTTCCGACGGGGCCGGAGCCCCGGAAGCGGAGTTCGAGGTTCCAGGCCCATTTCACGCCGGCCTGCGGCGACCCGGGTTCGATGGTCTCGGGCGGGAAGGGGAGGCCGGCCACGTAGTCCTCGAGGTTCCCTTCGGCGTCGATCGCGGCCCCACCCGCATAGCGTTCGGTGGCGGTGCGGAAGAACTCCGGAACGGGATAGCGGCGGTGGCAGTCGCCAATCACCATCTGCATGCCGGGGAAGAAGAAGACGTGGCGGTACTGCCAGATTTCGTGAGGCAAGAGCTCTCGAAGCGCCGGCAGCGAGTCGTAGCCGAGCCGCTGGCCCCGCTCGAGCCTCCTCGGCACGGCGTCTGAAACCCCGGGGCCGAGCGGCCCGCTGATGCTGGGGCACTGGTTCTCCGGCGGCGGACCCGCCATGGCAGGTCCGCCCAGCAAGCACGACGCGGTGAGGAGCAGCAGCGGACGTCTCAAGGCCCATCCTCCGGGCAGCTTTCGGGATCAGTTTTAGATTCTATCCTAGACGGGGCGAGACCCCATGACGCGTCGATCCATCGGCTTTCTTGCGACCCTCCTCACCGTGTTGCTGCTGGTGGTGACTTCGCTCGGCGTCGGCTGGCAGCTGCTCGTTCTGAACCGGGGCATCGAGGACGTGGACTGGGCGCTGGTGGTGGCAGGGGCCACGGGCTCGCTGCTGATCGTGGTCGGTCTGGTTTGGCTGTGCGTCTGGCTGTTGCGGGAGATCGGCGCGAACCAGCGGCAACGCGCCTTCCTCGACGCCGTGACCCACGAGATGAAGACGCCGCTGGCGTCGATGCGCCTCTACCTCGACACCCTGGACCGGCACGACCCGGAGCCGGTCCATCGGCGGGAGTTCCTGGGCAACATGCGCGGCGATCTGGAGCGCCTCGACCGCACCGTGGAGCAGGTTCTCGCCGCGGCGCGTGCCGAGGACCGGCGCGCGCGCGCCCAGCTCGAGCGCGTTTCGCTTTCCGATCTTTTGCACCGCTGTATCGCCGACATTCAGGAGACCCATCAGCTTCCCGCCCATGCCGTCGCGCTGGAATCCGACCCCGACGCCCAGGTGCGCGGCAGTGCGGGCGAGCTGGCCGTCGTGTTTCGCAACCTGCTCGAGAACGCCGTCAAGTATTCCGACGCGCCGGTGGAAGTGAGCGTGCGCGTGCGGGGCCCGGTAGACGGCCGGGTGAACGTGGAGATCCGAGACCGTGGCGTCGGCATTCCATCCGACGAGCTGCACAAGATCTTCCAACGCTTCTACCGAGCCGGCCGGGACGTGCAGCGGACGGCGTCGGGTCTCGGCCTCGGACTGTTCATCGTGCGCAACCTGGTGCGCCGCCAGGGGGGGCGTGTGGTTGCACGCAGCGACGGCTTCGGCCAGGGCAGTCGATTCGTCGTCACCTTGCGGGCCTGCTGATGGCGCGGATCCTCGTCGTAGAGGACGAGGAACACATCGCGCGGGGGCTCCAGTTCAATCTGGAGGCCGAGGGGCACGATGTGACCTTGGAGGCGAGCGGTGCCGGCGCCGCCGAGCGGCTCGAGCGCGCGGATACGGGCTGGGACCTGGTGATCCTCGACCTGATGCTCCCCGGCATGAGTGGCTTCGAGGTGGCCCGCCGGGCACGCGCCGCCGGTGTCCTGATTCCCGTGCTCATGCTGACCGCGAAGGACGACACGGGCGACTTGGTGCGCGGGCTCGAGGAGGGTGCGGACGACTACCTGACCAAGCCCTTCGAACTCGACGAACTCCTGGCGCGCGTGCGCGGACTCCTGCGCCGCCGCCGCTGGGACGGAGCCGAGGGCGCGTCGGAGGGCCTGGGTGAGGTGCGGATCGGCGAGTCGCTGGTCCACTTCGATCGCTTCGAGATCGAGACGCCTCGGGGCAAGGTGAGCCTCACGACGCGCGAGGCGGGCCTGCTGCGCGCGCTGGTGGCGCGCGAGGGCGAGGCGTTGACGCGGGGCGAACTTCTGGAGGAAGTCTGGGGTCTGCGCCCGGACACGCGCACGCGCGTCGTAGACAACTTCGTGGTGCGCTTGCGTCGCTATCTGGAACGCGACCCTTCACACCCGCGGCACATCGTTTCGGTGCGCGGCCACGGGTACCGACTGCTCCGGTGACACCGCGTGCCCGCGGGGTGCCGGGTGCGATTCCGCGCTCTTCCTGAGGCTCCACTGACGCGCGTGTCTGCCCCGCGGCCCAGAGAGCGCCGTCGGCGGTTACAGCTCGATCGATTCCTCGACGAGCATGACCGGGATGCCGTCGTCTACGGGGTAGAGGATCTTTCCGTCTTCCCGGACGAGTCCTTCGGTGGGAGGCTCGTCGAGCTGGGTGCCG
>Ga0310342_100000913_pt1 | contig 17728 bp, 12 predicted proteins | sample S15DNA20500_MG_FD_206155 | JGI IMG/M metagenome (GOLD analysis project Ga0310342, IMG submission 206155) | Marine microbial communities from station ALOHA, North Pacific Subtropical Gyre - S1503-DNA-20-500_MG | ecosystem: Environmental > Aquatic > Marine > Oceanic | place: Pacific Ocean: North...
GGGTTTGGATCCGATTGGCACGCGGGAAATGAAGGACCTTATCATTAAGTTGCGTGAGCAGGGCAAGACAGTGTTAATGTGCAGCCACTTGCTGGCAGATGTGCAAGATGTTTGTGATCGGATTGCGATCTTGCATCAGGGCGAATTAAAGGAACTGGGACGCGTAGACAATTTGCTGTCGGTCCAGGATGTTACTCAAGTTCAGGCCAGCGGTCTTAGCGCTGAGGCAGAGGATGAAATTCGTGGTGTGATCGAGAAACACAATGGTAAATTAATCGCCATGGATCATCCAACCACCACGCTAGAAGACTTGTTTCTTGACATTGTTCGGGATAGTTCTGCTCGACCTGGTAAACGAGTTCACCAAGAAGAGGTGGATTCAGAATCAGCAGAATCCGAGTCCGCAGAACCTGATTCAGCGGGAGAGAAAACGTAGCGAACCAGTGGGGTGGGACCTACTCGTTTTTCGCAGGCAAGAGTTGCATGGTAAGTGATAAGGACCCGCTAAGTCTCTAGAGATGAGTCTGCAACGGGAAATGGGCTAAGAGCATGGTTGTTGACACGAGCGAATTTTTCACCTTTTCTGAATGGTTTGGCGGTGCGCTCAAACAGTTCGTGGTGGCGACCATTGTCGTGCTGTTGATCGGTCTGTTTGTTAGCTATCTCTACTCGCTCTTCCGTCATGGTCCGGTGGAAGCTTTTTACGTGGTAGCCGGCGCTGTTTTTGGTGGCATGGTCGATTTATGGAGTACTTCGATTCGCCGTATTGTGGCCATTGCCCGCTTGGCGGTTCAGGAGGCGATCCGGAAACGGGTGATCGTCGTTTTCGCCGTCTTTGTGTTGTTGTTACTATTTGGCGGCTGGTTCTTAGACGTTGAAAGCACTCATCCGGCGCGGCTTTACCTGAGCTTCGTGTTGACCGCATCCAGTTACCTGGTCCTGGGATTGGCCATGTTTTTGAGTGCATTCAGTTTACCGAATGATATCAAGGCGCGCACGATTTACACGGTGGTGACCAAGCCGGTGCGGGCTCACGAGATTATCTTGGGTCGGATTATCGGTTTTATCTTTGTTGGAACAGTGCTGTTGTTGTTCATGGGCAGCGTCAGCTACTTTTTCGTAGTGCGTGGATTAAACCATGATCACTCAATTCGATCTGAAGAAACGGTGCTCGACAAAAAGACCAAGATACGGAGTGGAGAAACTAGCTTTGAATCATTCCACCGGCATGAATTCGTCGTCGATGAAGCTGGCAATGGCCGCACCAATGAAGGACGGGGACATTCTCATGCCGTACAGCGGACCGGGACGGACGAAGATGCTCGATATACCTTGGGATCCGCTGAAGGTGAGTTGCGTGCCCGCGTACCGGTCTATGGCGGTTTGAGGTTCATGGATCGGAATGGCCTCAACAGTGATCGCGGAATTAATGTTGGCAAAGAGTGGACTTATCGCAGTTACATCGAAGGCAACACGCTGAACACGGCAATCTGGACGTTTGACGGGATTACCCGTGACAAATATCCAGAAGCCTTGCCGTTGGAAATGAACATACGAGTTTTCCGGACCAACAAGGGGAGCATTGTCAATAAAATCAAGGGACGGATTTTCCTCTACAACCCCAATCCAAATGCGAAGATCCGTCGCAGCCGCCCGATCGATTTTGAGGCCAGCGAATTTTCTATCGCCAAGCTCACGATCCGAAACGAGGATTTGCAGTACCAGGATCAGAATGGTGAAATCAAGAGTTTGGACCTGTTTGAGGACTTAGTCCACGAGGGCCGAATTGAAGTTTGGGTCAGGTGTCGGGAGCATGCGCAGTTTTTTGGGATGGCACAGGCCGACGTGTACCTGCTGGCAGCAGATTCCTCTTTTAGCTGGAACTTCGCCAAAGCTTACCTGGGAGTTTGGTTCCAGATGGTGCTGGTAACACTATTTGGTGTCTTGTTTAGCTCGTTCCTTAGTGGCGTGGTCGCTTTCAAAGCGACGTTGGCTACGGTGGTGTTGGGAATGTTCAGTAGCTTTATTGTCGGTATCCAGGCGGGTGAATATGCGGCCGGTGGACCGATCGAGTCCTTTATTCGCAACCTTCGCCAGGAAGGAGCCGTTACCGAATTAGCGATGCCAGAAATACCGAAACGCATTGTCAAATCGATTGACGCAGCCTATTTAAATACGCTTACGACTGCGACCTACATCTTGCCTCGCTACCCAGAATTTAATACCGTGGATAAAGTTGCTTACGGATTCAACATCAATAATTCTCTGGTTGCTCGTCACTGTCTCATCACGCTGGCTTATTTCTTTGTGATTGCAGTGCTCGGTTACTTCATTCTCAGAACGCGGGAATTGGCAGCATGAATTGGAAAACATCGTTTGCGCGCAAAATTACGTATATCACAACAATGGTATTGTTGCTGTTTCCCTTGTTCTTGCTGGGACAGCCTGAGACAAGGGCAAAGTCAGGTGGCAAGCTTTCTCGTATGCGAAAAGCATCGGGTCTCTCGCAGGCAGAGTTGGGGGACATTGATCCTGTAGGCGCATCCATGCAGTTGGCGACCTTTGGTATGCGTGGAATTGCAGCAGCTGTCTTGTGGGAAAAAGCAACTCAATACAAGAAAACGGAAGATTGGGATAATCTCACAGCGACACTCAATCAGATTACGAAACTTCAGCCGAATTTTCTCAGCGTCTGGAATTTCCAGGCACATAACCTCTCCTACAATATTTCTACTGAATTTGATGACTATCGACATCGCTATCATTGGGTGAAGAAGGGCATCAGCTTTCTCATTACAGGAACCAAGTATAATCGTCATCAGCCAAAGCTGCTGACCGAGATTGGCAGATATACCGGACAGAAAATTGGTCGCAGCGATGAACACGTGCAGTTCCGCCAGCTGTTTCGGGATGACGAGACGTTCCATAGTTCTTTCTCTGCCTACGTGGATGCGACACGAGCCATGGGGGCCATGGGTAAACCCGATAATTGGCTGGTTGCCCGCATGTGGTACGCGGAAGCAGAAAATGCTGTGGAAAAAGAAGGTATGCCTGTCGTTGGACGCTCACCAATTATCTTCTTCATGTTCAAGCCGATGTCTCTGATTCAATATGCGATGGCCATTGAAGACGAGGGAATCTTGGACGAGAAAGGGCGTGAGGCGTTCCGATATGCCGGACAAAAATGGGACGAATTTGGCACCCGTGAATTGAAAGGCCCTTACGGTGGCCGCATTCGTTTGAGTGACATGGTTGTTCACCGGCAGGCGGTAGAGGAACACCGAGAATCAATCGGTAAACTGGCCCCTGGCCTGGCAGAGGAAATGCGTCAGGAAAAACGAGCCAAGTTGAGTGAAGCCGAACGGGAAGCCATAGATACGCCTGATCAGTTGCGCAGTGATATGCAACGAAGACTGGCCATGGAAGCTGACATGGTAGTCTCGCATCAAGAACTCGCAGAACGTGTCCCAAAAGAGCAGCGAAACAAGGCCCTTAGATTTGCAGAACTGGCTAGCCAACGTGGAAAGCTGGCTGACGAGATTGAGTTTTCCCAAGGCAATGTAAACTATTACTATTGGAAAACACGTTGCATGATCGAGCAGACCCGACTGGCGACCGACGCTCGTAAAGCAGTGCGAGATGCCAGCAATGACTACCTGACAGCGGATCCGATTAGCGCGAAAAAGAAATTCGAAAAAGCCTGGGATCTCTGGTTCGAGTTGTTCAATAAGCATCCCAGTATGTGGAAAGGTGAAACGGCGGAAAACCTGATGCCTGCGATCAAGAGCTATTTTGATTGCCTGTCGCAGTTAGACGAGGAACGCCCCAAGGACTTCAAGCTGGTCCGGTTGTTGCAACAATACGACCTTGATCCCAATGCCCTGCCAAAGGATGCTCCTGTGCACTGGCCGACACTGTCAGAAGAAAAAAATCCAAACCAGTAAACTTGCTAACGGTAGCCACTAGCCTGCTGCCAGGATGTCACCGGAATTGACGAAATGATGGCGTTACGACCGCGAATTGTATCGCTGCTTTCCAGTGCAACCGAAATTCTTTATGCTCTCGATTTGCAGGATCAGCTGGCAGGCATTAGTCACGAATGTGACTATCCACCAGCGGCTCTCCAGAAACCACAGGTTACGGTCTCTCATATCGACGCGAGCCAGTCGAGCAATCAGATCGACGAGCAGGTGCGATCGAACTTGAAGATGCGTCGGTCGCTTTATGGACTTGATTCTGAACTGCTTTCTGAATTGACTCCAGATCTGATCATCACCCAGGCTCAATGTGAAGTATGCGCCATTCATTATGATGAAGTGTTAGAAGTGGTGGCTGCAACTGACACCCTTGCCGAAACTAAAATTCTGGCACTTCAACCACGCTGCTGGAAGGATGTTTTTCAGGACATTATTTCGCTTGGCACTGCTGTTGATTGTCAGGATAAAGCGGTTCAACTCGTTGAGGCTCTGCAAGGCCGTATTGATCGCATTGCCGAGATCTTGGAGCGTAACAGGGTGCAACGTCCTCGAGTGGTTTGTATTGAGTGGATCGAACCGCTGATGGTGGCAGGCAACTGGGTGCCAACCCTGGTGGAGTTAGCCGGCGGCATCAACGGTGTGAGTGTTGCAGATGTCCCCAGCCAGTACGAGACATGGTCCGATGTCCTGGCATTTGATCCCGAAGTGATCGTTGTTTGTCCCTGTGGCTTTGACTTGCATCGCACTCGGCAAGAACTGCCTCAGTTGCAACAGGTGGCGGGCTGGCAAAAAATGGCCGCGGTGAAAAACCAGCGTGTTTTCCTGCTCGACGGCAACTCCCATGTAAACCGGAGCGGCCCCCGCCTGGTTGAAACGATAGAGATCCTTGCCCATTTATTTCATCCTGACCAGGTACCGGCTCCACAGTTGTCGCAACCGGTTGCTGAAACTTGGTATCACTGGATCGAGTCTGCCCGCTAAGATTTGCTTTCCAGGCCACGGGATTCTATAGTGACCGCTGGCGGCTCTGTCCGGCATGACCAACCGTGCTTAAGACAGATTTCCAGAACGCTTGGTCAAACAAAGTTGGTTACTTATGAAACCATGGTTGTTAATCATTGTCTTGCTGCTGCCCGGGACTGTGCGGGCCGCTGACTTGCCCCGGCTTACATCTTTAAGCGATCCGGAGTGCTCTTATAAGGTTTCCGAAAAGCCATATGCAATCTTGATGCGTAACGGTGTGAAGGCGGTTGTCGTTGATAACCAGGCAGTCGCCGATGATGTGCTGCCCGCCCATCGGGCAGGATACAGTGGCCTGGCTTACCTGGGACATTCGCGGCGAACCGACAGCTTGTTCGTGCCCTCCTATGCCGGTCTCAATTACGAGCACATTCATGATGGGACGAAGCAGGATCGCAAAGTATTATTTGAACCACGCAATGCGCCCATGCAGTTGCGGCTTGTCGATCAACATACGGTTGAACTTTACCAGGCAGCGAGTCCTCATTATGGACTGGAGAGCTGCTTGCGATATCAGATGCTCAAAGACGGCACACTGGAAATGACACTCGAATGCGTGCCACGCAAGCGCAGTTATACACACGGATATATAGGCCTTTTCTGGGCAAGTTACATTCACCAGCCAGAGTCATTGGATATTCATTTCCAGGGAAGAACGGCTTCCTCAAAGAAGTCATCCTGGATCCAGTCAGCGACGCCCAGCCATGGTGAGCTGGCCACGCATTTAAGCTTGACCGACATGCGTACCTTTAAACATGAACCAGATTTTCCACTGTCACTGGTCTTTAATCGATCGAACTACCGTTATTCGCAACCCTGGTACTATGGAGTGAGTCACCAGATGGCCTGGGTCCAAATGTTTCGACCACAGGACCAGGTTCGCCTGACCCAATCACCGTCGGGCGGTGGCAAAGGAAACCCGGCTTGGGATTTCCAGTACTTGATTCCTGATTACCAGGTTGGCAAGCGGTACCAGATGGTCATGCGAGGTTTGTATGTACCGTTTGAGTCAAGGGAGCAGATTGAGCGAGTGACCGCATCTCATCGTCAGGCACTGGGAATTCTCGGGACTCCTTAAGGCTTGCCAGGGAAAGTGGCTGGACTACGCGGATACGGGAGGTTCTGTGATCTCATGGCTGGCGTGAGATGAGTCGGCGTTTGTATGCTCACGCATCAAAAGCAATCCCAGGATGGTCAGTCCCACACCGATCGCAGTCATCCAGGTCAGTGCTTCGTCAAACAGCAGTAACCCTGCTACAACGGTCATGCCAACTTGCGTGGCACTTAATGCATTGACATGGATTAAGCTGGTTTGGTTGAGTGCCTTGGCCAGTGCCAGAAACCCAACGGCATTCCATATCCCGGCATAAAACATGTAACGCAGATCTTGATGCGTGGTTTGTAACAAGGTTGCCAGGCCAGGATTCATGAGACTTAACAGGGTAAGTGAAATTAGTCCAACCAGGCTCACGACTCCTAGCGTCATGGGCAAGGATAGTTTTTGATGCAATCCGTAGCGTATGGCTGCACCGAGCAGCGAGTAGGCAAAACCAGCGAGGCAGGCCGCTGCGACTCCACTAGCCAGGATCCAGACAGAAACCGGCTGAATGTTCTGGCGATTGCTTTCATCACTCTGAACGCTCTCATTGGCTTCTCCGGCACCCAGTGAGAGAATAAAAACAGCGACAATTAGTAGGGCGACGGAGATGATGGTTGCCCGGGAAACATGTTCATTTAGAAATCGATGTCCCAGGAAAGCTCCTGTCACAATCATCGTTCCCAGGGTTAGCGGGACCGCTAATACCAGCCCGATGACTCCCAGCGACCACTGAAAAACAACATTGCCACAGAGATGACCAAACAAACCGGTAATGGCCAGCAGGGCGACTGCGCGGCCAGCTGGAAACTGATGGCTGCCTCGCCAGCGGCGAATGATGAGCCAGGGGACAACCAGCATTAATGTGGGAATTGCTTTGACGCAAGAAACCCAAGTGGGATGACAGTCAACTAGTGATCGCAAGTAGATGTTAGCAAACGTATAGCCGGCGGAAGAGATGAGGCCATAAATAGTACCCAGGGCGGCGGCATTTCGCAGCGACGGGATACCAAGTTTGCTGTTGTAGAGCGTATTCACCCCGCTATTGTAGACGCGGAGACCGATTCCAGCTATCTCAGCAACTCTTGCTGGTTTCACCTGCCCTGAGCAGAATGTATTCTTAACGAATGGGCTGGACCCGCTGACTGGCAATCATACCGAGCACGAACGATGAGGCTACCCCCTTGGGACTGGAAACGGATAGACCAGAGGATTTTGTGACACGACTTCAGCCTCTTTGTCAGCGGGCCGCTGATTCCCTGCGACAACTGGGATGGCGAGTTGTGTTTGCAGAAAGCTGTACGGCTGGGCTTGTCTCCGCAGCTCTCGGCAGCATTCCGGGTATTTCTGAGTACCTTTGTGGATCAGCAGTGACTTATCGGGATCAAACCAAACATGACTGGCTGGGGGTTCGCCAGGAGCCCCTGGTGAATCCTGGCCCGGTGAGCCAGCAAGTGGTCCAGTTGATGGCTCAGGGTGTGCTCGATTCCACGGCAGAGGCGAATGTGGCACTGGCCGTTACGGGGCATTTAGGACCGGGTGCCCCCTCTCAACTCGACGGCCTGATCCATCTTGGAGTTGCTTGTCAGAATCAACCGGCTGACGATGCTGCCAGCGATTTCACGGCTACTCGTTTATGTCGATTGGAGAGCAGCCAGCGACTGCTGCGTCAACAGGAAGCAGCTCACGAGGTACTGGCAACGCTGATCGATGTGATGGACATTTTCGATCACTGGAAGAGAATTCGCGAGGGGGAGTTGGAGAAGAGCAGATTTTCCTGGGATCATCATTTTTTGCGAGAGCAACCAGTTGGCCAGGATGATGCGACGACAACTCCCCAATTCCTGTTTCCCGGTTCGTTTGATCCACGGCACGAGGGGCACCTGGAAATTGCTCAGTACGTGAAAAGCACGTTTGGTGCAGATGTCGAATATGAACTGTCACTTGAAAATGTCGACAAACCTGCGTTGAAATTCTCTGAGACACTAGATCGGTTGTTTCAATTTATTGGTGGAAATCCGATTTGGTTGACACAGAGTGCAAGTTTTGAAGAGAAATCACGGCTCTTTCCCGAGGCCACATTTGTAGTAGGCGCGGATACGATCATCCGAGTTGCCGATCCCAAGTACTACCAGGACGAACAGTCGCATCGACAGGCAATTGAAACGGTCGTGGCGGCTGGCTGCAGATTCCTGGTCTTTGGACGGCAGTTGGATAGCGACGAATCGAGAGCAGCAGGTTTCTACCAACTGGAGGATCTCGTACTGCCGGTGGAGCTGAAAGAGATTTGTCGCCAGGTGCCAGCAGCAGCCTTTCGCGCCGACATTTCTTCGACCGATTTGCGAGCCAGGCGAGAGGAAAAGTGACTCAACATCACTTTGGTTTGTTTTTTTCGTACCACGTTTTCCATTTGGCCTGTGCGGCTTCCCGTTTTTCTTCTTTCGTGAACCCACAGGTATAGGTATGGAAGAGAGTTGTCGGAGTCGTCCGCAGCAACTCAAAACCATAGTCTTTATGATCTTGTTTCGTCATGTGGATCAGTAGTGCCAGGATGACATCCCGTACTTGGGTTTTGATGACACCGGGTTGGATTTGGGGGTTGCTCCAGGTATGGCATACAGACACGTTCGTGAGATATGGTGCCAGCAACGAGATATCAGTTTGGTCACCGAAACGAGCGACTGCAATCGCGGCATATTGGGTTGTGCTGAAAGAGGTGGGTCGAGACTTTAGCAACCGGCGTCCCAGTGTCAGGCCGGTTGTTTTCATGTCGTAGTTGAGTGTCAGCATGATTGGGTAATAGTGACTTGTTTTGCTGGTTTCTTTCAAGACAAGCTGACTGAGCGTCTTCATGATCATATCGTTGTGTTGACTGCCTTGGATGGCTTGCTTGGTGGCACTGTAATTGAGCAGACTATAGAACTGCGAAAACAGAGTGGTATTGGTCGCCAGCTTGGATTCTGCCGCTACGAACAACATCGTTGCTAATGTTGCCGGATGCGCCTTTTGCGGCCCATTCACTTGACCAATCCTATTTCCTGGTCGCAGTTCCGTTAAGCGTTGAGAGAGAACTGGCTCGAGGTTCTTGCCGGTGTCAAAGGCTTCCAGTATTGCAGATTCCCGGCGCAGCATTTCTGCAAACAATATGCGGGCGTTACGATCACTTCCAATCGCCTTACGAAACTGTGTCCAGCCAGGTAAATCGTGCTCTTCTTTACCATCGACATCTGAGATAAAGGCAGCGATTTTTGCTGCGAATTCAGATTGCAACGACTTGAGGAGAACACGATGCGCTCGCATACGTATTTCCAAGTCGGGATTCACAAGCGCGCGTTTCAATCCTTGCTGCGCAAGTATACCGAGTTCCGCTAAGGACTGGGTCGCGTTTTCACGTACCGTGAATGAGGGGTCGCCAAGCTGTTTAATAAGCCGCTCGACATTTGCTTTGCTGCCACCCGAGTTCGCCCCCTTGGGGCTTGGAGGATCTTCGGCAGCAACCACAAATAATGCTGGTATCAACACCAGGATTATTAGACAGGTATGCTCCAGCCATCGTGCCGGTAACCAGCCTAATTTGAATGACCTGTTGGACATCAGTCGGCTTGCCTTGTAAGGGGTTAGCAGCTGGGGACCGCTTAACCGTATGAATCAACGCGTGGAGCGAAAAATAAAGATACTTCATTATACGGTAGGGGGAGACAGCCCGACAATATCCGAATGACGCGACTGCTCTTGCGGATTACAAACAGTCCTGGATTTGCTAAGGGGGTGACAATTGCTCAAACGTAGCCCAGCTCTTATAGTGGACAGTTCAGGATGATCCGCGCAATTAGGGTTGGATTCTCATGAAAACGGTAAGATTTTGAGTCTGGGAGACCTGTTTGATGGCCAGTAATTGTCCACAAGTAACTGCCGAAGATGCTCAGCGACCGCTGTTTGCGGGTGTTGATCTGGGTGGTACCGGTATCAAGATTGGGTTAGTTGATGACCGGGGCAGTACGATTGGCGCAACACGAATTCCCACGGACCAGGAACGTGGTCCGGAGGATGCTATGGGCCGCATGGCAGCGACGATTAAGGAGTTGTTGGAATCTGAGAAGATTGATCCGACCGAATTAATGGCAGTTGGCCTGGGAACGCCTGGAACGATGGATATTCCAGCTGGCATGATTCTTGCGCCACCTAATTTGCCGGCCTGGCGAAATTTCCCTGTACGAGACGAACTCAGTAAGGCTTGTCAGTGTCCGGTTGCCTATGCCAACGATGCTGCGGCTGCAGCTTACGGGGAATTCTGGATTGGGACAGGTCAACAGTTTAACAGCATCGTATTGTTGACACTGGGCACTGGTGTGGGTGGTGGAATTATTATCGGTGACATGTCGATTGATGGTGAAAACAGTCACGGAGCCGAATGCGGGCACATTCTCATCGAAAGCGGTCCTGAGGCGCGGATGTGCTCTTGTGGTCAGGCAGGTCACCTGGAAGCTTATGCCAGTGCCACGGCGGTTGTGAAACGTACCAGGGAAGCCTTGCAGACCGATGCGACATCCAGTTTGCATCAGCGGCTCGAGGGGCAACAGGAATTGACCACGCTGATCCTTTATGAAGAAGCGAGCAGGGGTGATGACTTGTCGCGTCGCATCGTGATGGAGACAGCGGACTACCTGGCCCTGGGAATTGTCAGCTTGGTTCACACCATCGATCCCGGGATCGTGGTTTTAGGTGGAGCGATGACCTTTGGTGGTAATGACGCGGAATTGGGAAGAGAGTTTATTGAGCGAATTCGTTCCCAGTTCCGGAAGCAGACTTTTCCAGTTCTGGCAGATCAGACGACGATTGATTTTGCTGGTTTAGGGAGCTCAGCAGGCTATATCGGCGCAGCAGGAATTGCTCGTCTCATGTACAAAAGAGCTGAATAAGAGGTAATGCTTGCCTCGGATCCACGGCCTCCCGCGTAAAATTTGCCGACAGAAAAAAGGACACCTCCTAAGCCGTTTTGCCAGGTGACCGATGGGATCCCCAGCGATGTGACCGAATGATGATGATTGGCTGAAAAAATGACTGGAATAGAATGCAGCAAGATACGCAATTTCTGTATTGTTGCGCACATTGATCACGGGAAAAGTACGCTGGCTGATCGGATGCTGGAATCTACCGGTACGATTCAAAAACGCCAGATGAAAGATCAATTGCTGGATGACATGGAGTTGGAGAGAGCACGTGGGATCACGATCAAAGCGAGGACCGTCCGGATGCAGTATGAGCGGGATGGTGTTCGTTATGAGTTAAACTTGATCGATACCCCTGGGCACGTCGACTTTCAGTATGAAGTGTCACGATCACTGATCTGTTGTGAAGGAGCCTTGTTGCTGGTCGATGCGTTTCAAGGGGTGGAGGCACAAACCGTGGCGAACGCGTTTTTGGCCATCGAGCATGGATTAAAAATTGTGCCGGCGGTCAATAAGATCGATTTGCAGAATGCTCGAGTTGACGAGGTGTCCGAGGAAATCGAACAGTCACTGGGGATTGATCCTGCCGAGTTGATGCTGGTCAGTGCAAAATCAGGGATTGGTATTACTGAAGTGTTGGACGCGATTATTGATCGTGTACCGGCACCAAATGGTGATGTCAACGCACCTCTGCAGGCGATGGTTTTTGATTCTCATTACGACGAATATCGTGGGGCTATTACTTATGTTCGTCTCATTAATGGCAAGGTCAAACGAGGAGAGAAGATCAAGTTCTTGCGGGCAGACAAAGCGTACGAAGTGGTAGAACTGGGTCAGTTTATTCCGCAGCAAGAATCTTGTGATCAGTTGCAGGCGGGGCAAGTTGGTTACCTGATCTGTAATATCAAGTCACTCCAAACCGTTCATGTCGGTGACACGGTAACTTCCATGACAACGCCGGACGTTGAACCATTGCCAGGCTACCAGGAGCCAAAGCGCATGGTCTACTGCGGGTTGTATCCCTCGGACGGACAGGATTTCTCAGAACTGCGTGATGCGCTTAGCAAGCTTGCAATCAATGATCCCAGTTTTGAGTTCGAGCCGGAAAGTAGCGATGCGCTAGGATTTGGGTTTCGTTGTGGATTCCTGGGACTGCTCCACATGGAAATTGTCCAGCAACGTTTGGAGCAGGAATCGGATGTCGACCTGGTGCAGACAGCCCCGAATGTGACTTATGAAATTGTTACGAAAACGGGAGAGGTATTGGAGATCCATCGCCCACAACAAGTGCCCGAGGCTGGAGATATCGAGGAATTTCGTCAGCCGATTGTACGTGTCAACATCGTGCTGCCCATCGAATGCATTGGACCGGCAATGAAACTGTGTCAGGATCGTCGTGGCGCCTACAAGGTTACCGAATACCTGTCGCCGACACGAGCCATGCTGACTTATGACTTACCCTTAGCGGAAGTGATTTACGATTTGCACGACAAGCTCAAAAGTGCTACGCGCGGATATGGCACTATGGACTACGAACTGATCGGCTACTTTCCGGCTGACCTGGTACGTATGGACATCATGGTCAATGGAACGCGCGTGGATGCCTTGAGCGTGATCTGTGATCGAGTTGATGCTGACCCGCGTGGCCGATCAGTTGTCAAGAAACTCAAGACAGAAATCGATCGTCACATGTTTGAGGTTGCGGTGCAAGCGGCCATTGGGTCCCGTGTAATTGCCCGGGAAACGGTTCCAGCCTTCCGAAAGAATGTTACGGCGAAGTGTTATGGTGGTGACATCAGCAGGAAGCGAAAACTGTGGGCCAAACAGCGTGAAGGAAAGAAACGAATGAAGTCCGTGGGACAAGTGGATATTCCGCAGAAAGCATTTATGGCGGTCCTGGATTCCGGTAGCGAGAAAAAGTAACGATCTGAGTTGTAGACAAGACTAGCAGTCGTTCCCAGAACGGTTTGTATGATGCTATGGGCGCTCGAAAATGGTCGGTTACGGCAAGACATCTTGCAGTGGGAATCCTGCTGGCAATCCTGCTGACAGTCCTTTCTGTGGGCTTGCTGCGACACTGGAGATACGACGGGTTGAGCCGACCCTTCCTGATTCACGGTGGCTCGATGGCCCCCTCGCTCAAAGGAGAGCATTTCACCCAAGCCTGCCTTGATTGCCAGTTTCCTGTCCACGTTGCGGTTGATTTGCTGACTGATCCGCAATGGCTAACCTGTCCAAATTGCGGGTTTCGAAAAACCCCGCTGGACAGCAGCAAACGTCAACCGGGAGAACGCGTTTGGATTGATCGCTGGGCAAGATCCCTCAATCGTCTTCGCCGCTGGGATCCGGTTGCTTTTCATCACAGCTTTAGTGGCGAGTCGGGAAGCCAACGCAGACAGTTGGCCGTTAAGAGGGTGATTGGATTGCCGGGGGAACAGATCGATATTGCCTCCGGAGAAATCTACGCCAACGGCATCCTGGTCCGCAAGTCGATGGAGCAGTTTCGTGAAATGGCCATCTTGCTGTTCGACACCTATTACCGCCCGAGCGAGACTAAAGAGATCCTGGATCGTTTTCAACCGGTTGGCCCAGGCAGCCGCTGGCAACGACTGGCCACAGGCTACCAGTTCGAGAATCCCAAAGTCACGACTTCCACCAGTCAGCCCCGATCCTCAAGTGAACTGGACCAGCTTCTCTACCAGCATTGGGCTTGCATGGCCAATCAAGTCCCTCGGAAGGATCGTACTGCTACTTCTCGTATCGTAGATCATTATCCCTACAACCATGGTTTGTCACGGGGCCAACTGTTACCCGTAAGTGATTTGTTGTTCAAGTGTTCGTTGACGATAGGAGATAATGGTTTTTTGACTATCAGCCTGTTTTCGGAAGGGGATTGTTTCGAGGTTTGGTTTGACCTCAACACAGAGCGTTATGAACTGCGCCGCAATGCAGATAGCATTGCCAGCGGTCCCTTCCTTCAGGGTTTGAAGCGAACGTCACACGAACTAGAATTTGCGGTCGTGGATCAGCAAGTGATTCTTGTCGTTAATGGACGCACCTGGTTGAGACAGCTATTTTCTCGAGGCGCTGCAACTGAAGCAGTAGGCCTTCCGCCGCTTGATGCAGAGCATCCCCTGATGATTGCCGCTCGAGACCTGGAACTGCAGATTCACCGGATGCGCTTATATCGGGATATCTACTGGACTGGACCAGCCCACACAGCGCACAAGTGGCAGGCAAAAGGCCACTGGCAGCCAAAGGAGTATTTGCTACTTGGGGACAATGTGCCCGTTTCGGACGATTGTCGTCATTGGGGCCGAGGAATTTTGCGCAAGGCGATTCTAGGAAAAGTCATAGAAAATAAGCGATAGCAGGTAAGTCGAAAAAGAAGCGAACGAGCTTTGCCAGGCCTTATTTTTTAGGGTCTGGTGGTTGTCGCGGTCTCGGAGTTCAAGTATCGGTGATTGATGTTTTTCGGTATATTTCCCTGTTTCCACGATCCCTGTGGGCAGCAAGAAGCAACTGTCTTGCCAGCCAGTTGTGACGGGTTGAACTGTCGGGGGCCGTTTTGCGTACCGGTTTGCATCGCGATGTGGATGTTGGTTCTTCAGAGCCAGGCGTAGAGTCCTTTATGAACACTGTCCAAAAACCGAAGCAGTCCAAAGAGCCTGTTTATGAACCGCGTGGTTACGGGGTGGTCCGTGATTACACCGAGTCGATTGCGATGGCGATCATCCTGGCTTTTTTGTTCCGCATGTTTCTGTTGGAAGCTTTTGTAATTCCTACCGGTTCCATGGCACCGACACTGCACGGTACCCATATGGATGTGACCTGTCCTCAATGTGAATACCAGTATCAGACTGGTGCGAGTGATGAGAATCCGAACCAGGGTGGACACATTGAGGTTATTGGAACCAATTGTCCGTTATGCAGATACCCACTGAGGTTAGACAAGGCGCAGTTTCCGAATCAGCAGTCGTTTATGGGCGATCGTATCCTGGTGAACAAGTTCAACTATTCGGTCAGTGAGCCACGGCGGTGGCAAGTGATCGTCTTCAAGTTTCCTGGTAATGCCAAACAGAATTACATTAAACGACTGGTCGGCTTGCCAAGTGAGCGGATCATGATCAAGGGTGGCGATATTTATGTGGTGCCACCGGATGAAGCGGACAAGACACGGTATCGCATTGCCCGTAAACCGCCTCGCAAATTGTTGGCAATGCTTCAATTAGTCCACGATACGAATTATGTAGCCAAAGACTTGCAACGCGTGGGCTGGCCTTCTCGCTGGCAGGTTTGGGCACCTCCGGGAGAACTAATCGAAGGTGTTTGGACGACTAACGTGAATGAAAAGGGATATCACACTTCAGGTAAGAACAAGCAGGACTGCTTTCTCCGCTACCACCATTTCGTCCCCAGTTCATCAGACTGGGACGTTATTTCAAACCCAGCGGATAAAAGGAAAAGGGAACCGTATCGCCAGTCTATTAAAGATTATTATGCCTATAACGATGGAAAAACCTATAACTACAATGTTCGATCCGGCCCTCATCAACCAAATCCAGAAACAACAAGATCATCGGGTTTTAAGTGGGTGGGTGACCTGGCTGCTGAATATGAGGTTGAGGTGGAAGGTAATACCGGTCAGCTTTTGCTTGACCTGGTTGAAGGTGGCGAACATTTTGTCTGTTCAATCGATGTCTCTAGTGGGTTGGCGACCTTGTCGCGCAAACGGCTGATGGGAGAAAAGGGTTTCTTTAGAGGTCCAACTGGTACCATTGAGGAGAATCCGGTTGGAGAAACGAAAATTATTGGACCTGGTTCTTATCGTTTACGGTTTTCTAATATCGACAACGAACTGCTCCTCTGGGTAAACAATCGTTTGATTTCATTCCAGGGACCCACGACTTATGAATCTGCAGAGTGGCTGACTGAACAGGAACTGCCGGACGATCCGGGAGATTACGCTCCGCTCGGTATTGGGACGCGTTCGCTGGCCATGCAGGTAAAGCGACTGCGAGTCTTGCGAGATGTGTATTACACGGCTTACCAATCGCAAGAACAAAAGATTACTGTTGGCCCAAATGAATTTCTTCCCTTGGGAGACAACAGTCCAGGGAGTTCGGATGGTCGTATGTGGCCCTATCCTGGGCCCCCGCAAGTTGTTCCTTGGACTAGTCAAATCGAATACTGGGACAACAACCAGGATGGCCGAGTTTCAGCGGAAGAACTACCAGGAAGCATGCACTGGATGTTGGATCAGTGGGACACGAACAAAGATGGTTTTATCGAAGAAACAGAAACGGGGTTAAAACACACAGTTCATCGTCGCCTGTTAATTGGCCAAGCCACGTTTGTCTACTGGCCACATTCCTGGCGGTGGGGCAAGCTGCCATTGATCCCGAACTTCAAACAGATGCGACTTATCAAGTGAGAGAGTGGAGAACCGATTGAAATGCCAAGACAGCTCGTCGGTGCGTTGAAGTGGTGAGGGACTTGATCCAGGAGAGGAGATAAGAATGCCCGTGCTACAAGTAGAAGGTTTGGTCAAGACATTTGGCCGACGACGAGTCGTGGACGGCGTTGATTTGTCGGTGGAGCGGGGTGAAATCGTGGGCTTGCTGGGACCCAATGGAGCTGGCAAGACGACCACTTTCCGTATGACTTGTGGACTGCTCGCTGCCGATCAGGGCCAGGTGGTACTCAATGGGTTGAACGTCACCAGTTGGCCGATGTTTCGCCGCTCTCGAGACGGTGGCATGGGTTACCTGGCCCAGGAGTCGAGCGTTTTCCGAAAGCTGACGGTGGAGCAGAATCTTCTTAGCATGCTGGAGCTGTTGAATGTGCGAAGCAAGGTCCGCCGACAGCGTTGTCAGCAGTTGTTAGAACAATTTTCAATTCTGCACTTGCGCAAATCCCGAGCTTCTAAACTTTCCGGTGGAGAACGTCGTCGCCTGGAAATCGCCCGCGCATTGATTTCTGAACCGGAAATCCTGATGTTGGACGAGCCTTTTGCGGGAATTGATCCGGTGACAGTGCAGAGTATCCAGGGGATTATCCGGGATCTGCGGGATCAGGATATCGCGATCCTGATTACTGACCATGCTGCTCGTGAGATTCTTGAAATCGTCGATCGCTGCTACGTGATCGACGAAGGGACCGTACTTTGCCACGGCAACCCCAACGAGATCCAGACTAATCCAGATGTTCGTCGGAAATACCTGGGCGATCTTGACGGAACCGCATCGGCTGCTGAAGCGGACGAGGAAGCGGACGAGGAAGCGGACGAAGCTGCCTAGGGAGCCCGGGTTTCCTTGCCTTGGATAGCCTGAGCCACCTGTTGCTTGAACCGCAGATGGTTCCTGATCCCCGACTGTTCGGAGAGGTCAAACGGCCTCCTTTGCCTGGCGAGTTGATTTCGTCCGCTGCTTGGTTGTCTACAAGCGCCGCTTGCGTTACGTTGAATTGTTGTCTAACTGTGCGCATTTAACAGTTTGGCTTCGGACTTACGACCCTCCAGAGTAACGGATAAACAGGCCCCATGAGCGATCCTTATTTTCAAGAGCTGTTTGCAGATCGAATTGGCGGAGTGAACTACGGTAAAGGTACGGATATCTACAAGTTCGAGAAGATTAAACGGGCTAAGCGCAAAGCGATTGAGGATCATCCGGACAAGCAGTTACTTG
>Ga0310342_100000915_pt1 | contig 17708 bp, 15 predicted proteins | sample S15DNA20500_MG_FD_206155 | JGI IMG/M metagenome (GOLD analysis project Ga0310342, IMG submission 206155) | Marine microbial communities from station ALOHA, North Pacific Subtropical Gyre - S1503-DNA-20-500_MG | ecosystem: Environmental > Aquatic > Marine > Oceanic | place: Pacific Ocean: North...
TGAAGCGGCCGCCGTGTTGCGTTCCGGTGCGTTGGGAACGATCAAAGAGGTTCATGTTTGGACAAACCGTCCGGTTTGGCCGACGCTGAGCGAACGTCTCCCCGGCAAACCGATTCCGCCCTACTTGCATTGGCAGGAATGGCTCGGTCCAGCTCCCGAAAGAGACTACAATCCGGGATACCATCCCAAATCCTGGAGAGGTTTTTGGGATTTTGGCACCGGTGCTCTGGGGGACATGGCGTGTCATACGGTGAATATGCCTTTTGCCGGTTTAAAATTGTCCAATCCGACATCGGTTGAAGCTGAGCATGCAGGACATAACAAGGATAGTTATCCAGGCTGGTCGGTCATCAAATACGAATTTCCAGCGAACGATCAGCGCGAAGCATTGGCAATGACCTGGTACGACGGTGGTAAGCGTCCACCGTTGGACATGCTGGAGGGAGAAAAGCCTAAAGAAAACTCCGGTGGTGTCGTGATTGAAGGGACCCGAGGCAAACTGGTTTCGATTGGTGACTATGCCGGGCAGGTCAACTATTACCACATGGATAAACCCAAGGTCGAATACGAAAAATCGCCCGGGCATTTCGATGAGTGGGTGATTGCCATCAATGGTGGTAGTTCGGCAAAATCCAACTTCCCTGATTATGCCGGGCCATTGACCGAAACTATCTTACTGGGCAATCTGGCCGTTTGGGCAAACAAACGAGTGGAGTGGGACGCCAAAATGGTGCGTGCAACCAATGCACCTGAGCTTGAAAGTTTTGTACGCCGTCCGTACCGTGAGGGTTATTCGTTGGGTTACGAACCTAAAAGCCTGCGAGTCGAAAAAGCCGCCGCAGCTGGCTAATTGAAGTTGTCTGTTTTTAACCTGTCCTTTTGTCAAAATGAGAAGTTCTCCCTTTTTTTGCTATGGATAAAACGTCTGCAATTCAAGTTAAATGTATTGACCACGTTACATTAATTGTTGACGATCTGGAAAAATCTCGAGAGTTTTATGTTGAAACACTCGGGATGTCTAAAGTCGAACGTCCCGGCTTTAGCTTTCCAGGTCTCTGGTTTCAAGCAGGGAGTCAACAGGTCCATCTCATTTTGAAACATGATGTTTCGGGACCCGTTGGTGATACGTCAACAGGTAAATCAAGTCGGCATCACCACTTTGCGTTCGTGGTCGCGGACGTGCATGACGCGGTGAGTCGATTTGAACAACTTCAAATTCCGGTTGTTTCAGGTCCGCAACGCCGGCCGGATGGGTACCTGCAAGCTTTTGTTTGTGATCCGGACGGTTATGTCGTTGAAGTGTGTTCGCCACCGACTTAGCTGAAGGGGCCATGTGATTAACGGGTCGCGTACAGTTTTCTCATATCTCATTGACAGCTGAGGAAGAGGTTACTGCAAGCCTATGCTGGCAGCTCTTTAGGATTCGATTCGCTGACGAATGGATTCACAGAGCGCGATCATTTTTGTCACGTCGAGCTGTTCTGCTCGGCATTGCCCGTCCAAATGAAGTTCATGGATGGCATCGTCAATTTCTGCTTTGCCAAGTTGTTTTTTGAAAGCGGCCAACAGCACGCTCCGCAGAAATTTTCGGCGATGGCAGAAAATACTACGCACAAAAGTATGAAAAAACGCCAAATCAGGAATCTGCTCTCGGCGAGCTTTGTCAGGTCGGATTCGAATGATCGCGGAATGTACTTTTGGCCGTGGCCAGAAAACGTCGGGTGGCAAGACGCGAATAATTTCCGTTTCACACTGGCTTTGGATCCAGATACTCAGCGCATTGTAGTCCTTGGTGCCGGGCAATGCCGTGATGCGGTCGGCTAGTTCTTTTTGGATGGTGACACACATCAACTTTGGGATATTATCGGTTCTCAGTAAATTAGAAATGATTGGCGTTGCAATATTATAGGGCAGGTTAGCAGCCAGCTTGAAATTCTGTAAATCGTGCAGTTGCATGGCCTCCGTAATGGATTCCATGACATGCGGTTGTAAGTTGTTTTTGTTGCGCAACGCATCTTCGAGTAACATGGTAACGTTGTCGCATTCGTACAACTCCTCGCTAGCCAATTGATATAATCGAGAATCAATTTCTACTGTAACCACCCATCCAGCTCGTGTTGCCATTTTATGGGTGAGTGATCCGGTGCCTGTACCGACTTCCAAAACGATATCTTGTGGGGTTAATTCGGCAGAATCGACAAGCAACGCAACAAGATTTAAGTCGATCAGAAAATTCTGTCCATGGCGGGTATCTAGATGAATCCCGGCTTGTTGAAATCGTTTGATAAGAAACGAAACGGTTTGTCGATTACCTGTCAGCATTTAATTGAGTCTCGACATATTTGGCCAGCACGTCCGTTTCCAGATTGACTGGGTCATGTTGTTGCAACTGTCCCAAGGTGGTTACTTGAAGTGTGTGTGGAATGAGAGCCACGCTGAAACGGTCTCGTTCGACGTCCACCAATGTGAGGCTCACGCCGTCCACGGCAATCGATCCTTTGCTGGCCAACTGACGTTGGAGATGTTCAGGATACGAAATCCAGAATGTTGACCAGTCGTGATCGTCGATTCGCAAATCAAGGGTGCCAGTGGCATCAATGTGACCGGTGACATGGTGACCGCCCAGGCGATCTCCGACACGAAGTGATCGTTCCAGGTTCACAGAGTCCTTGACTGCTAATTGACCAAGATTTGTCCTGGCGAGTGTCTCGCTGCCAGCGTCAAACTTCATCGTCCCGGCATCGCATGAGACAACGGTCAGGCAGCATCCATTGATCGCAACACTATCTCCGATTTGGACGCCATTTGCCAGTTGACCCGTATCGATTTCAAGTCGTATTCCGGGAGGCGCTTCGTCCAATGAGCGGACAATTCCAAGTGTTTCTACAATTCCAGTAAACATTGCTAATCGGGCTTCAGTGTTCAAATATCTGGGTTCAGATGTCAGGCCGTTTTTGGACGCCGTGTTCCGTTCATTGCCCGTTATGAAGCTTCGGAGACTGATTGTCGAAACATCACGTTGAAATCTGAAATCTAATGGCAATGTAGGGTGTGAAACCCCGTGACGCAAGGCAGCCCATGAAAAAGCAGGCGTCTTAGTTTATCCAATCCTTGCTTTTCAACGGACCGGGAATGTTTCACAATGGTCAGATTAAGAGTGATTAACCTGCCGCAAACGAAAGGAAGAACAGTGAGTGTCATCGCTAGTGTTCACGGTCGTCAGATTTTAGACAGTCGCGGTAATCCAACGATTGAGGTTGATGTTGTCCTTGACGACGGTTCATTGGGGCGGGCAGCTGTTCCCAGCGGGGCTAGCACGGGAATTCATGAAGCATGGGAATTACGTGACGGCGATCCATCCCTTTATCTCGGCAAAGGAGTGTTGAAAGCGGTAAACAATATCAACACCATCATTGCCGAAACACTCGTGGGTATAGATGGTTTGGAGCAGACCGAAATCGACCACCGAATGTGTGAGCTTGATGGTACAGAAAACAAAAAACGGCTTGGTGCCAATGCCATTTTGGGCGTCTCATTGGCATTGGCTAAAGCGATCGCAGCTCAGCGGGGTATTCCGCTCTACCAGTCACTGGGAGGAGAGAGCGCTTGTCTGCTGCCGGCACCCATGATGAACATTGTCAACGGGGGTGAACATGCCGACAATTCGGTTGATGTTCAGGAGTTTATGGTGATGCCGTTAGGATTTTCCCGGTTTGGTGATGCCTTGCAATGCGGAGTAGAAATCTTCCACCATCTCAAAAAAGTATTACAAAGCAAAGGACTCAACACGGCGGTAGGAGATGAAGGCGGATTTGCGCCTGATTTGCGAAGCAATGTGGAGGCATTGGAGCTGATCATGGTGGCCATTGAAAAGGCCGGGTACCGTCCCGGTGAACAGGTGCGCATCGCCTTGGATGTTGCAGCGACTGAATTGTTCGATACGGAAAAGAACACGTATCAGATGGACGGAAAAAGTTTGGATGCGTCAGCCATGGTAGAGTTTCTTGCTGGCTGGGTGGAAAAGTTTCCTATTTGTTCAATCGAGGACGGGTGTAGTGAAGATGACTGGGATGGCTGGAAACAATTAACGCAAAGAATAGGTGATCAAGTTCAGCTGGTTGGTGATGATTTGTTCGTGACCAATACGCGTCGTCTTCAACAAGGTATCGACCAGAACGTGGCAAATAGTATTCTGATTAAGGTCAACCAAATTGGAACACTCACCGAAACCATCGAGGCGATCCAACTGGCCACGACACATGGTTACACCAGTGTGACTAGCCATCGCAGTGGTGAGACGGAAGATGCTACCATCGCTGATATTGCTGTGGCCCTTGGGACAGGTCAGATTAAGACCGGTAGTGCTTCACGAACTGACCGCATGGCGAAATACAATCAACTATTGCGCATTGAAGAGCAACTCGGTGAGCGTGCGAAATACGCTGGCCCCGAGTTTTCAAAGTAGGATGACCGATTTGCAACGTCCTTCCGTCGTGGAGTCGCCCTGGTTCTGGGCTTGCCTGTTCAGTTTTGTAGCTTGTGGCGTGCTGGCCACGATCGGTCCGAAGTATGGGCCTCGCCAGGCGCAGATCGAGCGAGAGTACCATGCTCGTCGAGTGAGTGCCTCGGGCAACTCAGAGTCAATGCCAAATGCTAAGTATGACGCCAGCCAGACAAGAATTACACTCAGTCCGTTGTTATTCATGTTCACCGTTATCATGATTGTCAGTGGGGCCGTGCTCGTCTGGCAGCGTTTGGTCCGATCGTATCGACCGGTGGGAGATAACGACAATCTGCCTTCGGATGGTTAAGTCAGAATTTCTGGAGGTTGATGGTCTTGTTGAATGGTCTATCGAAGATGATCGTTGAACCTGAATTTATTTATGATTCTTACCAGGGAGTACAATGGTCGCGTTTTGTTTCAGCAACTGCCATGCTAATTTTGACAAGCGTTGGATGTGGGCAAAGACGTATCCATGGACCGTTGTCTGAGAGTTGGTGAAATACTCAATTTGTGTGGACGATGGCCACTGAGCGTTGGTTTAATTCCCAGGAGAAGCCGTTTGTGTCTGTCCAGTTTCAACGAATAGCCTGGTTATTTGGAGTTGCGGTCGTGCTTGCTTCGCCGAGTCATCGAAGCCTTGCTGTAGATCCGGTAATGGTTGGACGAAAGGTGCCGCTTGCCGATCGAGTGTTGGCCAATGATGTTCGACACGATCTTTGGAATCATCTCTTGCAACAGTACGTCAATAGGGCGGGTCGAGTCAACTATGCGACATGGAACGCGACCCCAGCTGATTTGCAAGCGTTGGAGGACTACTTGACCGAGTTGTCCCGGGCAAATCACCAGGTGGCAACCGAAAAGGCCGCCAAATTGGCTTACTGGATCAATGCCTACAACGCTCTCACGATTCATGGAATTTTGCGTGAGTATCCTACGTCGAGTATACGCAACCATACTGCGAAAGTTTTTGGATACAATATTTGGAAGGACTTACGATTAACTGTGGGTGATGTGAATTACTCTTTACATCACATTGAGCATCAGATTTTAAGAAAGCTGGGAGAACCGCGAATTCATTTTGCGATCGTTTGTGCTTCCCGAGGCTGTCCACGTCTGTTGAATGAGGCATATGACGCTCAACGATTGGACCAGCAATTGACAACCAATACGAGAATGTTTTTTTCAACATCAGCTAATTTTCAATACGATGTCCGCCGACAGGTCATTCATTTATCTTCGATCCTTGACTGGTTCCAAACAGATTTTGGATCCGATCAAGCCGCCATGCTCAAGTATGTGTCGTCTTATCTTCCGACCAGGCCGGCACGCCAGGCGGCAAATTTCGGTACCGTCGAAGTCCGATTTCTCGATTACGATTGGAACTTGAATGATCAGAACACGATCGGTTCCCAACGCTTTGGACAATAGACTGTATTACAGAGAATAATGACATTGCAGGGCACACTCAATGTCATCCTGGTGACGATACGATCGAGGTTGTCGGCTCGCTGCTATGGTGGTGATAGGTTCCAGTAAAACGATGGCTGATGATTTACAGTGAGGTGGAGTGACCATCGTATTGCCCAACTGGCTCACGGCTTTGGGTAGACGAGTTATCAACGGTCTTGGTTGGAACGCAGCTAGAAAATGAGACCTTTTCTGCCGATTGAGAGGAAATTTTACCAGTCTTTTTGCTGGGAAAATGCAGCTGACAAAGATTACTCACGCGGAAAAACGAACTTCAACACCTGAAGTATCAAGAATACTGCCAGCAGTCCAAGTAGATAAACGGGCCACAATTGCCAGAAAGCCATTGTTCGAAACGGTAACCGAAGTCCTTCGATCATGGCTACCATGATCAAAACGATCAGTGACACCATTAACATTCCACATCCGCCGGCTGCCATGATCCCTTTGAACGTAGTGTGTTCTGAAATTGGCGCGTCGTGAATCGCGATCGTTTTTCCGCGTCGCAAGCTGTCGGTAGCAGCGTCAACCACAGCAAGATCATGGCACACATCACTCCAGCTGGGATGTACCTCAACACGTTTCACGGCATCGACCATTGCGTCGATGGTCGACTGTGGATCATTCCAATCCTCAAACGTGACAGCCGGCTTGCCAGGCTCGCGTAAATCGAGCAGCGTCCAGCTTGCAGGCGATCCGTCCATGACCAGTTTTACCTCACCTTCTGAGCCATGGATGGAAACGGCGGTTTCTGCACCGGGGCTGCTGGATCGCGTGGTCCAATGCGCGACCCGGCCATCGGATAAACTCATCTGTAGCGCCAGATTGTCAAGGATATTCGAGTCTGGTTCGCGAGCCATGGCACCGATGCGAGTCACTGTCCCCAGTAGGTCGCGCAATAGCGTCAGATCACGTGCAAATTGGTCCAGAACAATTGCCCGTGACCGGTCGGTCAGCGTTCGCTGAATGAAAATCTGTTCGATGTCGCCTAACTCCTCATTGGCTAATGCGAGCATCTGAACGATGCCCGGATGTCTTAGTCCGGGCACATAAGGCAGAATGATTCCCTGAGTATCCTGTAGAATCATTTCCAATTCATAGCTGACCAACACATCGCTGGTTGGATAGGTGACGAGAAGCGGGATATCTGCCTGAGCCAGTATGCGAAGCCGCTGAATTTGTTGTTCATGATCGGCTTGTCGGGTGACAATGACCGCATCCACATCGGAGGCATCCAGGACCAATTCCCAATTTGCTTCCCGACGGATGTTTTCATCTAGAGAGGCAGCCTGCTGTAATTCGTTATCGGTTCCCAAAATGGTTACAAGCCGTTGGGATGGACTCCCGACAATTGCAGATGCCAGAGTTAAGGCATCATGATCTACTCCGAGTAGCGCAAAATTCATAGCGGTGTCATAGTCGTCGGATGTGAAAGCCACCGTCGACGTTGATACGGTCTCCGGTACTGAAAGGGAACACTCCGCTGGCGAGTGCCGATACGGTTTTAGCAACATCTTCAGGCTGCCCCCAACGGCGCCGTGGAGACAGCCCATCGGCGATCAGTTGGTCGTATTTCTCTTTTACGGGTGCCGTCATGTCACTGGCAATGATTCCGGGACAAACTTCAAAAACATCAATTCCTTCTTCTGCCAGACGGCTGGAAAATAACCAGGTCATCATTTGCATTCCGGCTTTTGCGATGCAGTAGTCAGCCCGATTTTCTGAAAGAGCGTATCCAGAAATGGACGAAATATTGATGATCATTCCACGTTCAGTTACCTGCCGACCGATTAATTCTCGCATCGCATTAGCAGCCAACTGAGATAAGAAAAAGGGTCCTTTGAGATTGGTGCCGATGACGACTTCCCAGCTGTCTTCGGTTGCCTCCAGCAGATCTTTGCGACCCTGTGATGTGATACCAGCGTTATTAACCAGTAAATCGAGACGACCAAACTCATCCATCGTTGTCTTGATCAGCCGTTGGCGATCAGCGGATTTTCCTACATCGGCACCGACTGCTATTGCCTGTCCCCCGGCAGAGACAATAGCACGGACAACTTCCTCGGCCGCGTCAGGTCGCGTTGCGTAATTGATAACAACACCATAGCCGTCCAATGCGAGCTGTTCAGCAATCGCGCGTCCAATACCACGAGAAGATCCTGTAACAACTGCAATTTGGGAATCGGACATGGGATGGCTTCAAAACTTTGAGTGTTCTCTACATTTCAACAAGAGCTGCCAATATTAATACAACAGCAGCTTTGCGCGAAGTAGCAGCCTTAGCCAGGGGGCGATGTACGGCCGATTCAACGGTATGCCTTGGCTAATTGTGCACCTGCATGATCCGTCTTTGGCAAGTGATTTAAAGGCATCCCCGGGAATTTCTTCCATTAGTTTGGGTTGCTGGGGTGATGGCAGTGAAGGTATGACACAGCAGGATAGTCGAAATGCGCCGAATTTCTGACGACCGTTGCCGCCGGGTTGTCTCAATTGAATGGTCCGAGGGTTGTCTGTTAGAAGGGACCGATGAGCCCGTTCATCAAACATTCATAATCATTAGCCGGGTAGGTTAGCTGTTGAGATACGCATTGGATAAAGTATAAAGTTACCTTTTTGATACGGTCAGCCAGACAGGGTAGGTTAGTAGGATGGTTTCAAAAAATCAGCATTGGATTCTTTGGGGAATTCGTCTCATTGCTGCGTTAGCCGTTATGCTTTCGACGTGGCTGGCCTGGATTGGGATCTCTGGTCAGCAAGTGCCCGGCTGTGGTAAAGCAGGCTGTGACGAGGTGTTTTCCAGTCGTTGGTCTGTCTGGCTGGGTCTGCCAGTTGGCATACCCGCGGTGTCGCTGTATTTGTCTCTATTGCTGATAACGTTCACGTTTTCTCAACGCGTGCCTGAACGTGTTCGTATGGCCGGTTGGTCTTTGGCCCTGATCTTGGCTGCTTCAGCAGCAGGTGTTGGCTGTTGGTTTTTTGTCTTGCAGTGGTGGATGGCTACCATTTGTAGCTTTTGTCTGGCAGTCCATCTGTGTGGGATCGTGTTAGTTGTGATTTTGTGGGCTCAGGCACAAATCAATATTCGCCAACGTGTGGCTGCCACTTGTTTAGGAGGTGTCGGGGCCGGAGTTTTCGCTGTAATTCAAGGAATTATCTCTCCGTCTCCCGCAATGCAATACGAACGCGTGCACCGGGCAGTTGACGAAGTTCCCTGGGTCATACAATCCTCCACGGCGCCTTTGGATCCCAGTGTGCTGGTTATGGGGGGGCGGGTTCAGATCCACCTGAATTCCCGGCCATTGTTGGGATTTTCCGAGGCACAACACCTGATCGTCGAATTGGTCGATTATACGTGTGTACATTGTCGCAAGATGCACCAGCAACTTAAAAAAATACAGCGTCAGATGGGACCAAAGTCTTTGGCGGTAGTCCTGATCAATGTACCATTGGATCCGGCATGTAATCGTTTCAAGGAATCTGCTTCACAACGGCATGCTGATGCTTGTGGCCTGGCTAAATTGGCATTGGCAGTTTGGCGGTTGGCTCCTTCCCGCTTTCTCGAATACCACGAATGGCTTTTTGAAGTACCACAGATTCGATCCTATGTTGCTGCCAAGCAACAGGCGAGTGTTCTGTGCGGGCGCGTTGCATTGGATCAGGAACTTCGTAATCATCGCTTGGAGATGATTTTGTCAGAAAACGTAGATCTGTACGGTCTGGCAGGTCGCGGCATTGTGCCAAAGCTAATTTTGCGGGATGGTATTCTACATGGCAAGATGCCGTCAGCGACAGCACTTCAGGAATTATTGAAGGTCGAGTTGGATGACCGTGCCGGGTGAGGGGTGCCAGCTGATTCGTCCGTAGCGAGACATTGCCAACCCAAGGATTGTGTTCGAAAAAAGGACGGAAGCGATAATTCGCTTCCGTCCTTTTGGTGATCTCTGAGCGACCGGAGCGGCGTGAACGCCGCCCCGGTGCTCAGTTTATAGCTCCACCGCGAAGCACTTGTCAGAGCGGTTGACCCAGATTCCGCTGATTCCAACAAGTTGTTGCCTCAACCCAGGAGGGAGGGTCGTGTGGGATTCCCGCAAATCCAACACAGACGATGGAGCCTACTTGATCGGTTTTATACGGGTGTTGAAGGGTGTCATGTGCATTTTTGTTTTTACTCTCAATTTGCTACCGTCTGCCACGTGACAGTTTGAGCTGCTGATAGGTAGCATTGAAGTATGAATTTTGTGAAGTGTCGTTAGCATCGGTGAGTAGCATTGCTACGAGGCACGGATGCCGGTCATTTGATTGGAGGAACTTATTTGACGGAGCCACGCTTGAATGATGTCACGGTCCGAAAAATGTTGGCTGTGTCCATTATCAATTTTCAATTTGAGTTTTCCCTGACCGGCAACGAGAACCGTGTCACCCGGTTGAGCCTCACTCAATGCCCAACAAATGGCTTTACTCCGATCGGGAAGGATGTGTGCTCTTGAGGGGCGATCATAACCATCTAAAACGTCATGAATCACTGACAGAGGCGGCTCAATGCCCGCACCATCGGTTGTCAGGATTCCTAAATCTGCATATCGCTCGACAAGTCGCCCCATCACGGGACGGGTGTCTTGGTTACGATCACCGGCAGCTCCGAAGACGCACAGCAATCGACCTTCCTTGACCTTGCGTAAGGCTTTCAATGCGATTGCCAGATTATCTGGTGAACGTGCCTGATCGACAAAGACTCCGTAGGGTTGCCCGCATTCGATTCTTTCGAGACTTCCTGGTACGAACGACACTTTTTCTAATCCACGGACGATGGTTGGTAAGTCGACGTCGTAGACCAGGCCGACGGCGGCCGCTGTCAGGCAATGACTGACGTGCTGGTCACCGATCATATGGGTTCGTACAGGAATGACTTCGTCACCCGCGTTGATAAGGAATGTTTGTTCACTCTTGTGACGTTCAAGGATCGTGGCGGAAAGTTCTGCATTTCCTTGTAAGCCGACAGTCAACGTGGGATGTTTTAATTTGGAAATGAAAAACCGACAGGCAGGGTCGTCGGCATTGACAATCGCAAAGCCGTCCGGGCGAACGTGTTCAAATAAACGAGTTTTGGCACGGCGGTAATTCAGTACTGAACCGTGAAAATCGAGATGGTCACGCCGAATGTTTGTGATACACGCCGCATCGAGTTCAATTCCCGACAGTCGGCGTTGCGCCAAAGCGATACTGGATGCTTCCAGGACGACGTGGGAACATTGATTGGCATGCATGCGGGCTAACCAAGTTCCCAATTCGGGTTGAGTTGGTGAACGATCGGTGACTCGTGCCGTTTCAACGGAGTCGCAATAACCAAGCGAACTGATCACACCAACGCGGTGGCCAGCCTCTTCTAGGATGCCAGTGATTAGAAGTCCGGTGACCGTTTTTCCGCTGGTACCGGTGACACCAATCACATGTGTCTTTTGACTTGGATCACCGGCCAAAGCCTGGCAAACCCGGCCGTAAGCCTCACGAGAATCTGAAACCAGGCATGTCGGAATTTCTGTAGGGAGGTACCGTTCAGCAAGTATGGCTGATGCGCCTCGCTTTACTGCCTCGGTAACAAAGTCGTGGCCATCTTGTTGGGTACCTAATTGGGCAACGAAAAGATCCCCTTCACGGCAGCGTCGAGAATCGCTGCAACACGAGGTCACTCGAATATCTTGGGGTCCGATGATGCGGGAGTCAGTGAGGACTTCCCGTAGACTGATGCCCGTGTCCCTTTGAATGGTGGGATACATCGGCTAAGGCCTCCTTGCCTTAGTTGAGCAGTTGTCATGGTAATTCGTTGAGCGGATGCTCATCCGGCTCTTTTAGTTGCGATCGTGGAGGATTGTGGAGCTTTTCGTTTTTAGTGTCAAGGTGTAAATTTATGCTGTCACCGCTATCGCGGATGCACGCTGGTCGCTATGGACAATGCACCCCCATCCATCACAAAATGACGAGTCATGAAATGTCTGCGGCAAAATAAACGTGGCTCGAATAAATCATTATTTTGTGAATAAGAAATGGCGATGCCCGCATGACAAACGAGCCTCATGAGGACTTTGGCATTGATAGCCTGGCAGCCTATTTGCATTTGTTGCCACAGCAAATTTCTCGACTGGCCAGTCGGGGCAAGCTACCGGGTCGTAAAGTAGGAGGTCAGTGGCGATTTTCGCGAGCGGAAATTCATCACTGGATGGAAACCCGAATGGGTTTGCTTGATGGTGAAGAGCTTGCCAGGATGGAAAGTGTACTGGACCGTTCCGCAGGGGTGAGCGAATTTGACGAGTTTTCGTTGTCACGTCTGCTGGCGGTTGAATCGATCGCTGTTCCACTTGAGGCGCGTACCAAGAGTAAAGTGATCTTAACCATGACGGATCTTGCGGCGGCCACGGGACGATTGTGGGATTCGGATAAAATGGCTGAGGCAGTACGTGCACGGGAACAGTTGCATCCAACGGCGCTCGACAATGGAGTGGCATTACTTCATCCTCGTCGTCCGATGGCTAGCATCCTTTCCGAACCGGTGCTCGCGCTAGGGCGAACGACAACCGGAATTCCCTTTGGTGGTGCGGGCGGTGTGATGACGGATATTTTTGTCTTGATTTGTTCGACAGATGACGGGGGTCACCTGCGGACCTTGGCAAGGATCAGTCGATTGATTTCCGACTCGGAATTGCTCGATCTGGTTCGAACTGCTACAGATTCGCAGGCGGTTTTTCAGGCGATTCTGGATTGTGAGTCCCAGTTGGGATAGGAATTGCCGTGTGGGTCGTTCGAAATGATTCCACATGGCCGAGAGGACATTGGTAGATGAACGTTCAAAGGCCAGACGTGTTGTTGGTTGCCAACAGCTTGAGCGCCGAATACGAAACGACGATCGACTGGTTGGGCCAGCATTCTTGTTTGAGAATGGTGACGTTGGAACAAGCCAGGAACGAATTGAGCAGTGGGGTCTTTCATCCAGACATCATGGTTGTCGTCCAGTCTCGCCCAGGCGAGGTTTCACAGTCAGAGATAGAGCAATTGAGGAGTTTAGCACCCTTGTCTTGTTTGGCAGGAATTCTTGGTGGGTGGTGTGAAGGAGAAATGCGGAGTGGCCGACCGTGGTCGGGTGTCTGTCGATATTACTGGCACCAGTGGCCGGCTCGGTTTGCGTCACAATGGGAACGTTTGACCAAGGGTGAATGTCCAGATTGGTGTGTACCTCTCACGTTTTCCAACGATGAACGGTTGTTAAATATGTCACAACAATCGATTCAAAAAGGAAAAGCGCACATCGCGGTTGTAGCGCGCCATCAGGTTACCATTGATGGAATTACGGGGATGTGTGCAGCGTTGGGTTACTCGACCGCTGCCATTTTGCCCCATGCTGAACGAAAGGAAACGACGGCCGATGCTGTGTTGTGGGATGTCGATTGCCACTCAACCAATACGAGTGATATCCTGGGGAAATTGTCCAATGACTGGCGCGGATCGCCGATTGTTGCATTGGTAAATTATCCGAGACACGGAGAAACGGAAGAATGGTTACAATTGGGTGCAGCGGCCGTAATGTCCAAGCCACTGATGCTGGATGAGCTTCAATGGCAGTTGAAGAGAGTATTGGCGACCCGAGAATCGGCCTTTCCCAGGGCTGTTGCCTAACTTTCAGGCGTTTCCCTGCGAGCCAACGTAACATAAGATAATGTTTCAGAGGCCAAATTCGGTTGGCAGAGATCGGTATTCTTTCTCTGCCTGCATTGGACCTTGAAAATCGAACCCTTGACCGTAGATTACTGAAGTTCAAAGTGCCAGCTCCAAAGATAGAACCTGTGATTGCTGAGAGCCACGCCAAGGGTACTTATGCGTTCATAAGTCTTGGTTGTCCCAAAAATCTGGTTGACAGCGAACGGATGCTTGGATTGTTGCGACTGGATGGTTATCAATTAGTAGCCGACCCGGATGGAGCGGATTTTGTTGTTGTCAATACGTGTGGTTTTATCGAGCAGGCTCGAGCCGAATCTTACGGCGCTATTCAAGAGATGATCGATCTGAAACGCGATGGGCGAACTCGTGGCATTATCGTATCGGGATGCTTGGCCGAGCGACAAAAAGAGCAGCTGCTGGAGGAAATGCCCGATATCGACCATCTGGTTGGTGTTTTCAGTCGGGAAGAGATTACTCGGGTCGCCGATCGTTTGGTGGGTGATCTCAAAGAACAGCGGGCCGTATTTCAGCCAGCGCCTATTCAAGCGTTGCCCGATACCGACCGCTTACGGATCACACCTGGTCACTTTGCTTATTTGAAAATCTCAGAGGGTTGTGATCGGCTCTGTACATTTTGTGCGATTCCCAAAATGCGCGGAAAACATGCCACCAAGCCTGTTGAGCGAGTACTCGAAGAAGCGGGCCAGCTCGCTGCCGACGGAGTTCAGGAACTGATCATCGTTGCTCAGGACACGCCTTATTACGGGATGGACCTTTACGGTGAGCCGCGTCTGGCGGAATTGCTGGACCAGTTGGTGGAGGTGGATGGGATCCAGTGGATTCGATTGATGTATTTTTACCCAATGTACGTCAATGATCGACTGATCTCGACCATCGCCAAGCATAAAAAGATCGTGCCTTATCTGGACATGCCGTTGCAGCATATCAACGATATGATGTTGCGCCGGATGGCTCGTCGTGTGACACGAATGCAGACGGAAAATTTATTGGCGAAACTGCGTGATCGTATCCCGCAGCTTTCGCTGCGGACGACGTTCATCACGGGATTTCCTGGTGAGACCGATGCGCAGTTTTCAGAATTGGTCGATTTTGTTCGAGAGCAGCAGTTTGAGCGTCTGGGTGTTTTCACCTATTCCCTGGAGCCAGATACGCCAGCCGCCAGTTTGCCGGGTCACTTATCTGAGCAAATCAAACAGGATCGTTATAACGAGTTGATGGAGGTACAACAGGAGATAGCGTTTGGATGGTGTGAATCTCAAGTAGGTAAAACTTTGGAAGTTATTCTTGACCAATCGATTGCTGATGCCGAAGATGCCTGGATCGGGCGCAGTCGAGCCGATGCGCCCGACGTGGATGGGCGTATTTTTGTCACTGGCAAGAATCTCAAGGCAGGACAGATCGTACCCTGCGAGATTGTCGACACTAATAATTATGACTTGGTAGGAGTGACAATGTGAGTCGCAAAATATTCAATGTACCCAATCAAATAACAATGGCACGGCTGGTGTTGTCCATTGCTGTGTTTGTGTTGATTCCCATGGGGAATTACATTGCCTCCATGGTTCTGTTTTTGATCGCAGCGCTCACCGATTGGGTCGATGGCTACTGGGCACGAAAGTTTGGCCAGGTCACCCAGTTGGGACGGATTCTGGATCCATTTGTCGACAAGATTGTGATTTGCGGAACCTTTGTATTCCTTGTCGCCGAAGATGGTTCGGGCATACCGGCCTGGATCGCGGTGGTGGTGGTTGGTCGCGAGATGTTGGTGACCGCCCTGCGAAGCTTCCTGGAGCAGCAGGGCTGCGACTTTTCGGCAAGTGCCTCCGGAAAACTGAAAATGGTGCTTCAATGTGCTGCTGTTGTTGCCAGCTTATGGACGCTCAGTTATGTCGAGGGAGGACCGTGCGATTGGACCATCACCGCTCGTTATTGGTTGGTCATTGGAGCGGTAGGGATGACGATTTATTCTGGTGTTGAATACATCGTTTCGGCGATTCGACTGATGCGGGACTGAGATGTCATTTCAACTGCTGTGCCTGGTGACGTCAGAAGCAATCCAGGTATCATTGATCGGTTGTATTGGCCTGGTGTCATTGATCGGCTGGTCGTGGGGAATTGCACGACTCCGTCGGGGACAGCCACTGCTTGAAAGGGTTCCCCGGTCTGCTTCCGGCTGGAGTTTCTGGGAAGTGATTGGTCTAGGTCTGTTGTTCTATTTTATTGCGCCAATCTGCGCTTTGTATGTTTGTGAAATTTGGAATGGCACGCCTTTATCTTCGTTAGACAAACTTACCGGGGCCCAATTATGTACTTGGATGGCAGCCCATGCGTTTACGAGCCTGATTGCCCTGGTGATGGGGATGTTTTGGCTGCGTCTCAGGAGGGAAAACAGCTGGCGGGACCTGGGAATTGAAACAGCCGGCTGGTGGCGGGATCTTAAGCTGGGCGGAATTGCCTTTGCAATGCTCAGTGTACCGGTATTTGCTGTCAATGCGTTGATGCTCCGCTGTTTTCCAAATCCTGAACATCCGGCATTTGATTTGATGCGCGATGCGAATGTGGCACACCGGTTGACGATCGTGTTGTTAGCGACCGTGGTTGTGGCACCGTTGGTCGAGGAGTTTTTGTTTCGCGGCTTGATGCAAAGTTGGCTCCAAGTATCCTTTGACTTACTGCGGGAACTGCCCATCGGTGTTTTTGGGTTGGAGACATTGGATGATCAGGCTGTTGGGTATGGAGATGAACGACTAGAAAATGAAGAACCGGAATCAGCAATTCACCAAATCCCTCAGGATTGTGATAAAAATGGGTGGGTAGAAAGCCATGATGGTGGAGCCCGCTGTTCCTATGGGGCGATTGTGATCACATCATTGACTTTTGCTTCGATGCACTTTACACAATGGCCTGCCCCGGTGGCATTGTTTGTTCTCTCTTTAGGGTTGGGCTATCTATATGATCGAACGGGGCGACTCTTGCCCTGCATTGTGGTCCATGCGCTGCTCAACGCTACGACCGTTTTGGGACTTTGGATAATGCCACCCGAGGTATGAGCGACGGGGATCAACCCGCATCCAGCCTAGGGCAACAGCGCGTAGAGCTCTTTGCGGGTATGCTGGTGCTTCGTATAATGGCGTCCCCTGATCTGCAGAAGACAGCAGAGACGGAAGTGAACAAAGAAAAAATTGGCGATAAATTGAAATCTTCTGGAGCGACAACGTGGCAATTGGATTTGGGATCATTGGCTGTGGTATGATTTCCCGATTTCACAGTCGGGCAATTGACGATTTGCGCGGGACAAAGTTGGTGGCATGTTACGATCGTGTGCCGCAGGCAGCGGAAAGTCTGGCCAGTGAAACAGGCTGTCGTGCCTACGGCAATCTCAAGCAGATGTTGGTGGACAAGGATGTGGATGTCGTAACGATTTGCACTCCCAGCGGAGCCCATTTGGAACCTTGTATTGACGCTGCGCGAGCTGGTAAACACGTGATTGTCGAGAAGCCATTGGAGATTACGTTGCGACGCTGCGACCGTATGATTCAGGAGTGTAAAAAGCAGGGTGTTGTTTTGTCAACGATTTTTCCCTCACGATTTCATGCTTCCAGTATCGAAATGAAGCGTGCCATCGACCAGGGACGATTCGGAAAGCTCACACTCGGCGATGCCTACGTTAAGTGGTATCGTTCCAAAGAGTACTACGAAAGTGGAGCCTGGCGAGGAACTTGGAAGCTGGATGGTGGTGGTGCTTTGATGAACCAGGCGATTCACAGTGTCGATCTGTTAATCTGGCTAATGGGACCCGTTCGACAGATTCGTGCCCATACAGCGACGTTGGTGCATCGTAAGATCGCGGTTGAGGATGTTGCGTCAGCATCATTACAGTTTGCTAATGGAGCATTAGGAACCATTGAGGCCACGACAACTGCCTGGCCTGGTTTTATGAAGCGAATCGAAATTCATGGCGCAGAAGGGACGGCCATGATGGAAGAAGAGGACATTAAGGTTTGGGACT
>Ga0310342_100000916_pt1 | contig 17705 bp, 11 predicted proteins | sample S15DNA20500_MG_FD_206155 | JGI IMG/M metagenome (GOLD analysis project Ga0310342, IMG submission 206155) | Marine microbial communities from station ALOHA, North Pacific Subtropical Gyre - S1503-DNA-20-500_MG | ecosystem: Environmental > Aquatic > Marine > Oceanic | place: Pacific Ocean: North...
CCCCTGCCGAGACCGGCCTCATCGTGACCAATCCCCCCTATGGACGCCGCCTGGGCCAGCACGTTGGCGGCGTGTATCGAGCATTCGGTACCACACTCCGGGATCGGTTTGCCGGCTGGAGGGTGCTGTTCCTCGCCCCCTCCGCCGCCCTGGCACACGCCGTCGATCGCGATGCGGAGCGCATGACTACCTTCAAGAACGGTGGCAGCCGGGTCGGAGTCTGGGTGATTCAGCCGTAGCGCCTGAGGTCCTACTCAGCCCTGGCGGCTTTTCTTGACGACCCCACCCAGGGTGAGGCCCTCCAGGAATACGAAGGTGCCTCCGATGCCACAGGTGAAGATGAACTGCCCGATATGCAGTGTCAGCGCGAAGGTGGCCGCCAGACCGGGATCGACCTGCCACAGGGTCAGGGCAGCCACACAGCACAATTCATAGGCGCCAAAGAAGCCCGGCGTCGGCACCGCAGTCATGCCCGCCAGGGTCACCGACCACACCGTCCAGACAGAGCCAAGCGTGGTAGGCACCCCCGGAAATCCGCTCATTACAAAGGCCACGCCCACCAGCGTCGCTCCCCACACGCCCAGCGTCAGCAGCAGCGCGCCCACACAGCGGCCTGGGTTCGCCACAAGCTCCCGAACCCCATGGCGCATCCGCTCCGCAAAGATGGCCAGTCGATCGCCTGCCGGGAGCTTGGCGATCAGTCGGATCACCGGGTCTCCCATCCACACCACTCCAATCAGGCCCAGAAACCCAAGGCCGACCAGTCCACCCGCCATTTTCTGACCCACAGCGAGGACATCCAGGTCATTGACCATCACGCCCCCGGGGGGAAGTTCCACCCACCAGGAAAGAGCCAGAAGCATGAGCAACAGCATGCAGAGATCAATGATCCGCTCCACGACAATGGCTGCCACGCTTCGGCCAAATTCAATGCCGTGGTTCTCCTTCAGCAAGTAGGGCCGGACCGCCTCTCCCAGGCGCAGAGGCACCACATTGATGGCCAGAAAGCCAATCGCGTTGATGGAGAAGAGACCCTTGAAGGGGATCTTCTCACCCACCAGCAGCCCCAGCCGCATGCTCCGCAGCGTGTGGGCCAGCAGGTACATCAGAAACATCGGCAGGAATGTCCACCACTCCACGGCCTTCAGCGCATCTGCAGCCTTTCCAGGATCGATCAGCGTGAGCACCCACCCCAGACACAGCACCGTGACCGCCAGGACCGCAACCAATCTCCAGCGCATGCTCAGCCCTTGGACCGCGGGCGAAGCAAGTGCCAGCCCATGAGTGAGTCTCGCAGCGCCTGGTCTTCCTCCAGCCCCATCAGTGCGGGAGGCTGAGGCCCCGTCACCTCTGTCCGGAAAATCCTGTCCCAGATGACCAGGGTGTTCCCGTAGTTCCCATCACAGCGGTCTCCATCCCGCGTGTGATGCCAGGAGTGGAACAGCGGGTGGTTGAACAGGACGTTCCAGGCCTTGGCCAATGGATGGGCCGCATTCCAACGGATGTTTCCGTGCTGGAAGGCGTCCATGGCCGCCCCGATCCCAAGCACCAACACCACCACCCATTTCCCCCAGGCATGGGTGTCGATCAACACAACAAACAGCAGCACGGGGAGCAGAGAGAGCTGCACGAAGTCGACCACGTGCATTCGCAGCCCCGTGGTGGCATCCAGGCGCTCCGCGGAGTGGTGAACCCTGTGGAAGGTCCAGAGCCATGACACCCGGTGATGGGCGTAGTGCAGCCAGTAGCGGCTGAAGTCCAGCACCAGAAACGCGACCAGCAATTGGATGGCAGGCGACCCTTCCAGACCCAGGTCCAGGAGCCCGATCTCACTGCGCTGAGAAATCCAGGCAATGAGCGTGATCCGGAGGCCAAAGAGAAGGACCCCATTCATCACGTTCTGCACCGTGTCCCGGTTGACCAGGGCCTGGTCCGTCACCCGAGGCAACACCCTGCCCGCAGCCAGGAAGGTCCCGAGTGCTGTGGCCTGGATGAGCGGCCCCGCCAGCTCTGGCGTGATCACCGAGGCTACCCGCCTGCGCTGGTTCCCAGCGGATCCGGGTCGAGCACCATGCCGTCCACCAGTGGCGCGTCGTCAAAATACGCCTCCATGTACAGGCACAACTCGTCCCCATCACCGCAGTCGATACAGGGCAGGCCGAAGGTCGCCAGGTAGTTGCAGACCGCGTCCTCATCGCTGCCGATGTCCAGCAGCGGCCCGAGGTTTCGTGTATCCGCCAGACCACTGGCCCAGGCACCACCCAGCGACGAGCCATCCGAGGCGAAGGTGCCCTCGAGGTGAACGTTGTGAATCACGATGTTCGTGATGGAGCTCGCGCTCGCATAGGTCACCACGATCTGCTCCGTGTCTCCGGAGAAGTATGGGGCGGCCGTCCAGTCCGAAGGCGGGAAGGGAAAGACATCCATTCCCATGTCCTGGCTCGGTACGCCCTCATCGTCCCAGAGGCCCTGGGCCGCCAGCATGGTGATCTCCGTGTCCGTGACCGCCACCGGGCTGGCCAGCAACGGATTCTCCAGGTAGGTCCCGAGCAACGCTCCCACCCCGACAGGCTCCGCGAAGTAGGCGCCCGGCAGATTGAGTTCGTAGGTACGGTTGAGCAGCTCCTCGGCGGTCAGCGTCAGCGGTGTGCCGTACTGACTGGTAGAGAATGTGACCGTCTGCTCCTCGAGGCAGTTCACTGTCATCACGTACTCAGTGGACCCGGTCAGCGAGGGCGTCACGGTGACCGTCTCCCCGTGGTCTGCCCACGCAAAGGTGGCCGCGACCGGGTTGCCGTCAGAGTCTGCGATGGAGACGATGTCCTGCTCCTCTGGCGCATCCTCGAAGTCCACGGTCAGCGTGGTCTTCCAGTACCAGTCGGTCGCACCGTCTTCCGGGGTGGACTCGGTCATGGTCGTCGTGCAGCTCGGCGGCTCGCCCGAGTCTCCCGAGTCGGTGTCCGTGTCCGTGTCCGTGTCCGTGTCCGTGTCTGCGTCGCCACCTACTTCACCGGTATCCACCGGATCCTTGTCCTTCTTGCAGCTGGACAGGGCCAGACTCATGGTCAGGACGGAAAGAACGGCCAGGGATTGGCTGCGCATGAAAGACCTCCAGAAAAGGTGTGGCTATTCGCCGGTATCGTCAGAGTCCGCGTCAATATCGGTCAGGGTGTCCGGCGTGATGCTCAGGTCGATCACATACCAGTACGGTAGCCCTGCATGCCGTGGGCTGGAGTCAAGCTCGCAGCAGGCCCCGACCCGAACGATGTAGTCGCCAGGCTCCATGGCTGTGAAGCTCACCTGCGGATCAGGGGTCGTGCCCGTGTAGGCCTCCCGGAGCACCTCTGCGCCCTCGGGGTCTTCCACCAGGATCTCTGCGTTCAGCGGAGAGCCAAAGCGATAGGCCTCGATGTTCAGGGAGACGTAGGATTTTTCATCGTCTACGGTCAGGCGGTAGTAGTCGTAGCGGGTGCTGACCTCGACGCGGCCGAAGACCCGGCTTCCGTCCTCGATGGCGTTGGCATCGGCGCGCGCATCGTTGGGCTCGACCTCCTCCGCTGTCCAGGACACCGGCGGCTTCACCACACTGACGCGCATCTCCCACTCGTACTCCTCACCACTGAGCCCACTCTGCTCCAGCAGCGCGATGTACATGTCACGAGGCTGATCGAGCTTGAAGGTGTTGTCGATGTCCGAGGTCAGGTAGCCATCCTCGAAGGTGCCTGTGAAGTCGCCGACTTCATCCAGGATGAATGCCCTTGGGTCCGCATTGGTGAGCAGCTCACTGCCACGAATCCACACCCGAATCCATGACGCGGAGTCCACTTCGAAGGCAAAAAAGTCGTTGTCGTAGGGGTCCTGGAAGACACCACACGCCCACTCCTCGAGCGCCAGTTCATTCGGACTGGTGACTGCGTCATTGGGCTCGTCTTCGGGCCAGGTACAGCCGACATAAGGCGGCGGGTCTGCTGTATCGCCAGTGTCTTCCGGCTCCGGATCATCCGTGTCACCGGTATCCACGCGCGGATCTGGCTGATCTACCTGCGGCAGTGCCGGGATGTACCAACAGGAGACACATCCCTTGCAGGAGATCAAAAACAGGATCAACAACTGCATTTGTGTCTCGCTCCCATCCTATGCACCCTAAACTACAATCTACGGTCTATGATGCGTGGACCGCGACATCATAACGGATCGTCGACGGATTTCGTCGCGAACAATACGGTGGGGACCATGCGCGCAACCTTGCTCCTTTCAATAGCAGCGGCCCTGGCGGCTTGCGCTACACCAGACACCCAGATCACCAAGCTGACTCCCGACCTGGCTGTGGCGCCCGGTGAGGTCGCGTTTGGTGACGTGGTCCCTGACTACAGCCTGGAGCGCGCGGTGCAGGTGGTCAACGCGGGGCGCGCCACGCTGGAGATTGAGAACATCTACCTCGAGGACACGGACTCGAGCTTCGCCCTGAATGGGGGCGATCTGTCCGCCGAGCTCTCCCCGGACGAGGCCCTGGAGGTGAACATCAGCTTCGCGCCGACCGCGCTGTCTGCCTACAGCACCTTCCTGGTGATCGAGAGCAATGATGAGGACGATCCCGAGATGCGCATTGAGATCAGCGGCACCGGGGTCATCGGACCTCAGCCGGACATCGCGCTCTCCGTCGACTCCTTGAACTTTGGCGAGGTGGCGCCGGGTGGCGATGCGACCGAGTTCATCATCGTCAGCAACGTGGGCGACGCACCGCTGACCATCTCTGATCTGGTTCAGACAGGATCGGGCACCTTTGATGTGGTGACCAACCCCACAGGTCAGTCCATCGCGGCAGGCAGTGAGGCCACCATCCTCATCACCTACACCCCCGACGGCCTCCTCAGCGGCCACACCGGAGACCTGACCATCTTCTCGGATGACCCCGATGAGCCGGAGGTCACCGTGGATCTCGTGGGCGGAGACGGCACCAGCTACGCCTACCCCATCGCGCTGATCATCGGCGACTCGGAGGTCCACCCTCCGACTTCCGTCACCCTGGATGGCAGCGGCTCGACCGATCCGGAAGACACCGAAGACGCCTTCGACCTCACCTACGCGTGGTCCCTGGGTAGCAAGCCCGCCGCATCCAATGCCGACTTTGTGGACGACACCTCCGCCGTCACCGACCTCCAGATCGATGTCGCAGGAACCTACCAGGTCGAGCTGGTGGTCACGGACTTCAACGGGGTCCCCTCCGCGCCCGCCCTCCTCTACATCGAGGCGGTGCCGGTTCAGGAGATGTACATCGAATTGAGTTGGGACAAGCCCTACTCGGACGTGGACCTGCACGTGGTGCCCTCAGACGGCATCTTCTTCTCGAGCGAGGACGCCTCCTTCTGCAACACCGCACCGGACTGGGGTGATGCTGGCTCCGCAGTGCACTCCGGAGATGTCTCCGATGGCTTCGGCCCAGAGACGGTCGAGATCACCGATCTGTTGTCTGACACCGAGTACTACCTCGGCGTACACTATTTCGAGGACAACGGGGGATCGATCGTGACCGCCACCATCACCATCTACGTGGAGGGAGAGCCGCACGATTCTGTAGAGGCACTGATGATCCACAACGAATTCTGGCTGGTCGGCTACGTCCGGGTGATCGACGGGGTCGGCATGTTTGTCGAGTCCGATGAGCCGATCGAAGCCTCCATCACCCGAGAGTGCGACGCGGATTGAGTCCGAAGGGGGAAACCATGTGGAACCGTCGACTGGCAACTGCCACCTTGCTGGGCATCATCGCCTGCAGTGGTCCGGACTCGAGCTTCAAGAAGCTGCTCCCGGACATCGCTGTGGCACCGGACACGATTGAGTTTGGAGATGTGGTCAAGCTGTACTCCGTCACCTTCGAGGTGCAGGTGCTCAATGCAGGTCGAGGACCGCTCAACATTGAGGACATCGCACTGACCGATGAGGCCAATGGCACCGGCATCTTCACCATCGAGGGCGACCCGGCTGAGCTGGGAGAGAATGAAAGCCTGACCGTCAGTGTGTCCTTCGGTCCAGACGAGTACCTGGACTACGAGGCCAACCTGGTCATCTCCAGCAATGACGAGGATCAGCCCGAGGTCATCATTCCTGTCACCGGTCGAGGCATCATCGGCTCCACCCCGGACATCGAGGTGGACCCGTCCAGTGTGTCCTTCGACGAGGTGGAGATCGGTGAGACCTCCGGTAGCTTCTTTACGATCAAGAACCGTGGCGATGGCCCGCTGAGCATTCAGGACATCACCCGAACCGGGTCCGATGTCTTCACCCTGATCACCAACCCCACAGGTCAGCAGATCGTGGCTGGCTCGGAGTATACGGTGGTGGTGCAGTACGCCCCCACGGATGGTGCAAGCGGTCACACGGGCGGGCTCACCATCACGAGCACAGATCCAGATGAGAGCGAAGTGGATGTGGTGCTGATCGGAGGCGACGGTGGCGGGGGCTACGAGTTCCCGGTGGCGCAGATCGACTGCGACGGTATCGGCATCGTCCATCCACCCGAGGTCATCATCCTGAATGGCATGTCATCCTTCGACCCCAAGGATCCCGAGGTGCTGAACCCACTGACCTATCAGTGGACGCTGGTGGGCCTACCTGAGCTGAGTCGAACGGAGATCGAGCACGACCAGGACAGCGCCTTTGAGTTCGTCGTGGATGTCGCCGGCTACTACGACTTCGAGCTGGTGGTGACCGACTTCAATGGCGTACCGTCCGAGCCCGCGGCCTGCCGTGTGGAGGCCGTGCCCTCAGAGGAGCTGTATGTCGCGCTGAGCTGGGACACCGGCAACTCCGATCTGGACCTGCACCTGGTACCTGAGGGCCGCCAGTACTTTGGCTGCTCCGACTGCTTCTTCGCCAACCCCGTTCCCAGCACCTGGTCTCTGTATGGCTACGGCGACCCCGTCTACGCCCTCGACAACCAGACTGGATACGGGCCGGAGAACATCAACGTCGATGGTCCTGTGGACATGGAGTACTACATCCGGGTCCACTACTGGAGTGACCACGGTGGTGGGGACACCAAGGCCACCGTGTCCATCTATGTGCACGGGGAGCTCCTCACGACGCTCACCGAGGACGTGGTGGACAATGATCGATGGGACGTGGGCTACGTGACCTTCTCTGGCGGTGTCGGCACGTTCACAGAAGAGGGCGACGTGGGGGAATCCAATACACGGTCGACCCCCGGCGACTGCGACTAGGATTCCTCGCGCTGCAGCGCACCGGTCACGGACCGTCCGGATCCGGATGGGCGATCTGGAGCGCGGCAAACAACTCGCCCAGGTAGGGATGATAGGGCGCAGCGTTGTGGATGCCGCTGGTATAGAGCTTGGAGTCCGCCTGGCCCCGCGACGAGGTGGAGATTCGCCGACCGGACTTGTGGAACTCCGCGCAGCGGTCATCCCATGGCTGCCCGGTGAATTCGACCAGCCGGAGCATCTGTTCTTCCGGGCAGGTCACCAGCTCCTCGTAGTTCACATCGAGGAATCGCAGCGGAAGATGGGTTTTCCAGAACGCCATCAAGCGATCGATCTGCAGGTGGTGTTCACCAAGCGTGGTGAGATCGGTGGTGTAGTCGAGCCCATTGCCAAACACCTGTCGATAGCAAGACCAACAGGTATCCACCGGATCCCGTCGCGTGTGAATGACTCTCGCTCCGGGAAAGAGCATGGCGAGCATTCCCAGGAACAGGGCATTCCTCGGCATCTTGTCGGTGACAATGGCCTCCTTCACCGCGGGGATCTGCCCGTAGTAGTCCTCCCGCCACTGCGAGAGGTCGGCTTCCGTGATGGAGTGAAGTGCCGTGGGATACCCGCGGGTCCTCCCCGCGCCATGGATCACCGTCCGCAGCGCCTCCATCTCCCCACCGCCGTAGATCTCCGGGTGAGCCGAGAGAATCTGCTCGACCAGTGACGACCCGCTGCGCGGCATGCCCACGATGAACACCAGGTGCTCTGCCTCGGCGGAGGTCTCGGTCTGCGAAAACTCGAACCCTGAAAACCTGGAGATGAGCAGATCGACCAACGCTGTGGCACCGCCGCGTGCCGGTGCCGCAAGGGCATTGGCCTGCCGGAACGCCTCAAAGGCCTCGCCATACCGCTTGGCCTGATCGAGCACCCGGGCGTATCGATGCGTGAGGATGCGCTTGGGTGCCAGGCCGAGTGTCGTGAGCGTGCTCAGCGCGCGCTCGAGGTAGGGCAGTGCCTTCTCCGCACTGCGCTCAGCCAGGCAGAATTCCGCCCAGGTCACCGCGACAGACAGATGCGGCGGGTCCACCTTCAGACACGGGGTCAGCAAGCGCCGCGCCTGAGCCAGATCTTTGTGGTGGATGGCAATGCGGGCCAGGCCCACCATCGCATCCACGCAGCCCGGAATGAGGTCCAGCACATGCTGGAAGTGCTCCTCGGCCCGCTCGTACTCGGCGCGGTTCTCACGGATGAACCCCAGCTTCATGTGCGCAGGTGCATGGCCGGGATCGAGCTTCAGCGCCTCCTCGAGCCAGACGATGCTCTGCGGTATCGCACCGAGGTCATTGACCATCTGGGCCATGTCGACCCGCAGATCGACATCTCCAGGGCTGAGCGAGATGAGTTGCTTGCACGCCTCGATACAGTCATCCGCGAGGTGCAGCTCGGAGCTGATGGCAGCGCGTGCCTGCCAGGCAGGGATGGGATCGTCGAGAAATCGGGAGGCCTTGGAGTAGTGGTCCATGGCCTTCAAGCCCTGCCCAGAAGCCCGCAGGACATCCGCGAGCAGCAGCCAGCCCTGCCCATCGACAGGGGAAGACTTCAGTGCAGCGATCGCCATCTGAAAGGCCTGCTGCAGATCATGCTGGCGCAGCGCGACCCGACCGTCCTGAATCCGGTTGGCAGTCTGCATCGGTGAAGCACTCCCTTGCTGGCCTCGTTTCGGACGCAGTCAGGCACCCTAAAGCGAGAATGCAACGGACGAGCGGCAGGAAGCAGACCCCGTTTCCCTGGACCTGTGGTGGACCTGGATTCAGGACTGCCGCTGCAGACTCTCGATGAGGGACAGGTAGTCGGCGTCGACCGGCAGTGCTGCCAGGTGCCGCGCCGTGAGTGCCGCGGCACTGGAGAGTGATGGCACCTGCGCCAGGGCCGCCCTGAAGATGTGGATGGAGCAGCGGCTCGCCAGCCGACGAAAGCGGAGCTCCGCTTGATCACCAGGGGCTGCCAGAATGGCGTCCATCTCTGCTCGATCGACAGCGATCTCATCTTCGCCGAGATGCTCGGCAAGGACCTCAAAGAACGACGCGTGAACCCCGAGGCGTTGACAGTCCCGGAGCACCTGGGCCCGCAACACGTTGTGGGATCCTTCCCAGTTCTCGTAGACCACGTTGTCCCGAAGCAGGCGCGGAAGGATGGAGAAGCTCTCGATGGCCCCGTTGCCGCCGAGCACCTCGATGCCCTGATTCACCACTTCATGGGCCCGCACGGCAGTCTCCAGCTTGTTGAGGTTGACCGCCACCCGAAAGAAGCCGGCCTCCGCCTCGCTCGCCTCTCCCGCCTCCAGCTTCTCCAGGATTGCCGCCAACCACAAGGTCGATGCAATCGCCGCTTCCGCATCGGCCCGCATCCACGCCAGCGTCTCTCGAACCTGGGCGAACCCTCCGATGGCCTGCCCGAAGGCGCTGCGGTACTGCGCATAGGTGCTGGCGATCACCCAGGCTCTCCGGGCATGCGCCGCGCAGCCAGCAGCGTTGTAGAGCCGGGAGGTGGTGATCACCAGCTCAATGACGTTCTTGAAGCCAGCATCCACCGGCCCCAGGGCCTCCGCATAGGCGCCCTCGAAGTCGATCTCGGCGCTGGCCATCGATCGGGTTCCGAGCTTGTCCTTGAGGCGCCGGAGCGTAAAACGATTCAGGCTGCCGTCGGGACATATCCGCGGCATCAGGAACAGTCCGAGGCCTCTGGTGCCCGCCTCCGCACCCTCGGGCCGGGCGGTCAGGACAAATACATCCGCATCCGCGTTGGAGCAGAACCACTTCTCACCAGAGATGGACCACTCGCTGCCCGCCTCCGTGCCACCGCTGATGGCAGCCGCCTGGACCGTATTGGCCCCCACATCGCTGCCACCCTGCACCTCGGTGAGGAACTGTGACGCAGTGAAGTTGGTGTCGAAGTCCGGGTCGAGCAGTCGGGTCAGGTACCGGTCCTGCTGATCTGGCGTGCCCAGCGCCTGCAGCGTTCGGATCGCACCAGCATCGCAGGCCAGCGGACAGTTGTGCCCCGCCTCACCGGCTTGAGCTGTCAGGTAGAACAGCGTCAGGATCGAGCGATGCGAGCTGGGCTGCTCACCGTAGGCCGCCATGATTCCCGTGCCGTAGATCAGCCGGCCCGCATCCCACCAGGTGGGGTGGTGCCGCACGGCGTTGGTTCGGGTACCGAAGCCATCCCAACAGTCCAGCGCCGGCAGGTTTCCGGGGAGATTGTTCTCGCGCACCGCCTCGTCCAGCGGCCCGGCCACCACCCGGCCCGCGTGGTGAAAAGCATCGGCACGCTGCTCCAGTCCGTGGTGCGCGACCAGCGCCACCAGCGCTGGGTCATCCGCGTATAGGTCCAATGGCTGGGCTGCTCGCCAGCGGACCATATCTTCTCGACCTTGGGCGGTGGCGTCCATGGTTCCTCCGCTCTTGGCCTTAGCCTGCTAGGCCCACTCAGGACCGCCAAAGGATTGGTTTTGAAATTGACTTTCAATTTCATAACGGCTATTCCTGTGGTCCTCAGGGGGCGCAATGACACTGCCGCTGTCGCAGATCGGACTGAACGCACCTGCCGCCGTACAGAAGGTCGGCGGAGAGCGCAGCTTCCGACGCCGCCTCATGGAGCTTGGGCTGGTACCTGGCACCGAGGTCACGATCACCAAGATCGCACCGATGGGTGACCCCTTGGAGATCAAGGTCCGTGGCAGCCGACTGTCCATCCGCCAGCAGGAAGCCTCGGTGCTGATGGTGGAGTTGCCTGGCGACCACGCCCAGGTGGCCTGAAAGCCCTGATGGGCTCGACCCAGAACACCAACGCCACCCCCCTGGTGGTGATGGCTGGCAATCCCAACACGGGAAAGACCAGTCTGTTCAACCATCTCTCCGGCCAGCGCTCGCGCGTCGGCAACTACCCCGGCGTCACAGTGGAGCGGAAATCCACCTCGCTTCAGCTTGGGGAAATCCAGGTGGAGCTGGTGGACCTCCCCGGGTGCTACTCGCTGACCGCTCGCTCTCCAGAGGAGCAGATCGCCGTCAACACCGTGGCTGGTGGTGTCAGGCAGGCCAACCCGAATCTGGTGGTCGTGGTCGTAGACGCCACCCAACTCATCCGGAATCTCTACTTGCTGACCCAGCTACTGGAGCTGCAGGTCCCCTGCGTGGTGGCGCTGAACATGATCGATGAGATGGGTCCACAGAGCCCCGATCCCGCCGTGATTCAGCAGGTCTTCGGCGTTCCATGCGTGCCGACCAATGGTCGAACTGGACAGGGCATCCAAAGTCTCAAGGACGCCATCGTCACCGCTCTGGACGCAGGGCCCACCCCGGTGCCCGAGATTCCCTACCCCCCGGCGCTTCAAGCGGACATCGATGCGGTGATCCCATCGCTCCCTCCAAGCTGGCGGGACACCGAGGCCCGGGGTCGGGCCCTCGCGCTCTGGGCACTGAACAGTGTGGATGGAACCGACGAGCTGCTTGACATCGATGCTGAGCTCAGGGAAGCGGTAGAGACCCGTGCGACCGCTGCCGCAGCCGCCCAGCGGGACATCGATACGGAGGCGATCAGTGCCCGGTATATCTGGCTGGATGAGCAGCAGGAGGTTCTTTGTTCTTCTGCACCTGCCAGGTCTCGGACCGAGTCGGTGGATTCAGTGCTGCTACATCCCGTCTATGGGTTCGCATCCTTCCTCCTGGTGATGCTGGTGATCTTCCAGGCACTCTTTGCTGGAGCAGATCCGTTGATCGGGCTGGTCGAGACCGCCTTCTCCTGGATGAGTGAGCACGCCATCGCCATCCTGCCAGCGAGCATTCTGACGGATCTGTTCACCGAGGGGATCCTCGCAGGTGTGGGCAGTGTGGTGGTCTTCCTGCCTCAGATTCTGCTCTTGTTCTTGTTCATCGGACTGATGGAAGACTCCGGCTATATGTCTCGAGCTGCCTTCCTCATGGACCGGATCATGCGCGCCATCGGACTGCACGGCCGTGCATTTGTGCCGATGATGAGCGGCTTTGCCTGCGCGGTGCCAGCGATCATGGCCACCCGCACCATGGAGCGACGGCGAGACCGGTACCTGACCATGATGGTCATTCCGTTGATGAGCTGCTCTGCCCGCCTGCCGGTCTACACCCTCGTCATCGCCACCCTGTTTCCCCCGAGCAACCTCTTCGGTCTGGTTCCGGTACAGGGACTTCTCATGGTGGGGATGTACCTGTTTGGCACCATCATTGCGCTGGTGGCGACCGCAGTACTGGGTCGTACCGTGCTCAAGGGCCAGCACATTCCACTGTTGATGGAGCTACCGCCCTACCGCATGCCTACATTTGGACTGGTGCTTCGGCGCATGTGGGAGCGCTCCCGATTGTTCTTGAGCGAGGCAGGCGGGGTCATCCTGGTCTGCACCATCATCCTCTGGGGCCTGCTGAGTTTCCCGGGAACGACGCCTCCTCCCGATGGCGCCACCCAGGAGGAGGTCGCCACTTGGCAGCAGACCTCGCTCGAGCAGAGCTACGGCGGGCAGCTCGGTAAAGCGATCGAGCCCGCGATTCGCCCCCTGGGACTGGACTGGAAGATCGGTGTCGGCATCATCGGTGCGTTCGCAGCCCGCGAAGTCTTTGTCTCCACCATGGGTCTGGTCTACGGGGTCGGGGATGCTGCAGATGAGGAGAGCATGTCGCTCCGAGAGCACATGACTGCAGAAGTCCATACCGATGGGTCCCCGGTCTACACCCCGCTGGCCGGCCTCTCGCTCATGGTGTTCTTTGCCCTGGCGTGTCAGTGCGTGAGCACCCTGGCGGTCGTCAAACGCGAGACCCACGGCTACCGCTGGCCAGTGTTCATGTTTGTCTACATGACCCTGCTGGCCTGGATGGCGAGCTTCGTGGTGTACCAGGGGGGGATGCTCCTGGGCCTGGGCTGATCACCGCACAGGCGTCAGACCATTCAGTATCCAGGTCGATACATCCACCTGACCGTGACGTTGCTGGTCACTACCGATCTCGTGAACCGCGCTCCATAGCGAGATGCAGTCGGTCTCAAAACGCTGTACTCCAGCGTACACTTCGGGAGTCCCCGCTTCCGACACAAAGGTGTGGGCCTCGATGTTGATCTTTCCAGTACGAAGGTTGAGATCGATCGTCGGGCTCGCCGAGGCATCGAGATTCAAGAAGCGGCCGAGGTCCGGGAACATCATGTTCCGACTGCGGTTGCCGGAGCGCAGGAGCAGGTTGCCCATCCAGAGCTTCTCTTCCTCTTGTTGATGTCCAGACGGGCGACTATCGGCAGCACGTGCTGTCAGGACATCTGTGTAGAGAGAGCCGGCCTTTCCTTCTCTGATCAGCGGAATGCTCATCGGCGGCACTCCCCGCGCATCAAAGCTCCGGGTGGCGAGTCCTCCTGGCCGAGCAGCATCATCGATCATGTGAACCTTGGTATTGCCCAGCACCTGATCGGGATCCCCCGTGATGAAGCTCTCACCCGCTGCCACGCGCTTGCACTCGAAGGCCGGTGCCGCCGCCAGCATGATCTGTGCGACCAGTTGGGGCTCGAGCACTACCGGCAGGTCTTCCTCCGGCAAGGCGACAGAATCCTTGTATCGAATCACCTGCCGACCTAGGCTCGCACCCAGCGGGATGCTGGCCACATCAGCGAAGTGTCGGCTGGCCACCTCACGGGAGATCTGAACTCCCTGGTCATCTTTCAGACGCGCCACCACTGTCAGGGAGTAATGGGTCCCAGTCTCACTGAGCGTCACCCCTCGGCTGCTGGCAAAAGACCGGCTGCGAATCTCTTCGGTGTAGCGAACCAGCGCCGCCTCAGCGCCTTGTACGGCACCACACCCAGCGACGTTGTTCTCCACCACACTCGCCCGGTCCTCATCCGCTAGTTTGTCATTCCTTCGATCCATGATTCCCAAGCCCATGGTCGGCACATCGAGCCGTGGCGCAGGCCCAGCATCCTTGGATGCCACTGCGGCCTTCGCCGCATCGGCCACGAGCGCGTCGAGATTCTCGCCTTCGGTCACCCTGCCCTGGGTGCTTCCCACCTTGTCATCGGAGGTAAAGACACGGAGATGCAGTGTCCTGACAGTCCGAGGGCCGAGAACCACCGCGCCGGTCACCGCAGATGTCTGCCAGGTGGCCGTGCGGCTGATCGAGGTGGTCACCAGCGCCTCACATCCCACCATGCCTGCATATTGCGCAGCCTTCAGCACGCCACTGGTGATTTCCTGTTCCACATTGCTATCGCTCACCACACCCTCCCGGCTTTCGCTCGCTCAGTCACTTCAGGAACGATCATATCCAGGAATGGCGGACCTGGGCTTCACCTACGAGATCGAACACTCAGGAAGTACGGGACAAGGTACCCACCGACGAGGTAGATTGAGTCACCCGCGAGACGCGGGGTGCGAGACATTGCGCCCGGAGACCCCATGCCCGCATCGGCCCATGTCGCCCGGATGCTGGAACTAGCTGCTGAACTCGGTCCGCCCGACGGTACGGATTCCGATGTGTTCCGGGCGTTCTTGAAGAGCGTGACCCCACAGGTGCGATCCGCCTTCATCTCAAGGTACTCCACCACCCGCGTCTTCCAGGTGCTCAGCGAGGTCTTTGTCGCAGTCCGAAACAAGGAAGATGCCAAGCCCATGGTGCAGATTCGCACCGGTGAGACCACCTCATCTGTCATCACCCGGATGCAGGATCAGCCCTTCATCGTGGACACCCTGCTCCTCGGCCTCCGCACCGAGGGCATCGGCTACCTCTCTGGCTTCAATCTGGTCGTGGGCATCCACAGAGATGAACAGGGGATCATCAGCGGAGTGGACGGTCGCGGAGCCCCACTGGAGAGCTTCATCTTCGTCGAGGCGGAGCCCGTGGACCCGGCGCAGATTCCCGAGAAGGAAGCCACCCTCCAGGCACACCTGCGCCTGGCTCACGCCACCGTGGCAGACTTCCACACGATCACCGATCAGGTAGAGAGCGCCGCAACCCTGTGCGCCAGGGAGGCTGATGCCAAGCCCAAGAAGGCCGCGGTGTATCGGGAAGCGGCAGCATTCCTGCGCTGGCTGCTGGCCGACAACTTTATCTTCATGGCCTCTGTTCAGGGCAACAAGAAGCTGGGAACAGCGGGGAAGGCCACCGCCAAGCTGCTCGGTGGAGATGTGCTCAGTGCCTGGAAAGCCCCAGCGAGCCAGCCGGTCCACATCCGGAAGAGCACAGATGAATCCCGGGTCCATCGCTCAGGCAGAAAGGACGAGATCCGGATTCAGATTCCGGGCGACAAGCACCCATTGTGTCTGCAGGGTCTCTTCACCTATCGGGGTGTCACCCAGGCCAGTCGTCACGTTCCCCTCCTCCGCCAGCGACTCAATCGCATCCTGAGTGCCCAGGAATCCAAGCCGGGCTCCTACCGGTACAAGGGCATCTCCAATGTCTTCGACTCCCTGCCGACCGAGTTCCTGTTCACCGCGGACCCGGGCGAGATCGCATTGATGATCGAGCGGGTACTCGAGGCGGAGCAAGAGCAGGCGGCGCGGGTCCACGTCATCCAGAAGCCAGATGATGCGACGACATTCGTCCTGGCCGCCATGCCTCGAGGCCGCTGGTCTGAGCGGCTGCGAGAGGGCATCGAGGACCTTCTGGTGCAGGCCACGGGAGCGTCGTACTGTGACCACGGTGTATTTATCGGCCGGTATGACACCATGCTGGTGCACTACTACCTGACGGGTACGGAAGCGCTCAACGAGGACCAGATCACCGAGGTCAGTGACGAGGTCAGCGAGCTTGCGACCAGCTGGCAGGATCGATTGCTCTCCGCGCTGGGGAGCCGCTTCGAGGCGGAGCAGGCCGAGGCATTTGCACTCAAGTACGGCGGTGCCTTTGAAGAACTCTACTCTCGCATGACGACCATCGATCAGACCGTGCGGGACATCGAGCTCCTCGAGGCGCTATCCGAAGACAATCCAGTGATGGCGGATGTCTTTGTGGATGAAAAGGGTCGTGCCAACCTGCGGGTCTATCAGCTCCAGAACATCCTCCTCAGTGAGATGCTACCCATCCTGGACAACTTTGGGCTGGTGGTCATCGACCAGTACATGGACCCCGTCAGCCCGCTGCGGGACGCCGATCGGGCCATCGATACCTTCCGCCTTCAGGGAGTGCGGGGCTTCGACGAGATCGAGATCCTGGAACACACTGCAGAGCTTATCGACGGCATCGAGGCGGTGTTCACCCACCAGATGATCGACGGCGCGATCAACCACCTGCTTCTTGCATCAGGGGTGCCCTGGCAAGCGGTCGACCTCATCCGTGGGTACCTCGGCTATGCCCGCCAGGTGGGCCTTTCCTACACGCGGGCCCGAACCCGGGAGATCCTGCTCAGCCAGCCCGAGCTGGTCGCAGACCTCTGGCGGTACTTCCACACACGATTCAACCCCGCCCTCACCGGGGACAGACAACGGGCCATCGCCGACTCCGCCGAGGTCCTCCAGGACCGCCTGCGCAAGGTGACGAACCACGACACGGACATGGTCTTCCGGACGCTCTTCAACCTCATGGACTCCACCCTCCGAACCAACTTCTACCGGTCGGACCGGACAGAGCACTACATCTCCTTCAAGATCGACTGTGCCCGTGTCTGGCAGATGCCAGAGCCGAGGATGCGCTACGAGATCTACGTGCATCACCGGGAGATGGAGGGGATTCATCTCCGCGGTGGAGAGATCGCCCGCGGTGGCATCCGCTGGTCCGATCGAGAGGATTACCGGCGAGAGATTCATGGGCTGGCCACCACACAGATGGTGAAGAATGTCCTCATCGTGCCCGAGGGTGCCAAGGGCGGATTCTTCCTCCGCCAGGCGGCAACAGACCGGGATGTCCGACGACGGGATGCCGATAGGCTGTACCAGATTCTCATCCGAGGCCTGCTGGATCTGACGGACAACTATGTGGATGGAGAAGTGGTCCATCCGTCCCAGGTCGTCCGCCATGATGGCAACGATCCCTACCTTGTGGTCGCCGCCGACAAGGGCACCGCGCATCTCTCGGACACCGCCAACAGCGTGGCCCGCGAGTATGGATTCTGGCTCGATGATGCATTCGCGAGCGGTGGATCCAATGGGTACGACCACAAGAAGGTCGGCATCACCGCCCGCGGTGCCTGGACGACAGCTCGCATCCACTTCGCAGAGATGGGACTGGACCCCATGAAGACACCGTTTACCTGTGTGGCCATCGGTGACCCAGGTGGTGATGTCTTCGGGAATGGCGTCATCGAGACGTCACAGATGAAGCTGGTGGCCGCGTTCAACCACCTACACGTCTTCATCGATCCCACCCCCGACGCAAAGCGAAGCTACAAGGAACGGCTGAGGATGTTCAAGGCTGTCCAGGGCTGGGACGACTACAACCAGGATCTGATCAGTGAGGGGGGCGGCATCTACTCCCGCCACGCCAAATCGATCCCGCT
>Ga0310342_100000917_pt1 | contig 17700 bp, 14 predicted proteins | sample S15DNA20500_MG_FD_206155 | JGI IMG/M metagenome (GOLD analysis project Ga0310342, IMG submission 206155) | Marine microbial communities from station ALOHA, North Pacific Subtropical Gyre - S1503-DNA-20-500_MG | ecosystem: Environmental > Aquatic > Marine > Oceanic | place: Pacific Ocean: North...
CAGTATTCCGGGAAATTATGTGGAAGTTGCCCAGAAGACGGTCAATCTGTTCATCGCACCGTTATTCGGACTGTTCTTCCTGGCATTGTTTGTCAAAACCACGACACCCCGGGGTGCGATTACCGGTACTCTCTTTGGCATCATCACCGCCATATTGATCGCATTTTCGGGACCCCTTGTCTATGAACTTCACACAACACTTGGTGTGAATCCGGCCCGTTTTAATGTCGAAGTGATGACAGCAACGGACCCGGTCAGTGGAGAGACCTGGCAAACGTGCAATGACCCGATCAGTTTTCAGTGGATTGGACCGGTGGCATTGGCCGTGAACATCCTGGCCGGTATTCTATTGAGTCAACTTGACCACTGCAGGGAGCGATGGAAATCGTAATCACCATCGAAGTTTTTCATGCGCATCATTAACGCTGAGTTCACCATTGTAAGCGTTCCTTACACCCATACTGAAAACAGCTCGCAGGTCAATCGTGACGGCGTCACCGATGTCATTGTCAAACTGAGTACCGACAACGGTTTGACCGGTTGGGGCGAAAGCTGCAGTGGAGCCAACGTCGAATCGATATTGGAAACGCTCAACGCATTCACGCCGATCATCACAAACCGGGACCCCTGGAATCGGGAGGCGCTGTGGCATGATTGCTATGCCGGCGGCATCTGGCGATTTCGAGAAAGCAGTTTTAACTTTGCCTGGGCTGGCATCGATATGGCGCTGTGGGACCTGTGTGGCAAGGAATGTGGTCAACCGCTCTACCGGCTCCTGGGTGGACTGCGTCGCCGTACCGTGAACTATTTTTGTTATCTCAGCTACGGGGACGACCTGGACCGTTTGACAGAAGAGTGCAAGGCCGGTGTGGCTGCCGGGTACACTGTCTTTTACCGCAAGGTTGGGGTCGACATCGATCGCGAGACAGAGGCAATGGCACGGATCCGCGAAATCATCGGACCGCAGTGCAAAATCCGTATCGACGCCAACGAGGCGTGGACCGTGGCCGAAGCCGTACGTTATCTCGATCGGTTGGATCGCTGGGACATTGATTTTGCCGAGCAGCCGGTAACCGCCGATCCACGCGCCAACATGCGGGAATTGAAAAACAAAACCCGTGTCCCCTTGGCAGCCAACGAAGGACTTTGGCGCAGTGCCGACACCTGGCAGGTCATTAAGGAACGAACCTGCGATGTGCTCTGCTTCAGTCCCTACTGGGTAGGTACCCTCGGAAACTTCCATCGCCTGGCACACGTGGCCGCCCTGGAGGGACTGGACGTCTGCAAACACACCCACGGCGAACTTGGAATCGCTGCTGCCGCTGCGCATCAGGTGCTCTTGACGTTACCTCGTATCGTCGCAGGAAACCAGCAGACCGCCTCGATGATGGCCGACGACATTTTGTCGCAACCACTCCCCTTGGCCCAGCACCCGGACTGGGGCGTCCCGCCAGGTGTGGGTCTGGGCATCGAAGTCGACCAGGACAAGCTTCAGCGCTACCACCAGCATTATCAAAAACACGGACAGTATCTGCCCTACGATCCTGGTAACATGGGAGCCGAGGAGCCCGCCTGACATTGATTCAGTCAACCAACAGCCGGGGTGAACTTCCTTCACAGTCGCATGCCAACGTCACGTCCAGTTCAATCGGCTGACCTGAATCAACTTGTCGGTCTGCTTGACAGCATCTTCCGCCACGATCATGGCACGTCAGATCAAACAGTTTTGACCGACTTTCCGCTGTTCTTCAACGAACGCAACCTGCCGAATTGCCGTCTGATCGAAGAGAACGGTTGCATCGTCAGCCACGCAGGGATCTGGCCGCGGACGCTGGTCATCGACGGTACAAATTTCAAAACTGCCATGGTCGTATTGGTGGCAACCAACCCCAGCCATCGCCTGCAGGGGTTGGCAGCCAGCTTGATGCGCGATCTGCAACAACAGATGATCGACCAGCACTACGACCTGGGAATTCTCTGGACGGCGACCCCTGATTTCTATCGTCGTCTCGGCTGGCAAGCCGTTGAAACCGGTGGCTGGATGCTCGAGGATCTGTCTGCAGCGGATTCTATTTTTTCACACCACGCTGCTGCGTGCGACCAGGGGACAATCACCTGTTTTCGTCGCCAGGACCACCTTGACGACATCGTCGGTTTACACGACGCCGAGACGGTTCGGTTTTCTCGTTCGCGTACCGAATATGAAAAATTATTGTCGCTTCCGAAAATCCATGTATCCGTCTTGGAACGCAACCACCAGGTAGAGGCGTACGTGGCGATCGGTGCGGCACGGAACAAACTCGGTGTGATTGAATATGCTGGGTCGGCCGACGACATCCTGGCTTTAATCGGACACTACGCTCATCAAGACAAGTTGCCGTCGGAAGCACCGCTGATCATCTATCCCCAGCGGGATGACCTGGCCAAGCATTTGAAGCCAGTCGGTCTCCAGCCACTGAACAGTTCCAAGGGCCACGGTATCGAGATGATCTACATGATGGACCCAAGTCACCTGGCGACCCTCGCGCGATCGCTGTTCGTTTGGGGCTTGGATTACGCCTGACCCCCTTTCCGACCCGCCTCGCCCTGAAACGGTTACAACCGTTCCGATGCCACCGTCCCAGCGCGGGTGATTCCAGCCTATCTCTCGACAAATCCATCACCAAGGTACAGGGAGGGCCTTGTGGTCAAAAGAAAAGTTGCCAACCAACGGTCTTTTCGATACAGAATTTTAAAGAACCGACTCGCGCGGCAGCCTAGCGTACTCACAAACTGATGCTTGAAACTGTCACACGGTTTTACCGGTTGCACCTGCCACCGTACAACACGGTAAGGTTACACTCGGACAGCAGCACGACAGGTCGCGACGATATTTGCCGTGTCAATCCGACAATCAGAATAAAGTTCTCCAACGCTGCCTGACTGTCCAAATCGGTCCACTCCGAGAGGCCACAGGCGAGTACCAACGGCACTTCCGATCCAGGCCAATGAATGGGGGTGTGCGTCCACGACGGTGACGATCGGTGCCGATCGTTCCTCCTGGGAAATCAATTCATCAATAAGATTCGCAACGGGTGTTTTCCCTTCGCTGGCCTGATGCACCGCACGTTGAAAGTTGCGATAAAGCGGTCCGGGACCTGTCACGTTGAAAAGATTGGCAAAAATCCCTTCCTGTTGCAATTGTTCGCAGGCCTCCAGCGCCTCGGGCACCATGGCACCGCAAGCAAACAGATGCACGCCATTCCGACCAGGATCGTAAGGGAGGCTGTCCCGTGCATCTCGTAGACGGTAGGCACCAGCCAAGACCTGCCGGCGAAGTTGCTCCTTTTCCTCAACACTTTCAGGATTGGGAAATAACTGTTGGTCAACACGTTTGGTCGTCAGCCGCAGATAGGTGGAACTCTCTCGACGATGAACACGAACCAGAGCCTGCATCATGATCCATTCAAGTTCTTGAGCGAAGCAGGGTTCGTAGGCCTCGAGTTCTGGCAACTCGACACCGATCGAGCTGGTCATTAACGATTGATGAGCACCGCCCTCAGAAGCGAGTGTCACTCCGGATGGGGTACCCACAACAATCAACTTGGTTCCCGAATACACTCCATAAAAAAACGCATCCAGACCACGGCGAATGAATGGATCGTAGAGCGTACCGATCGGAAACAAAGTTTCTCCAAACAACTCGTGCGACAGACCGAACTGCCCCAAGGCCATGAACAGGTTGTTTTCAGAGATCCCCAGTTCCAGATGTTGACCACGTGCCGAAACTCGCCAGCGGAGGAGGCCTTCCTCCGTGTTATCAGGCAACAGTTCCACATCGTCTGTTCCCCAAACATTCTGTTTGGTAATCCAGCCACCAAGATTGGTGGAACTGGCCACATCGGGGCTCATGGTCACCAGGCGGCTTGCCAACTGGGGACACTCCCGGCTGATCGAATTCAAAATGGCGCCAAATGCCTGCTGAGTACTGCGATTTCCGGGGTACCTGGTTGTTAGTTGATCTGGAATTGTCATTTGCCGCGTTGACGCTGTGATGGATTCTTTGCGTCTCAGACGTGTTGCTACCTCGCTGCACAATTCTCCTTCCGGACTCCCTAGATCAAAACGGGACCAGAGATCATCGGCAGCGATTCCCAGCTCTTCACGAACGGTTTCCATTTGGCTGTCGGAAAGTAACGTGGAGTGGTTTTGTGGATGGCCAACCGAGGGCAAGCGCCAACCTTTGAGGGTGTAGGCAAAGATGACAGCCGGTGAACGCGTTTCGGTCGCTTGTGCCAGAGCCGCATCCATGGTTTCCAGGTCATGTCCACCCAGGTTCCAGAACAGATCACGAAGCTCACGATCGTTCCAGCGATTAAGCAGTCGATGAATCTCTTGCGGGTAGCTGCTCTTGCGCGGCAGCCACTCTCGCAGCTCTGCAGCAGGCAATCGAAAGAGCCGTTGATAGGCGTCGTTAGAGAGCTCATCAATACAGATGCGCAATAACTCACCATTGGGCTGTTCGAAAGCTGCTTGCAACTGCCCACCGTATTTGGCGTTGATTACCTGCCAACCGTTGGCGGCAAACATCTCACGCCAACAGCGCACGCGAATTCCAGGAATGATTCGATCCAGACTTTGACGGTTGAGATCAACAATCCAGAGGATGTCATCCACACCCGCCATGCTGGGCTCCGCAATCGCTTCCCAAACGGATCCTTCATCCAACTCTGCGTCTCCGACCACGCTGATAAATCTCCGCGTCTCCTGCGTGGACAGGTCATGAGATCGAAGGTAGGCATTGGTCAGCGCGGCAAAATTGGCAGCTACCACACCGAGACCAACCGAACCCGTTGAAATATCAACATTGTCAGGATCCTTGGTTCGGCTCGGGTAAGCCTGCAAACCCTGAAACTCACGCAGTTGTTTCAACTGTCTAACATCAAGATTCCCCAACAAGTACTGGATCGCATGAAACACGGGTGACGCATGAGGCTTGACAGAGATCAGGTCCCCGGCGCGCATGAAGCGAAAATAAAGAGCCGTCATGATCGTAACCACTGACGCACTCGACGCCTGGTGTCCACCGACCTTCAAATTGTCTTTTGTTTCACGTTCACGGTTCGCATAGTGCACCTGCTTCATTGCCAGCCAAAGGATGCGCTGCTCAATATGCTTCAGAATTTCCGTTCGTTCTGAATGAACGCTGTCGAGTGTGGCCATTATCCCAACTGTTCGTTTTGACATTCATTCCGAGAAAACACCACGTCGGTCGCATGATAACATCCATATCATGAAAACACGATAGGACCATTTTTCGGCAACTCCAGCTCCGCTCACAATGAAAATACGGGGAAAGAGAAAACCGTTGACACGATGCGTTTGCAGATCCGGCCAGGATGCTGTTGAACGCAGGTTCTCTACGGTTAGAATATTAAACATGTTTGAACCGATGGCAAACGACACTCGTTGCCCCTTGAAATTCAGGCTACCCGTGAGTGGCCAAGCGGAACCTTCCCTGTGAACAATCGGGTAAAAATCATGACTCGTACATCGATCCGTGCCCGGCACAGTCCCGCCGTACAAAGGATTGCAATCAGCAACGGCAGCTTAAAATGCATGACAGTATTCCACATTCGATTCCATCCACTTCCACGACTGCGAGGACCTCCAAGTGAATCACTTGCCTGTCTTCAGACAATACAACCGAGTACAGCAGTCATCAAATCTTTATGCCGTTTCGAGCCAGCACCTGACGAAGAATCTTTGTGAGTTCTTTTTTACCAGTTTCGTTGAAATGAACGCCGTCGTCGGTAAATTCCGGGCGTAAACGCCTGTCGGTTTCATCGAGGACACCGGAGTAATAATCGACATAAATGCCGTTCATTTCACGGGCAATCTTGTCGATCCGCTTGTTCAATACGGGAACTGCTTGATTAACCGCCCGTTCGGTGGACTCCTCAACTTTTCGAGAGGGTGGCTTGTACAATCTCGCCGCAGCCAGCGGCGTTACGGAACAAAGAATGGGTCGAATCCGGACAGCGGTTGATCTCTGGGCAATGGCACGAATCCTGACAGCCGTTGCTGGAACCGCTTCCAGCGCCTGGGCATCGGCATTCCACAATTCATTGATACCCGTCCAGACATGAACGTAGCGTGGATGTAATTGAACCACATCTGATTCGAATCGATTAAGAATATTGGCGGGGGTAACATCACCACGGTCAAAATTTTTATTCAGCTGCCAGAAATGAGTCATCGAATCGCCAATGAAAACAAAATCAAGCTGGGCATTGACGTTGATCAACAGCTGATTTTCCTGGTTAAATTCGTTGCGACGCGTGGCTTCCCAACCACCCAGCACCGCCGGCACAATCAGGGCAGGGCGGGTGGGATAACCTTGGGGCTGATCGGCCATCACCAGGGATAACTGCCATGCCAACAGCGGAAGCATCCATGGTAAAGCGATCAAAACTCGGGCAACAACTGGTTTTAACATCTTGGCTACTCCGAAATACACTTTCGCAGCCGACCGTCTTTCAGAGATGACGGCCCCCTGGAAATCATTGGGGCGTCAATCAGTATCGTTACGTAAGCTGCCCGAGCAAATCAAATTCAAGCCCTCCGATCATACCAGACTGTCTCAATCGATCTACTCCTGGTGCACTCAAATCCACGCCAACGTACCCATTTGGGTTCACCGGATATTCCACGTACCAGATGGACGAACAACTTGCAGGGTCCCGTCTGGCAATGGTGACCAGGACTGAACATCACGGAATGCCCCTTGTTGTACAGGGCAATTGGAAAACGGATCCAAGAAGTCTACACTGACATTCCATGACTTACACCAGGCACAGTTTGCTCGGCCTACACTGGCTCAACCAAATACAACGACGATGACCCATACTCACACGACCTACACACCAGACGAGTTGCTCGAGTTCATCGAAAAACTTCCGCGGTTTCCGTTAGCCCACTTGCCGACCCCACTGGAGTACTTGCCCCGGTTCTCAGAAGCCCTCGGTGGACCCCGTGTCTGGATCAAGCGCGACGATTGTACCGGGCTGGCTTTCGGTGGAAACAAGGCTCGACATAACGAGTTTCTAATTGCCGATGCATTACAACAGGGGGCCAACACGGTGGTTTGGGGCGCTAGTATCCAGAGCAACAACTGTCGCCAAACGGCTGCAGCGTGCGCAAAAGCAGGACTCGCCTGCCATTTGGTTCTCGGTCGTGGCAAGGCCGCCGACGGGCCCGACCCAGTTCAAGGTAACTTACTGCTGGATCATCTCGTCGGAGCCAGCATTGAAATCGTTGACCAGCCGGAAGGTCCCGAAGTGGCGGCCAAGATCGCCCAAGCCGCCGCTCGCCTGCGTGGCCAAGGTTACCAGGTGTATGAACAAGATCCCAAGCAGGTCAAACCGCTCGCTGCGCTCAGTTATGTCGCCGCCACCGTCGAACTGCTGGAGCAAACTGCCGCGGCAGGCATTACCCCCGACGCGCTTTATGTCTGTTCGGCCGGTGCGACTGGAGCCGGCATCCGCCTGGCAACAGCCGCCCTTGGCCATACCTCTCTCGTGCAGCACATCACTCCCATCGTCTGGCCATGGGATCCACAAGCGACCATGACCCAGATCGCCAACGACGCCGCACAACGACTGGGAATCACCACGCGTCTTGAAAAAAGTGACATCCATGTCACCGAAGAATATGTCGGTGAGGGCTATGGCATACCGACCGAGGGCTGCCTGGAAGCGATCACCTTGTTGGCCCGCACCGAAGGGATTTTCGTCGATCCGTCGTACACTGGCAAAAGCCTGGCCGGATTGATCGATCACATCCGGAGCGGTCACTTCACATCCAATCAAAATGTGGTTTTTATTCACACCGGTGGCACACCCGCGTTGTTTGCCTACAACGAACAGCTTGCCAGTGACATCGAACGCCGATCTCTATGAACTCTGACTCACAAGGAAAGATCTCAATTCCAATGACCCGTCCAACCCGCATCACTACCGAAGTTGACTTTGATAAGCATGGCAAGCAACTGGGTTTTTTAAGACTTCCGCACTCGGTGCACCGATCCGCCTACGGTTGGCTGGCTATCCCGATCATCGTCATCAACAACGGAGAGGGGCCCACGGTACTGCTGACCGCTGGCAATCACGGCGACGAATATGAAGGCCAGCTCGCCTTGATGAAACTTTGCCAGGATCTGGAAGCTGACGCCGTGCATGGCCGTATCATCATGCTCACGGCAGCCAACTTTCCTGCCGCAATAGCCGGTTCACGCACCTCTCCCATTGACGATCTGAATCTCAATCGTTCCTTCCCGGGTGATCCCGAAGGGCGACCCACATCGGCCATTGCCCACTACATCGAAAGCGAACTGTTAACACTCGCTGACTATGCCATCGATCTTCATTCCGGAGGCAGTTCGCTCATGTATTTACCAAGCGCACTGACAGCCCGCGTCACCGACAACGAAATCAACGGCAAGACGCTGGAAATGCTGAAGGCATTCGCCGCACCTATAGGTTACTGGGCCAGGCCAGCCCAGGAAGACCGCACCATGATTGCTGCCGCCAATCGCATGAAAGTGCCCGTCATCGGCACCGAACTTGGCGGATCGGGAACGACCTCCGTCCACTCACTCGACGTTGCCGAGCGAGGCGTGCGTCGCGTGCTGAAACATCTGGACAGCGTTCCCGAGATGGAAATCGGCGATCCTCTCCCTCCAAGTCGCATCATGGAAATTCGCGAGGCGTCCTACTACGTCTACAGCCCCGACTACGGAATTTGGGAACCACTCGCCGATCTGGGCGACGACGTCCAAGCCGGCCAACCGGCGGCAGCCGTGTATTCGCAAGAAACTCCCTGGCGCCAACCGGTCACCACATGCTTTGAACACTCGGGGACAGTCGTATGTCGGCGTGTACCCGGAACCGTGCATCGTGGTGATTGCCTGTTTCACCTGGCAACCGATTGGGAAGAATAACACAGTAACACAGTGGCGCGGTGACCCAGTGGCGAACGATCGGACAAAAGAAGTGTACCGTTGGCCTGTTCTTCAATCTTCAATTCGATAGAGATGCGTATCACTTCGCAAAAACAATGCAGCACCGGCCACCGCCGGCGACGCGAGCAGGCTGCCGTCCAGTTGATTGCTTGCCAATAATTTAAATTCCTGGCCGTCTTCCCAAACGATCGTTTTCCCCTCTTCGCTACAAACATAGATTCGCCCCCGCACCTCAATCGGTGACGAACGGAAGTTGCCGTCCAGCCGCTGCTTCCATTGAACCTCTCCATTGAGCGCATTGATACACATCGCCGTTCCCGCATCGTGTACCACGTAGAGGTTCTCGCCAACAAGCAAGGGCGAAGGCACATGCGGAATGCCATTGGACCGTTGCCAGGCGAGTTGCTGGTCACCAATTTTTCCTTTACCGCCGGGCCGGATCGCATAGACCGCGTGATGATCAAGCTTGACGGATCCCACCACGTAAAACAGGCCATTTCCAAACGAAGGCCGAGCAACCAGCGAAAATCCTTCGTACTCCATCCACCACAACTCCTGGCCCGTGCGGACATCATAGCCAGCCACATGATCCGCACCCGTACTGACCAGTTGCGAAACGCCATCGATGGGGATCACCAGGGGTGTCGAATACGCCATCCGAGCGATGGGACCCCGCTGACTGGCCTGCTCGAGATGTTGTCGCGTCTGCTGCCAACGCACCTTGCCTGTCTGTTTATCCAGCGCGGCAAGAAACTGCACGTCGGTCCCATCACAGGTGAGGATAAGCAGGTCCTCGTGCAGGATGGGTGAACTTGCCGCACCCTGTAAAGCGGCAAAGGAAAGCGACGTGTTTTTCCAGAGAATCTTACCGGCCGTGTCCAGACAGACGGTGCCACGTGGACCGAAATGCACAAAGACACGTTCACCGTCCAGTACCGGGGTGGGTGAAGCGTAGCCATTGAGTTGGTGACGTGATCCGGCATCTTGGGGTTGCAGTACCGTGACGTTGTGAATCAACCGGCCACTTTCCCGCTCGACACAGAGAGCGTGGAGCGATTTTCCATCCTGGCCCGCTGAAGTCATCCACACCTGGTCCTCCCAAACGACCGGTGAAGACCAACCTTGGCCAGGTAGGGGTGTTTTCCAAACAACCGACTCAGATTCACTCCATGTCAGCGGAACCCCCACCGCGTCAGAATGCCCTTGACCGTCGGGTCCACGAAACTGGGGCCATTGAGCAGAAAAGCCGACCCCGGTAAAGCCAACTCCGGTAAAGCCAACTCCGGTAAAGCCGGCCACAGTGAATACCCCTGGCAAGACCAACCTACAGATCCAACCAGCAACACGTCGAGCGTAAAGAGTCAATGACATGGTGAAAAGATTCCCGTGTTTTCGAAAATGTTAACCGTTCATTGTTCCGGGGGCCAGAAAAAATGCAACATCAAAGGAAATCGCAGGACAACCCGTGTCGTCGCCATGACGCGATACAACATCCCTTTAGGTCCTCACTAAAATCTGCCGGATCCTCCACTGCCCGGTTCAAGGCAACAGCACCCGTCCACCACTGGCAACAACGGTTTGACCAGTCATAAAACTCGACTCGTCACTTAGCAAAAATCGCACGATCGACGCTATCTCTGCGGGCTGGCCGATACGGCGCATTGGGGTCGCATCGATCATTCTCTGATAGACCTCCGGCGTCAAACTGGCTTGAGGCATTTCTGTTTCGGTCAGGCCGGGCGCAATGCAATTGACACGAATATTTTCGTGTGCCCAGGCTTCACCACACGAACGGACCAAGGAAATGACTGCGGCCTTGGAGGCCGAATAGGCCATCAGCGACGGTCGTGAACGCAGGGCAGCAATCGACGAAATGGCGACAATGCGACCGAACTGTCGCTTCACCATTTCGTCCTTGACCGCGAAAATCATGTTAAAGGTGCCGTCCAGATTAACGTCCATCGTACGTTTCCAAGTCTCCCAGGTAGTTTCGTCCGGAGCTTCAACAACGGATATTCCAGCACTCTGAACCAGCAAGTCGACCGGCCCCAACGCATCGCAGGTGGCCTGTACAACGGCTTGTGCTTGATCCGGCTGAGACACATCGCCCTGTGCCAACACGCCGCTCCCACCGGCCGACTCGACGTCAGCCAGGGTTTGGCGGGCGTCCTCTTCACGCGACACATAATTGATCCCTACGCGGACACCCTCAGCAGCAAGACGAAGTGCGACAGCCCGACCAATACCTCGTGACCCACCGGTGATGAGAGCCGTTTTTCCTGAAAATTCGTTGGATACTGACAAAACGATGACCTCTTTTTGTAGACGGAGCTAGGTGATTTATTAAACTTGAATTCGACAATTCCCAGAGCATGGTCGCAAGGCCAATCGCCCGCAGTTGAAACTTTTCGCCCCCCGACCTTGGGTCTCCTTCAACGGCTACCTGACAAGCTGCAGCATTTACCTTTTGTCTGTTTGTTTGCCGATCCGTTGCTGGACCAGTCACACGCGGTTAGAAAGCTCGGCCCATCCATACTGTCTTCTACAATTCTGCAGGTCCCGCTGAAATCCGGCAAGGGCCCCAACTCAAGTTGTTGCCATATTCTTTCGGTCGAGTCGATCCTTTTATCAACGCCTTGGCCCTTGATTAACGCCATGGGCAAAAACCAATCGCTCAGCGACCGTCTAGTTTTCAACACCCAACGTCGCTAGGATACCCTTTCCACAACCCTCCCAACGATCCCTGCTGGAGATCCTCCATGGAGTTTTTCCTAGACACGGCTTCCCTCGAACAAATCAAACGTTACCAGGCTCTCGGCCTGGTCGATGGCGTCACGACCAACCCCGCGCTACTGGCAAAAGAAGGACGAGATCCTCTTGGTCAGCTGCGAGAGATTGCCTCCATCGTCACTGGGCCTGTGTCGGCCGAGGTCGTTACCACCGATCCGGAGAGAATGATTCGAGATGCACGGAAACTGGCTGGTGTGGCCGAGAACATCGTGGTCAAAATCCCGGCCTCAACCGCCGGGCTGGCCGCAGCGCATCAGTTACAGAAACAGGAAGTTCCACTGATCATCACGCTGAACTTTCACGCCTCCCAGACCGTGCCTTTTGTCAAACTTGGCGTCGATTACGTGGCCGTGTTCATCGGACGAACGGAAGATTTCGGGATCGATAACAAACAACTTGCCTGGGACACGCGTCTGGCGATCGATAACATGCAAAGCCGCACTCAGCTCATGGCCGCGTCGATCAGAAACCCCGATTACCTGATCAACGCGATCAGTGCCAACGTGGATGTGATTACCGTACCGCCGGAATGTTGGGAAAAGGTGTACAAGAATCCAATTTTTGAATTAGCAGAGCGTGAGTTTTTGGAAAGTTGGCAGCAGTTGCCAGAGGATCTGAGAAGGGCGTACGAGGCATTGGATGATTCGATCTCTCCCCAATCGTAAGTGAAGCAGACCCACCTGTCAGCCAACGTGCCAGCATAGCACACAAAACGAAACCCAAAATGTAAACGAGGAAACACAACCCCCATGACACTACGCGTAGGAATTATCGGCGGAGGCCGGATCACCGGGATGCACGCCTTGGCGTACCACGACTATCCTAAGGCAGAAATCTATGCCCTCTGCGATGCCAACGAGCAGGTTGCCCGCGATCGCGCCCAAGAATGGAACGTCCAGCACTGGTTTACCGACTATCGCGAAATGCTCGCCGATGAGGCGATCGATGCGGTCGAAATCATTACGCCGCACCATCTGCACGCGGAGATGACGGTCCACGCGCTCGAGGCTGGCAAGGATGTCTCGGTGCAGAAACCGATGGCCCTGGAGGTGGCCGAGTGTGATGCGATGATTGACGCCGCTCGACGCACGGGGAAAAATCTGCGAGTTTTTGAAAACTTCCAGCATTTCCCACCCCTGGCCAAGGCAAAACAACTGCTCGATGCCGGTGCGATCGGCGATCCGATTTCGCTGAGGATGAAGGCAATTCAGGGATCGTTGGATGGGGGTGACGAGTCGACGCCACCGCTCAAACGGGCCGATGCGCGACCGCCGTATCCGTTGCCGCTGAGTCACCAGGTAAAGCACGTCAACCCGGACAACTGGAAATTTGATCCCAAACAGGGCGGGGGTGGTCGGATGGCACTGGACTACGGTTACCACGTGTTCGGGCTGGCCGTGCACCTGCTGGGTGACGTTGAAAAAGTGTTTGCCTGGATCACTCAGCAAGAGATCGTGCACGGCTGGATCCTGGATAGTCCCGCGGTGGTGATTTGGAAGTATCGAGACGCCGAACGATATGGTTCGTGGGATGTTGTCTCCTCGGATGGGATTCTCGTCCCCACCAAGTACTGGCCCGAGGACGAATGGGTCGAGATCAGCGGCACCAGGGGATTCTTATGGGTCAATCGCTGCACGTCGATGCTTTTGGATCGTCCGGCCCTAGTGATGTATCGCGACGGGGAGACCACCGAATTCTCGAACCTGGATACGGATTGCGCATCCAGCTTCATTCACGGTACTCACGATTGGATCAACTCGCTGGAGGAAGGTCGCCAGGCGGCCTTGTCAGCTGAGGTCGGCCGTCGCGTGCTGCAATTCTGCCGCGCAGCACAGTTGTCGTCGCGCGAACGACGCGAGGTGTTGCTGGACGAAATCACGGCGTGAATACGACTCAACGATTGGAACCCGACGTGTGAGTTTTGACGTTGCGCCAGCGTGGTTGCCCCCTTTTGGGTTGATGGGAAACGTTGGGTGAGTTTTTGAGACGAACTAGTGGCAATTGCGATGGATTTAAACCCTTGACATTCACCCCAGTATCCATATACTGATAGGTCGTAGTTGGAAGTTCTTTTCATCAAGGAAACGCTAACGTCTAGGTACCGTAAACGAATCTAATTTAAAAGCTGTTTGGAAGAATCACCCCTTTTTTGGAGTCTAAGGCTTCAAAGCGATGGTGCTTCCAAGCGGCTTTTTTTTATGGACTTTGAGAATTTAGAATTCCTTTTTTCACTCTAACCTCTTCTGCAATATCTTTTTTTATTTTTCCCAGAACAACGGAGTTAGTTCATGAGTCGATATTGCTTCATTGGAGCAGTTTTTGTACTGCTGGCCGCTGTCCCCATCCAAGCCGCGGTCTGGGATCTAAACGCCGATTCAGATGCAACAACGAACCCTCAAGGCGCGTGGAGTTATGGCAGAAGCGAGGATCCCAATGATCCAGTCCCGTTCACTCTACACGCCAATACCTTTGACGGTGGTCCCGGTGGCGATTTGAGAATTTGGGATCTTGCTACCGGCCATCCCAATATTGCCTACAACAAGGGCGTTAACGTGCTCGAATCGCACATCGCACCTGGCGAACACAATATGCACCCCGGCAGCGATCCTAATCCCGACTATGCAAAGATCCGTTTTACCGTCCCAGCGACAGTAGCCAACAATCAGCTCGTTCACGTCCAGGGCCTATTTGATCGGCCAAATCCCGCGGGCGGCAATGACGATATGCACATTATCCACAATGACGGCAATACGGCCACCGAGATATTTCAAAATTTAGGCAATGTTGACGATGTGCCCTTCGACGTGACCGTCGCCGTGAACCCTGGTGATTGGATCGATTTTGCCGTGGGGAATCATGACGGAGGTGAGGCTGGCGGTGCCTCGTCGGTCGAATTTATAATTACCGCGACTGGGGTCCATTTCGTTGACTTCGAATGGCAAGCCGACAACTCGGCCGCTTGGATGACACGGACAAACTGGTCGCCCTCCTCGGTGCCTGGTGACACCGAGGACAATTCTTCTTCCCAACACACGGCGACGTTTGGCAGCGCCATTACGGCGAACCGAACCATAACACTTGACAGTCCGGTGAGCTTGCGCGCCATCAATTTTGTCAATGCCAACTCGTATGCCATCGCCGGACATGGCAGCGTGAATCTGGTGGCCAGCACGGTGGCCGCACCTGACCCGACGGAAATCATCGTTGGCCTGGGCGATCACCAGTTTCAAGCCGTTGTCAACTTGGAAAATGACACAACCGCCATTTTGGCAAATAATTCATCGCTGGAGTTCAATAATCGACTGAACCTCAACGGCAACACGCTCACCAAAATCGGTCCGGGAACGTTGGCGGTCAGCAACACGGTGGTCACCGGTGGCGGAACGATCGACGTTCAAGGTGGCGCCGTTGTCGGAGCAGGTGCCATCGGTGGCAACCTGGTTAATGGAAGTACGGTCTCTCCCGGATTGCCCGAAACGGGAGCCAGCGTGGTTCCCGAACCCTCGGCAATCACCCTGCTATGGCTGGCAACGACCGCGATTTTTGTTGTTAGAAATCGACGTACGGCATACACATAAATACGCAGAGTTACAAACAACAAAGAGATTGTCATTCTCAGGAAGGTCTGGGGAGCCCTGTTTGAAGACGTTAATTATTTATTAGAAATTTTTTTGTTACTTGTTTAAGGAGTTTGCAAATGATGAAGTCGCTGATTTCCTGTATGGCTATTAGTTTTTTTGCTGTAGCCCTTTTTATGGCAATGCCTGCCCAAGCCGCAACCTGGGATCTGAACGCCGATTCAGATGCAACATCAAACCCTCAAGGCGCATGGAGTTATGGCAGAAGCGAGGATCCCAATGATCCAGTCCCCTTCACTCTACACACCAATACCTTTAACGCTGGTCCCGGTGGCGATTTGAGAATTTGGGATCTTGCTACCGGCCATCCCAATATTGCCTACAACAAAGGCGTTAACGTGCTTGAATCGCACATCGGACCCGGCGAACACAATATGCACCCCGGCACTGACCCTAATCCCGACTATGCAAAGATCCGTTTTACCGTCCCAGCAACCGTAGCCAACAATCAGCACCTTCAAGTCCAGGGCCTATTTGATCGGCCAAATCCCGCGGGCGGCAATGACGACATGCACATTATCCACAATGACGGCAATACGGCCACCGAGATATTTCAAAACTTAGGCAATGTTGACGATGTGTCCTTCGACGTGACCGTCGCCGTGAACCCTGGTGATTGGATCGATTTTGCCGTAGGGAATCATGACGGAGGTGAGGCTGGCGGTGCCTCGTCGGTCAATTTCGTCATTACCGAAGTCATTCCTGAGCCAACCACGCTTTCATTGCTGGGCTTAGGCGGACTCGGTCTGCTCTTCTGCGGGCGCAGACGAAACTAGTTTTCAATCAACTGAAATTATAGCTGACACATAGGATCGCTAGGACAGCGATCCTATGTGTCGTTTTATGTGCCGACCGCCCATGGATGACGACAATCTGATACCGTCCCATGCAAGGTCGGTACGATTTCTACAGTGTCCAATTACAATGGACTTCTCACAGGTCCAACCATCTAAATCGACACGCCCAGGGCATGAAAGAAAACTGCAATGTCTGTTACGATCCAAATTTTTCGCTCGCTGTTAGTCATGCTTGTCGCAGTTCTCGCTCTTCAAACTCATGCCAACGCCGATCAGCTTTTGGACCACAGGGCGATCGGGGGAAGCAGTGACTTCAAAATCGAATCGGTACTGGGGTGGTCTGAAGTACCTCAGATCCTGTTCGTGCCTGCTGGCAATGGGGAGCACCACATCGTGTTGGTCGGCAAAGCCAGTGCCAGAATCACAAGAGTGTCCAGCAACAAACGTGGCACGGGGGTCATCACCATGGCTGCTGTTTTTGATACGAGTGAGAAACCAAAATGGACCCAGGTTGCCAATGACAGACTTGAACTGGTCACCGTCCCAGACGCCACATGGTTATGGAACCTAAAAACCAACACCTGGGGGTATCAGGCGAGCACTGAATTTGTCACACAATCCTATGAGCTCATGAAACAGAGAGAGAAAAAAACGATAAGACTTCTGCCCCCTAGCCCCAAGCAATCCCAACGTGACGCCAAGGGGCTCCCATCTCCCAATCCCACCGACAAGCAGGCCGGGACCAGCGAACTGGTACGCGCTGCACAAGATTTACTTCGACAAGCAGGTAGTTTAGAAAATGCAAAAAGAGTTCTCGGCGAGGTTACGGAAAAACAGTAGCGAGAGAGACGAACCATCCAACGTCCAACGAAATCGGCCGCCCCGGAGGGGAAACCGATGACCGATTTATTTTCTACGTTTGACTCCCAAGTCACCTCACCAATTCAACAAACCTGGCTTCTGCTTTTCCCAGCCTTCTGCGGAGGGAAACAATGTCTTCATAACCACCTTCTGAGGATCGCCCTCAAACCACGGTCGAACCTGGGATCTCCATTCCTGGAAGTGGGGTGCTTCGAGATGTGCCTCAAAAGCTTTTTCATCGCGATAAACTTCGTAAAGGTAAAAGCGATTAGCGACCTCGGGGTCTTGATTCAGATCGAAGCGAAAACAGCCAGGCTCGTCCCGCGTTGCGCCTTGCGCGTCTCCGTAACACGCTTGAATGAAATCATCGACACGATCCGGCTGGACGGTAATGGTAACAAAGATCGAAAACATTTTTTCTCCACGGCTCAAGTGTTGAAGAATCGAGCGTCTCCGCTCACGAATTCCATGCCAGATAGGCTAACCGAATCTTTTCGTGAGAACAACCTGTGTCCACTTCGGTGACACAACAGACAGAGCGAAAAGAAGACGGTCAACAACCGTACAATTAAATAAAACCCCTGTGGATTAGTGATATAATAAATCCATAGCA
>Ga0310342_100000918_pt1 | contig 17688 bp, 15 predicted proteins | sample S15DNA20500_MG_FD_206155 | JGI IMG/M metagenome (GOLD analysis project Ga0310342, IMG submission 206155) | Marine microbial communities from station ALOHA, North Pacific Subtropical Gyre - S1503-DNA-20-500_MG | ecosystem: Environmental > Aquatic > Marine > Oceanic | place: Pacific Ocean: North...
AGAGACAAGGTGCTCCAGCACGCGGTCCGGGAAGGGTTTCGGGGCTTCCAGATCCCGGGCCAGTTCCCGGTTGCCGTGGTGGGTATCGAGGTCGATCCCTCGGATGTGGATGTGAACGTACATCCATCGAAACTCGAAGTTCGATTCCGTGATCGAGAACAGGTTCACCGACGTATTCGCCGGGCCGTACGAAATTCTCTGGAAGCTGCCGGTTCGGTGCCGAAACTACCCTTCGAAAGCGATCCGATTGCCGATCGAGAATCGGCTGATCGAAAGCAATCCTATGTTGCCGAGGAGGGCAGCCCTGCGACTGATCTCGTCGCTGAAGTAGTTGGGGAGTATGGCGACAAATCTGCTTCCAGGGTTGTTGGAGAATCTACCTCAGTCGACTCCGGTGAGCGTGAGGTGATGGCCACCGATTCGACCTTGGTGGCAGATTCAGTGCGGGTGTTCCAGGTCAGAGATTCGTTTCTGGTTCTGGAGGAATCGGACGGCTTGCGCATCATCGACCAGCATGCTTTGCACGAGAAGATTCTCTATGAGCAGATTCGCGACTCCTGGCAGGAGGGGAGTCTCGCGCAAGCATTGTTGGTTCCAGAACCGGTTCCACTAGATCCAGAGCAGTGGTCTTTGTTCATCGAGTACCAGCATGCTCTGGTCGAATTGGGATTGCAGTGCGAGGAGTTCGGCGAGGGTGTGGTTTTGGTGCGTAGTGTCCCCCAGGGTTTCGAGAACCAGGCTCCGGCGGATCTACTGCGTCAATTACTGGTTCGTTTCGAGCCGGTCAGAAGTGCCGGTGCCGAACAGCCAGATATTCGTGAACGTTTACTTCAGACGATGGCGTGCAAGGCTGCGGTGAAGGCGGGACAGCCTCTGTCCGGAGAGGCGCAGCAGGATCTGGTGAGAGGGAGAGAAAGAGCCTTCCAACCGTGGAATTGTCCCCATGGAAGACCTTCTGAACTGTTCATTTCGTGGCAAGAACTGGAGCGCCGCTTCGATCGCAAATGATCCAGTTGTCTTCCGGGACAGTCCCCTTCATGGTACTTGTATGACGCTGTTGAGTGACTCGAACATCGTTTTCTGCAGAGGTTTTGATGGAATCCAAGTTTGTAGAACCGGTCTTGGTTTTGGTCCTTGAACCAGGTTTGACTGGCCCCTTGCGCCGTCGGATCCGGGAAAGGCTGGGAGCTTACGGTGGTGAAGTGACCGCCGTCGAGGGGACTGATCGTTTCTACCTGGAAGTCCGCGGCGAAATTGCTGTGCTTCAGAGCCTTTCGGTAGAATCCTGGAGCGGGGTCGAGAAGGTGATATCGCTCGGTCAGGAGCTTCTTCATGCAGCGGCTGATCCCGCCGTTGATTCAAAAGGAGTTGAGGTCGGATCTGTCTGTCTCGGAGATGGCTCCTTCACCATCATCGCAGGTCCGTGTGCCGTGGAAGAAGAGCAGCGAACATTACGAATCGCTTCGGAAGTTTGTTCGGCAGGTGCAGATCTCTTTCGCGCTGGCGCCTTCAAGCCACGTACATCCCCATACGCCTTTCAGGGTCTCGGTGAAGTGGCCTTACAGATTCTCCAGAAAACCCGCCAGGAAACCGGCCTCGGGATCGTGACCGAGATTCTCGATCCTCGTGATGTGGAAAAAGTCGCGAGCGTGGCGGATATGTTCCAGGTCGGAAGCCGCAACATGCACAACTACTCGCTGTTGAAGGAACTGGGCCAGACCTCGGTGCCAGTGCTTCTGAAGCGTGGATTTGCTTCCACCATCGATGAGTTCCTGCTGGCCGCGGAATACATCTTGTCGTGTGGAAATAGTAACGTGGTGCTATGTGAGCGAGGTATTCGGTGTGCTGCGGCGACCCGCCAGGTGGTTCTTGATCTGGGATCGGTGCCGGAGTTGCAGAAGCGCACTCACCTGCCGGTTCTGGTCGATCCTTCTCATGGTACGGCAGATTCCTTCCGGGTGCCGGCACTGGCCAGAGCCGCTGCAGCAGTGGGAGCCGACGGTATCCTGATCGAGGTGCACGACCAGCCGGAAGAAGCACTCTCCGATGGACCCCAGGCCCTCACCCCCGATCAATTCAGGCAGCTGGTCCCCCAGGTTCATCAGATCCGAGCGATGCTCGATGACGATGACAGTGCTGTCACCGATGATCTGGTGAGCACCTCGGGTGGGGAGGATCATTGACCGAACTGGCTTCCGAAGGGCTAGCTAGTTTCGAATCTCGGGAGATCTCCCCGGGTTCTTTTCTTCATATACGCCGGGAAGCACGACGTAAAACGAGCCGCTTGCGTATCTCCTGGATCAACGATCTGGGGCCGGGAAATGCCCTTCGTTGTTTGATTCCAGCCTGTTTGTTACGAGGAACTCGTTCTCACCCCTCGCTACGCCTGCTCAATCGCCGTACAGAACAACTGTGGGGATTGTCGGTCGGAAATGCCATCGACCGTGCCGGACAGCGGCACATCATCTCCTTGTCCGCCGAGTTTCCAGAGGATTTGCGATTGCCTGGCTCCGAATCAGTGTTCGAGGATGCCATCGAGTTCATTCGCGAAGTGATCCATCAGCCGCATCTGGTGGAAGATCGTTTTTGCGAAGAAACGGTCCACAACGAGGTGATTCAGCATCGACGGGCCATTGAGGGAAGAATCGATGACAAGAGATCGTGGGCGATGCAGCGCTGTCTCGAGGAAGCCTGTCCCGATGAGCCGTGGCGATTCCATGAGTACGGAACCGTTGAGAATCTGGAATCCGCAACCCCCGGGCTGATCACGGAGCTGTGGCGGAAGATGATCACAACCGCTCCGATGCACGTTCATTTCAGCGGTGATGTTGATCAGCAGATAGCGACCGAGGCATTGCTGCCACTGTTCGATGACAGAAGTGCCGAGATAGAGCAGTTGTCGGAATGGTTCCCCTTGAAGAGCGCGTCTTCGACGAGGGAAATTACTGAGCACTTTCAAGTTCAACAGGCGAACCTGGTTCTGGCATTGCGAACATCCACCCGTTTTGGAGATCCTCTGCATGAGTCGATGTTAGTGGCCAACGGAGTGCTGGGAGGCTTTATGCACTCGCTGCTATTTACCCAGGTGAGAGAGAAGGAGAGCCTGTGTTATATGGTTCACTCTTACAATGACGGTTCCACAGGTTTGATGTTCATCCATGCAGGAATCGACGTCGATTCGGCCCCTCAGGCCAGACGCAGCATCCTGGAGCAGGTGGAAATGGTCCGGCAGGGTCGATTTAGCGACGAGGTGTTGGAGATGACCCGTCAGTCCTGGGATTCTAGTTTGAGAATGATACAGGACTCACCCGCTTCGCTGGCGGAGTTCGATCTGAGATCGAGGGTCACCGGAAGAGAGACGGATCTGGCTGGATTGAGAAATCGCATTGCGGCGGTGACGAAAGATGGAGTGGTGGAAGTGGCTCAAAGAATCGAACTGGACCTGGTTTACCTGATGGCTCCGGAAGAGGCTTCATGACCTGGATCGGTGACGAGAAAATCCTCGAGAATTCGACCCTCGGAGAACGAGTGGTGGAGAGAACCCATGGCAGTGGCGCAACGGTCGCTTTCTGCCGCAAGCCGGGTTACTTGAGACGTTACGCCTGCTTTTCAACTCACTTTGGTAGCGTTGATGATCGCTATCGACTTGGCGGAGGGGATGAGATTTCGTTACCGGACGGAGTGGCTCACTTCCTCGAGCACAAGATGTTCGAGGGTCCCGAAGAGGATGCCTTTCTGCAGTTCAGTCGCTTCGGAGCGCAGCCGAATGCTTTCACGTCCTACTTAGGCACCACCTATCTCTTCTCCTGTACCGATCACTTCTACCCCTGCCTCGATCACCTGGTCAGATTTGTCCAGACTCCCCATTTCACGACCGAAAATGTCGAGAAGGAGAAAGGCATCATCGGTCAGGAAATCCGCATGTATGACGACCTCCCGGGCCATCAGGTCTACCTCAATCTGTTGACGGGACTGTACAAGCAGCATCCCATCGCCAAGGAAATTTTAGGGACAGAGGAGACGATTGCCGGAATCACGCCCGAGTTACTCCAGGAATGCTGGAGAGTTTTCTACCATCCATCCAACATGATTCTGCTGGCGGTAGGGGATGAAGATGAGAATCAGTTCTTTGAAGCGGCTTCTCGGTTGCTGTCAGAGAGAGACATGGGGCCTGATCCCGCTGTCGAAATGATCAGGACCGTTGAAGATCCCGGACCCGCTACCAGAGAACGTCGGGAATCGATGCAGGTGAGTCGCCCGAAGATTCTGATCGGTTGGAAAGATATTCACGATGGGCTTTCTGGCCGCGAACTGATGCGTAAGGAACTGGTCTCGGAAGTGCTACTCGAATGCATCTTTGGCCAGAGTGGCGCCCTGTTTGAAGATCTTTACCAGCGCGGCCTCATCGATGATTCTTTTGGAGCTTCTTATCAGATTCATCCCGATGTTGGTCATTCGATAATCGGTGGCGAAGTTCCTGATCCGGATGCTTTACTCGAGGTTGTGACTCAAGGGATAGAACGTGTCCGAAACACAGGAATCGATCCCACCGATGTCGAGCGTCAGCGACGTTCTGCCATCGGGTACCTTCTGAAAGCGTTCAACTCCCTCGAACACATTGCGGGGATCTACTGTGGAGCTCGATTCCTCGATACCAATCCATTCGAGGTGGTCGATCTGCTGTCTGAAATTGGCCCCGACGATATCAACCAGAGATTGCAGGGCTATTTGCTGCCCGATGAGATGTCCTGTTCGTTAGTGGTGCCTGGCTAGAGCTGAGAGTGGAGGAGAGATGCAGCAGCACTGGAAAATCCTGATCTGGTTGTTGGCGGGTGTCCTGGCGGGGCTAGGTCTGCAACAGATGACCGAGGCACCCGGTTCGATCGGGGTCCAGTTTGATCCAGATCCAGTGGTGGTCGAGGGAGAAACGGTTGGGATTCGGATCTCCCATGTGACAGCGAAGCTGCTCCCCAAGGGTCGTCATGCCTCGGAGAGCCTGCAGGTCGGAGATGTAGTCCGTCGAGTTACCATCAACGCAGGGATGTCTGATGAGGCGGCGGTGGATGCCAATTCGGTGGCGGCGTTGACCGCTTTCCTGGCAGCCGAGGGTGCCGGTGGAGTGGCCACCGTCGACCTGACTTCCGCAGCCAAACGTAGTGCTCTGGTGGCACTGGATCCGGACTCGAGTCGATCGCGTTGGTTGGCACCATTTCGGTTCCTGGCGGATATCTTCATGCGATTGCTGAAGATGTTGATCATGCCGCTGGTCTTGACCTCCATCATCACCGGTGTAGCTGGCCTCGGTGGCGGATCCGATTTTGGCCGCATGGGTCGCAGGACTTTCGGTTATTACGCCACCACTTCATTCCTGGCGGTGGGTCTCGGTTTGATCCTCGTCAATCTCATCCAGCCGGGTGAAGGAGCCCGCCTCGGTCTCTCTGTCGATGCGGATTTCGGTCAAAGAAGCGAGAACTGGCTCGATATTTTGAGACGGATGGTGCCGGAAAACGTGTTCGGTGCTTTTACCGGTAACGGCAACATGTTGCAGGTGATCTTCTTTGCGCTGCTGTTTGGTTTCTTCATCACGAAGGCTCCTGAAAAACCAAAAAAGATCCTCACAGACCTGTTCGAGTCCGCCTTTGACATCGTCATGAGGATGGCATCCTGGGTGATGAAACTGGTTCCCTACGGTGTCTTTTGCTTGATCGTCAAGGTCGTGGGAGAGACCGGTTTCGATGTATTCCGTCCCCTGGGCGCCTACATGCTGACCGTGATGCTGGCACTCATCATTCACGCCGGCTTGGTTCTACCCATGTTGTTGCGGGTCGTCGGAAAGATCTCCCCATTAAAGTGGATCCGAGCGATGAGCCCCGCCCTGATGACGGCATTCTCCACTTCATCGTCTGCTCTGACTCTTCCGACTACCTTGAATACGCTGGAGAAGCGCGGCAGGGTGTCCAATCGAACCTCTTCCTTCGTCGCTCCGCTGGGCGCCACGGTCAACATGGATGGGACCGCACTGTACGAGTGCATCGGTGTGGTATTCCTGGCTCAATATTATGCCAGCGCCGGAAATTTCGAATTAACTCTGAGTGCTCAGGTGACTGTGGTGATGGCTGCATTCCTCGCTTCGATTGGAGCTGCAGGCATCCCGTCCGCCGGTCTTGTGATGATGTTGACGATATTGAGCGCCTTGAAATTGCCCCTGGAAGGTGCGGCGCTCCTGTTGGCTGTGGACCGACCGCTGGATATGTGCCGGACCACCGTCAACGTATGGAGCGACACGGTAGGTAGCGCCATCATCGCTTCCAGGGAAGGAGAGACCGGGTTGGGCGAGCCAGTATCAGAAGAACTAACTCCCTCGTGAAGCAGTTCGATACGTTCGATCACTTTCTGATGGTATGTTGTCTTATAGGTGTTGAGGAATCCAACGAGAGGAGCAGGACCGATGGCCATTCCGGCGACTCAGCTCAGGGTCGGACAGGTGATCAACTTTGAGGACCAACTGTGGGTCTGTGTAAAACTGGAGCAGAAGAAACTCTCCAAGGGGGGTGGAGCTGTCCAGGCGAAGTTGAAGAATCTGACCCGAGGTGACCATATCACGCACCGGTTCCGTTCCGCAGACAAGGTCGAAACTGCATTCCTCGACAAAAAGAACTGCGAGTATCTGTACCCAGAGGGTGAGAGTTTCATTTTCATGGATACCGAAGATTACGAGCAGTACCAGCTTCACACAGATTTCGTCGGGGATCTGATGCCGTTCGTCAAACACAACGAACGAGTGGTGGTGACCTTCTACGAGGGGAAGCCGATCTCCGTTGATCTTCCACCTGCAGTGGTGTTGCGGATCAAAGAAACGGAACCAGGGTTCAAAGGTGATTCTGTCAACAACGTCTTCAAACCCGCGACGCTGGAAACCGGTCTTCAGGTGAAGATTCCGAATCACGTGGCTGAAGGCGATCTGGTCAAGATCTCAACAGAGAGCGGAGAGTTCATCGAGCGCGTGAAGGATAAGTAAGGCGCTTCCGTAGCTCTCTGATCCCCTTGCGAAACTGGTGATGTCCCCCCATCGAGGGATGTCGAATATAACCCGCCTCGAAGCCTAGCCTTGTCAGCACCTCCTGTGAAACGCGACCGATGGCGACCGGTTCCGCATTTTCAAATGTCTCCAGGAATATTCTCAGTGCTTCACTGCCTGCTTCTTGATCGGATCGACTCGGCTTGCGGTTGGTCAGGGCTTCTCCTGGCCGATGAGGATGCCAGGGCACCGCATTCCAGAGCACCAGGTTTCTATCTCCAGCGATCTCTCCCCACACGGTGGTGGCGGATCGTTCCTTGTAAGGTTCCTGGCGACTGGAAGATCTTCTGAAGTTCTGTCCTGTGGTCCACTCCAGAGCTTCGGGTCCGATCAGCAGGTTTTCTCCCGTGAAGGGGATGCCGGTGAAACGGCAACCAGCCCAGCCGCAGGCTTCCCCGACAAGGATGGCCGTGGCCCCCTGGTGGGCGAGCAGGTACTGCCGCAGGTTCTCGGTACGGATCTTCGCAGCGCCGCGGCGATCCAGTTCTGCATCCTGGTCGCGCCATGGATTGAACAGACCAGGAGCGGTTGGTTTGCGGATCAGCTTCAGTAATTTGTCGATGCCGAGCTCGAACTGGTGGTTATGCACGGATCTCCTGTCTCATGCAGAAAACGGATCCTCCCGATTTGAGGAACTCGCCGGTTTCGATCTCCACGACCTGGAAACCTTCAGAATTAAGTCGTGATTGGGTCACGGGAGCCCCTGCCGACATCAACACATGTTCCCCATCGGGACACCAGAGGTTGCCAGCCAGCACATCTCTGGCCTCCTGATCATCGACCTCGATCAGCCCATCGAATGCGGTTTCGAGCAGAGCCCGTCCAGTTTCGTCGAAGGCGGCCGGCACGTAGGCCGCACGCCTATCATCGAGCAGCGTGAGAGCGGTGTCGAGATGATAGAAGTCGGGGTCGGGAAGTTGAAGGATTGCGACTTCAAGATCCAGCATCCGGCCGACCTCCAGGTGACAATCGATGTCACTGCGAGAGCCGACCCCGCACCAGATCAAAGCCCAGCCCGGATGTCTCAGGGTGTCACCGTTTCCTTCCCAGCACCCTTCGACCTGATCTGCGATCTCCTGACAGGGAAGGCCTATCTTTTCCAGGGCCTGTCGGTGCAGGGAGCTTTCAGGTCTTCGGTTGGAGTGACTCATACGACCGATGATGGCGCGAGGGATTCCCTCACCATCATTGATGACGAGCGAGGGGTTGGCGGTGAATACCGCATCGACCAGTTGTTCGTGCGACTCCAGAAGATGCACCGACAAACCCACTGATTCGATGGCATCGGCCAGCCCGAGCCACTGGTTCCAGGCCAGTTCCTGGTCGATGGTTCCGATCTGTCCTTCCATGTGGGCATTGCGAACGTCGACGACATCGAAATGGTCGGGCGGACACAGCAAGGCGCCGGTGACCGGCGCTTCGAGCGGAACCGGTCGGGGAGGACGGTCATTCCATTGCTGAGCGGTGGTGATCGGATCGGCGCTCATCGGGAAACCTCGAGCAGCAATTCACGGGCTGCGGCGATCGATTTCCGATGCAGTGCCGGCAGACGGTCTCCTCCGTCGATGGGAATCGTCTCGATCCCGGCTGGAATCTCTCCCTGGTAGCGATAGACCAGTGGATGGATGTCCAGTTTTCGATAGGTGATGGCGTGCTTGAATCGGTCAGCGTGACCGATCAGCTCGGCACCATCGAGGCCGAGTCGTTTGAATTCTTTGCCGATCATCTTGTCCGCATCGAGGCCAGAGCCCGACAGTCTGGCCAGTGGTGTTCCCCGGTGTCCGGCCAGCAATTCGCCATCGCCGATCCAGACCAGAACCCGTTCGCCACACACCACCACCGCAGAAGCCCACCACTGCTGCTCGGTGGTACGTTTCTGGCGACGCGTGGGCCAGCGCGTCGGCTCTCCGCTGGCTCTGGCTCCACACCCAGAGGCGAGGGGACAGCGCTGGCAATCGGGACCACGAGGCGTGCAGATCGAACGCCCCAGATCCATCAGTGCCTGATTGTGATCGCCGGGGTTTTCCTGGTCGAGAGCATCGTCGGCGGCTTGCTGGATCCGTTTGCGAGCGGTCCCGCTTTTCGGATTGCCAACGATTTTCAGGTAACGAGACAGCACTCGTTCGACGTTTCCATCGATCACTGCCAGCGGTTGACCGTATGCGATGCTGCAGATGGCTGCGGTGGTGTACTCTCCGATACCGGGTAGTTTACCGATCAGTTCTGGATCTCGCGGAAAGATGCCGTCGTGATCATTAACGATCTGGCAAGCGGCAGCGTGCAGATTCCTTCCGCGCGAGTAGTAGCCGAGGCCTGCCCACAGCTCGAGCACCTGTTCAAGGGGAGCTCGAGCCAGAGACTTCGGGTCGGGGTATTTTTCGAGGAATCGATGCCAGTAAGGAATCACCGTGGTCACCCGAGTTTGCTGCAGCATCACTTCGGAGAGCCAGATGGCGTAAGGGTCTTCGATTCCGCGCCACGGCAACGACTGTTGCTCTGACTGGAACCAGTCTGCCAGTGCAGCAGTGACCTTTCGGACCATCTTCATACCCTCCTGTGATTCTTGTCAGCCAGGATGCTGGCATCTGGCCACGGATTCACTACATTCCTTGCATGAGCAATACCTTCGGAGAGTACCTCCGGATCACCACCTGGGGCGAGTCTCATGGCCCGGGAATTGGCGTCGTGATCGATGGCCTGCCGGCCGGGATTCCCGTTTCGATCGAGAAGATCGCTGACGATCTGGCCCGGCGTAGACCGGGAGGGGCGCTCGCCTCGGCACGCCAGGAGCCGGATACCCCGCAGATCCAGTCCGGTCTTGTCGACGGTTTGACACTCGGGTCGCCACTGGCGATCTGGATCGAATCGGTCGATGCGCGCCCACAAGATTACGATTCGCTCTCGGAGCTCTACCGACCGGGTCACGCTGATTTCACCACCGAGGCTCGCTACGGCATTCGTGATGCCCGAGGTGGCGGACGAGCCAGTGCTCGGGAAACCGCCGCACGGGTGGCGGCCGGTTCGGTGGCGCGCGCCCTGCTCGACAGGGAGTACGGCATCGAGATCGTCGGCTGGGTCGATTCCATCGGTTCGGTAAGTGCCGAGGTGAACCCGACCGTGGTCGGCTTCGACCAGGTCGAGGCCTCGCCGGTACGCTGTCCCGACGGGAATTGTTCTGTCGCCATTGTCGAGCAGATCGAGGCTGCGCGAGAGGCGGGAGACAGCCTCGGCGGGTGGGTCGGAGTGGTGGCGCGCGGTGTTCCTGCCGGTTGGGGAGATCCGGTTTTTGCCAAGGTGAAGTCGCTGTTGGGTTCGGCGATGCTGTCGATTCCGGCGGCGGTGGCGATGGAGTTGGGTGATGGCGTCGCTGCCACCACCAGAACCGGTAGCCAGAACAACGATCAGATGACTTCCGATGGAAGCGGTGGCATGCGTCAAGAAACCAATCGCTCCGGTGGATTACAAGGCGGGATCACCAGCGGCGCACCGGTATGGGCTCGCGTCGGTTTCAAACCCACTTCCACCATCGCAACCGCACAGGAGACCATCAACACATCGGGAGAAGCGGTGGTGTTTGAAGGGAAGGGACGACATGACCCGTGCGTGGTTCCCCGTGCGGTACCGATCGTCGAAGCGATGATGGCGCTGGTGTTGGCTGATCGAATGCTGGCAAGTCGTGCCACACCACCTACATGAAGGTGAGCGAAAGCTAGTTGATTCAAACTGGTTTTGCCGGACAATAGATGGTTGAGTTCTGATTCGATATCTGTACGAGTCACGACAGTCGGTATCTTCAAGTTGTTGTTGCAGTGCTTATTCGCTTTTGCTGACGAGTCTTGTCTGCATATGAAAGGGCACCATGTTGCGCTTTTTGACCATTTTTGCCGTACTCTGTTTCTTCGGGTTTTCTCCTGCGCTGATCTTTGCTCAGGGCACTGAGGCGACTCTACTCACTCAGTTGTTCGGAACGGATTATACCGAATCGTTTGGCAGTTCGATTGCGGCAGCAGGGGATGTAGATAACGACGGGGATATCGATTTCATAGTGGGTTCTCCTGATGCTGATGGGAACGGGCCCGAGTCAGGCAGGGTTTCGGTGATCTCTGGAGCCGATGGAACCTTGCTCTATGTCATCGATGGTGAAGCCGCAGGTGATCGCTTCGGAGCTTCGGTATCTGCCTTCGGAGATGTCGACGGCAATGGCTTCAACGATTTTTTAATCGGAGCACCAAATAATGACGGTAATGGCGCAGACTCCGGTAGGGTCTACGCCATCCTGAGTGGGACGAATGGTTACTTTTTTTATGATGGCCCTGCAGCCGACTCACGTTTCGGAGAGTCCCTGGATGCTGCCGGTGATGTGAACGGCGACGGATATCTCGATGCCATTATTGGAGCCCGGGGAGACGATTCAGCGTTTCTTATTTCTGGATTCGATTGGTCAGTGATTAACGCTTTTGCTGGCCCAGTCGGTTCAGAGTTTGGTACTTCCGTCGGTGGTGCCGGTGATGTGAACGGTGACGGATTTGACGATGTCATCGTGGGAGCGCAATTCGATGACACCGCAGCTTCCATCGCAGGAGCTGCCAGAGTTTATTCAGGGTTTGATGGTGATCTATTACATACTTTCCTTGGTCAAGAAAACGATGAACTGGGCTGGGCTGTGAGTGGAGCAGGGGATGTAAATGGAGACGGAGCCGATGATTTATTGGTGGGTATCCCCGCGCGCGAAAAAGTTCATATCTATTCGGGAGAGACTGGCGATCTACTGCACATTATTGAGGAGGATGAGAGTTGGTTTGGAGGCTCACTGAGTGATATCGGTGATGCAAATGGTGATGGATCTGACGACGTGATTATCGGTTCGGAAGCGCGTTTTGCTGGCATCTACTCGGGCTTCAATGGTTCCTCTCTGGCTACTTTCACGGAGATTGACCCATCGGATCTAGGCGCAAGTGTTAATTGTTTGGGGGATCTCGACGGCGATGGATTTCCAGAGATCATCATCGGAGACCCCGGTTATACCGATGATCCTGTGGCGGGATTCGATCTGGGGACTGCTCTGATCTATTCTCTCGTGCCTGTCGTTTCCCCCACTGAAGTTTTCCGACGAGGCGATGCCAACCTGGACGGTGGCTTCAATATCGCCGATGAAATCTACCTGCTGGCTGCGCTCTTCTCTGGAGGACCCACTTGTGAATGCCCGGATTCCTGTGACCAGAACGATGACGGCAGTGTCAATATCGCGGATGCCATCTATGGCCTTGCAGCGCTCTTCTCCGGTGGAACAACTCCTCCCGATCCAGGTCCGAACAACTGTGGTGCCGACCCGACTGACGATGTTCTGGCGGATTGTATTTACGACGCTGCCTGCTAAAGGCTTTCTGAAACGAATCGCTCTCTGTAGGCTAGCGAAATCTCTAGTGCTTTTTCAGAGAGGCATTTCATTTCTGGAGTGACCGATGGCATGGATTGAGAAGTTGTCTGAAGATCAGGATGAATCCGGAACCCTTGCTCGGGTTTATTCCGCTTCAAAATCTCGTGCCGGCGAAGTGGCACAGATTCTCCAGGTGATGTCACCGCGACCCGATCTGCTGGAGAAGTTCATCGATCTCTACGTTCAGTTGATGCAGCATTCCTCTGGTTTGTCTCGGGCCGAGAGGGAGTGGGTGGCGGTTCTGACCAGCCAGCACAACGACTGTCATTACTGAATCGAGTCTCATCTGCGAGATCTCGAATCCCAGCCGGGCAGTGAGCATCTCGTCGAGGCGGTCCGGTCGGGGCCCGATTCTCTGGAAGATCGACTGCAAGCCATCGCTTCCTTCACCGAGAAGTTGACCCGAAATCCTACCCAGATGACCGAAGACGATCTCTCGCATCTGAAGGGAGTGGGTTTCGACGATCCGACGATTCTCGAACTGGTCCATGTCATCGGTTTCTTCAATCACATCAATCGTGTCGCCGATGCTCTGGGAGTCGATCTGGAGTCCTGGATGCCTCCGGCTTCCTCCTGAACCAAACCGAATTCACCCCATGGCCACGGTCTGAGCCCTGCTGGACCCCTGAGCGTGATTTGAACAGGGCCCTGGAAGGGCGTAGGATGGGAGGTAGGTGCTGGCTGGGTCCGAGACGACCTGTTGATCGGATCTATAGCTAGCAGGGTTGCCGAGATGAGGAATCGATGAAGAACGGAACCAATCACGTCCAGAAGTTACTGGGTCGAATTCGATCCAGGAAACGTCTGAGGGCGGTGATGCAACATTCCGGAACTTTCACGGCCGTGGCGATCTGCTCGATGGCGCTGCTGGTCTTGCTCGGACGTCTCATCTCCGTGGCCGTCTCCGATCAGGTCTTTTATGGAGTCCCGGCGATCCTTTTCGTGGCGGGTGCTGTTTCGGCCTATTTATCGGTTCGATCGAGGCCGGTGGTCGAAGCGGTCGAGGCGGAGAAATCCGAGGCGATTCCCCAGACCATTTCCACTGCTCTTTTCGCCAGTGATTCGGGTTTCAGCGAGGAAGTTGCGGACAAGATCATCACCGATGCACAACTGCTGGCTGGGAACGTGAATCCTCGCCGTGCGGTTCCGCTCGGAAAGCCGGGGCACGTGATGCGAGTGGTCTATTCGCTGGTTGTTCTGTTGCTGGTTTTTCTGATTCCCGCCATCGATTTGCTGGGTATCGAGGAGGAAGCGAACAAGAAGCAGCGGGAACAGGAGCGAATCACACGCAAGGAAGGTTCACTTCAGCGCCGGTTGCGTGAAGTTTCTCGACTCGCTGAGCAACATCAAGTCGATCCGGAAACCCGCAAGCTACTGGTCAGGCTCGCCAAAAAGCCACAGGAGTTGCCTGCTGGCGACCCATCGGTCAAGCGTACCGAAGAACCAGCAACAGCTCAGGAGCGAGCCCGGAAAGCTCGTCGTGATGTTGCGGGTCGACTGGAGCGAGGAGCGCTGGAGGCGGCGCGTAATACGGCGGAGCGAGTTCGTCGTGGTGCTGAACAAAGCGGTGAGGCGAAATCGAAAGAGGGGCGTGAGCTCCAGCAAGCGATTCGCAAGGGTGATCTCGGTCGAGCGGCAATGGAACTACAAAAACTGGCTCAACTCGCCGGCCAGGAAGGAGAGGCGGGAGATCAAGCCAGGGAAGATCTGGCCAGTCTCGCCAGTTCGATGGGCTTGCCCGAAGAGCTGGCTTCCAAGCTCGCCAACAAATCAGGTCAGGGGAATTCTGGCAGCCCGATCGATCCGAAAGATCTACAGCGTCTGGCCGAGCAGCTCGATCAATTGGCTCGTTTGCTCAGGGAGAGTGATCTGCTCGATCATGCCCTCGATCAGATCCAGTTCACCGAGGCGGAACTCAGTTCGTTACCTTCCGAGTGGCCAGATGGCCCTCCGCCGCAGATTTGCCCCGATTGTCTCGCCGGAACCTGACAGTTGAAGGGCGGAGGAACCTGACAGGGTGCCTCCGATGAGCGAAGTTTCGTTCACATCAATAAACAGGGTTCACAAGCGAGTCCGCGAACCGGAATTTCGCCCCAGCAGGGAGCGGGTGTGGCGCTCAAGTTAGGTGGTGGCGGTGGGCAGCCTCCCGACACCAAAGATGGAGAGACTGGCACCCAGGTGAAACGACTCAATGGTGCCGGACATCGAGGAGTGACGGTCGCTACTTTACTGGTCGAAGGCGAAGCACCCAGTGGAGAAGCGAAGAAGCAGCTGCGTCAGGTGATCGAGGCAAGTGCCCGCACCGCAGAGTCTGATCTACAGAACCAGCGAATACCGGGGTCTCTTCGACAGGTGGCCGAAGATTACTTTGATCGCATTCAAGGTCGAACTGACGACTGAGCAGTGCCGCCTCGTTGTTTCAAATCTGAAAACGGATGGGGAGGGTGTGGATGCGCTTGGGGGCCGGGTGCTTTGTCGCCCTACTCTTGACCTCCTGCTCCTATTCGTCGGTGGAGCCCCTCTCCTTGACCGGATTCATCGGAGGCCCTGGCCGAGGCATCGGTCGTTTCTTCCAGCCTCGTGCCATCACAGCGTTACCCGGAGGCGATTGCATCGTGATCGACCGCAGTGGTCGTGCCCAGCACTTCGACCAGGATGGAAAACTGGAAGGGGTGTGGATGTTGCCAGAGTGGTCCGCTGGCCATCCCATCGATCTCTGTCTGACCGAGCAAGGCACTCTACTGGTGGCCGACACCCACTACATGAGGATTATCGAGTTTGAAGTGGACGGAAACGAAATCCGTCGTTTCGGTGAAGAGGTCGGACTGGAACTGGTTCGCGGCATCGATGTCGCACCGGACGGCTCCATCCTGGTCGCTTCCTACGGAGAAAAGGACCGGATCTTCCGCTTCGATCGAAACGGCAGATTGTTGTCGATCTGGGGTGAGAGGGGAGATGGCCCTGATCAGTTTCTCAGGCCCGAAGGAATCACGGTGACCGAGGACGGTACCGTTCTCGTCGTCGATTGTGGTCATCACCGGATTCTCCGTTTTTCGCTCGAAGGAGACCATCTTCAGACGGTTGGGGGATCTGGGCGAGCTCCTGGAGAATTTGATGATCCCTTCGACATCGACAGCCTGTCCGACGGTAGTTTTGTGGTCGTCGACAAGTCTGGATGTCGGGTCCAGAGGTTTCGGAGTGACGGAACCCTGATCGCCGCGCAAGGGGGTGCCGGGACCAGTTCCGGTAGACTCAGCGAACCGCGTGGAATCGCGGTAGGCGAACATGACGGTCAGGTCAGAATACTGGTGGCGGATACCGGCAATCACCGCGTGGTGGTGTCGCAACTACCGGGAGGATTTTGATGTCCTTGATCGGTTTCGATTCTCCGGCATGGCTCTGGCTGCTGATTCCAGCCCTGGGATGTGTGATTTATTTCACCCGCGAGAGTCGGGCTGGGTTGCCGGCAGCGGTCCAGAAGTTGGCGATGTCATTGAGGTGCCTGGCGGTGGTGGCCATCGTTGCGGCACTGGCTCGGATGGTGCTCTTTTCCGGCGGAGAAGGTCTGAGTATCCTGGTACTGAGAGATCTCTCCGCATCGGTTCCACGACTCGTCAGCGACGAGATCGTTTCGGAAACTTCAAACCGTCTCGGCACTCTCAATTTTCCTGATCAGGTTGGCTTTGCCTCTTTTGGCAACGATCAGCAACTAGAACAGCCGATGGGATTGAGGCTTGGACCGGGCATCTCATCAGAAATCGATCGGTCTGGATCTGACATCGCTTCGGCACTGAGATTTTCTGCCAGCACCCTGGAGGGGAGTGCGCCGGGTGGAGCACGGCGCATCGTGCTCATCAGTGATGGGAACTCAACTAAGGGAGATCCGGTTCAGGAGGCAAAGAACCTGGCGACAGCCGGAATCGTGGTCGATGTTCTACCGGTCCATTATGACCATCAGGATGAAGTGATCCTGGAGCACGTTCAGGTGCCTGAAACGGTTCGTCCCGGTCAAACCTTCTCGGTCGATTCGGTGATCTGGTCGAGTCGGGAGGCCTCAGCGACGGTGGTGCTGTCCGAAGAGGATCAGATTATCGAACGCAGACCTGTCCAGCTCGCTCAGGGGCGCAATCGAATCACCTTCGGGCTTGGTGCCACTTCTTCTCCTCTCAGGAGACTGCGGGTTTCGGTCTATCCCGATGAGGGAACCGATTCGCTGGAGCAGAACAACTCCGGGTTGGCGTTGGTTCGGACGATACAGCCCGCCAGGGTGCTACTGGTTTCCAACGACCCCGAACAGACACTGAGCGCAGCTCTTGATGCGGGAAACATTCTGACGGATGTAATTTCTCCCACGCAGCTTTCCGGGATTGCGGAGGAATACCTGGGTATCGAGGCGGTGATCCTCGACGACGTCTCCGCCTTTGATCTCGATTCGGAACGAATCGCACTGCTGGAGAAACTGGTCCATTCCACCGGAATGGGCTTGTTGATGGTAGGAGGGTCGAACTCCTTTGGTGCCGGAGGGTGGCGCGGTACGAAAGTGGAAGAAGCAATGCCGGTCAAGATGGACATCCGGCAGCGCAAGAAACTCCCCAACGGGGCTCTCGCCGTGATTCTCCATACGTGTGAGTTTGCGCAGGGAAACCTGTGGGCTCGACGCATCGCTGTCGCTTCACTGGATGCTTTGACGGAGCAGGATTTTTTCGGGGTACTGCTCTATGAAAATGGAATTGACGGTTGGGGAATTCCGTTACAACTGGTTGCGGATCAGACTGCGATTCAATCCAAGATTGATTCGTTATCACCCGCAGACATGGTCAGCTTTGCTCCGACGATGCAACTGGCTCTTCAATCGCTCCTGGCTGCCGATGCCCATTCCAAGCATGTCGTGGTCATTTCGGACGGAGATCCTCCTCCTCCGAGTAAACAACTGATGGCTGCCTACGTTCAGTCGAAGATTCAGATTTCGACCATTTGCATCAAGCCGCATCCAGGCCCTGAAGGCCCTGCCGTGATGAAAAAAATTGCCCAGGATACGGCGGGGCGCTATTACTTCGTTTCCGATCCCTCAAGGCTGCCGCAGATCTTCTTTCGTGAGGCGCTGACGGTGCGCCGGAATCTCATCGACGAGAGTACTTTTGTGCCGAGTGTCGTTGAGATTGCAGACCCCATC
>Ga0310342_100000919_pt1 | contig 17688 bp, 17 predicted proteins | sample S15DNA20500_MG_FD_206155 | JGI IMG/M metagenome (GOLD analysis project Ga0310342, IMG submission 206155) | Marine microbial communities from station ALOHA, North Pacific Subtropical Gyre - S1503-DNA-20-500_MG | ecosystem: Environmental > Aquatic > Marine > Oceanic | place: Pacific Ocean: North...
GGATAGCCCTTCATGACGAATATGGTTCAGCGACTGGTGCACGATCAGGATCGCATTGTTGACCACCGTTCCGATCAGGATCACGAATCCCAGCATCGTCAGCACGTCCAGTGGCTGCAGCACAAAAACGTTCAGCAGCCGCAGTCCCAGCAACCCCCCGACCGCCCCCAGCGGGACGCTGAGGATAATCACCAGCGGGTAGAGCCAGGACTCGAACAGGGCAGCCATCAACAGGTACGTGATCACCAGGGCCAAAAGGAAGTTCCAGCGAAGTGCCTGCCAGGTCTGCCGCAGCTTGTCGGCCGCTCCGGAGAGTTTGATCATGTACCCCTCGCCGAGCGTGCCATCCTCCTCGAGCGGCTGAATCACCTGTTGTTCGATTCTCTCCATCGCCTCTTCCAGGGGAATGTCCGCCGGCGGGCTGACCTGGATCGTGATCGCACGTAACCTCTCGCGCCGCTGGATCTGTTCCGGCCCGCTGCTGTAGCTGATATCCGCCAGGGCCGAGAGCGGCACCAGCTGGCCACCGGGCGTCGCCACCGGCAGCCCGGCCAGGTCCTGGGTGCGAAGATCCAGCGAATCCTTGCCCTTGATGGTGATATCCAGCTTGTTGCCTCCCACGTAGTAGTCCCCGGCATAGGCGCCGTCGACCAGGGCATCGACCGTGTAACCCAGGTCCGATGCATTCACACCGAGCGCTGCTGCCTCCACCATCCGCGGCTCGAGATGGATCTCCGGGCTGGACAGGTCCAGGCTGGGCCTGGGCATCGCCTGGGCCCCTGGAAGCAGTTCCTCCCCGCCCTGGCCACTCCCCTTGAGCCGGGCCATCACGGTCCGGCCAATCTCGACCAGTTCCGGAAGATCGCGGCCGGTGATTTCAATATCGATTGTCCGCCCACCACTCAGTCCGCGTTCAAACAGGCTCGACTGGGAAGCAAAGGCCATCGTGCCAGGAAAGCGTGACCCGATTTCCTTGAGCCGCGGGATCAATTCTGCAACCCGTGTCTCGTCATGGGCACGGCAGCCCATGATCACCCGCCGCCCAAAGACGACAAAAAAGTAGTAACTAATAATAGGGGACTCAAGCTCCTCGGACTCAGGACTCCCCGGGTCGGTGTTCCAGTTCACCCTCAGCTCCTGCTCGATCTCCTCGCCCATCTTCATCAACTCGTCCAGGTTGTAACCTGGCGGGGGCGAGATCTGCATGAAGACATAATTCCGGTTCCCCGACGGCAGGTATTCCACCTTGGGCCAGAAGAGGTAGCTCAGCAATAGCGACGCCAGCAGGATCACCGCGATCGTGGAGAGCGACCGCCGCAGGCTGGACTGGATCCAGCGGTTGAGCTGGACCACGATCTCCACGAAACGGGATCCAAAACGCCCCAGCGCCTCGTGTGTTTCAGCTGGTTTTCCGTCATCCGTCTCGTGCCTGCGATAAAGCCGGGCGGCGGCGGTGGGGATCAGCGTGGAGGAGACTATCAGCGAGAAGATAACAGCGAAACTGATCGCCAGGGCAATATCCCGGAAGAGCTGCCCGGAGACGTCCTCCACGAAGACGATCGGCAGGAAAACAGCGACCGTGGTCAGCGTGGAAGCGATCACCGCTCCCCAGACCTCGCTTGTCCCTCGCACCGCGGCCGTGAAGGAATCCTCCCCCTCGCGGCAGCGACGGTGAATGTTCTCCAGTACGACCACGGCGTTGTCGACAAGCATGCCGACAGCAAAGGCCATCCCGGCCAGGCTGATCACGTTGAGAGATCGTCCTCCCATGCCCAGGGCCAGGAAGGTGCCGATCACGCTGGTTGGAATCGCCAGGCCAACCACCAGGGCCCCACGGCCGAACCAGAGTCCAAACAGCACCACCAGGGCCAGCGTGAGCAGGAAGAACCAGGGGGAGACCACCACCGCGGCCAGGGCCGAGGCCACGATCAACGGGATCGACAGATACGTCCTGAGCGAGCGGTGCAGGAACAAAAGCAGGACCATCATCGTCAGGGCAGTCGCCAGGAAAATATTGTTGGTGACAAGCGAGATGGCCGAGGAAATGTACTCGGTCTCGTCGTAGTACTGGTAGAGTTCAAGATTTTTCTGCCTGAGAACCCCGTCGTTCAGTTCTGCCACCGCCTTCTTGACCCCCTGCATCACCTCCATCACGTTGGATCCGATGCGTCGCTCGACCCCCATGGCGTTGTTCGGTTCCCCGTAACGGCGCGAGATGCTGTCCGGTTTTTTAAAACCAACCCGCACCTCGGCAACATCTCGCATGTAGACCGGCACCCCCTGCCTGACCGCCAGGATCAAGCTTTCCACCTGTTCCGGATTCCGGAACTGGCCCAGCGTGCGGATCACCCAGCGGCGTTTTCCCTGCCAGATATCGCCGCCGGAGGTGTCCTTGTTCTGTCCCTGCAGGGCGGCGCGGACATCGGTCACGGTCAGCTGCCGGGCCGCCAGCCGTTCCGGGCTGACCACCACCTCCAGCTCGTCCTGCAGCCCGCCATAGACATAGACGTCCGAGACCCCCGAGACCCGCTCCAGGCGGGCCTCGATCACGTCCTCGGTAAAACGCCGTAGCTTCATCACATCGATGTCCGGCGGCAGCAGTTCGTCCAGTGCCGGGTACTCGGCCCCCAGGCGGGCGTGGACCTGCCGCACGCGGTAGACCATCAGTGCCGGGTTCATTGCCGAGAGTACCGGCTTGAGCGGTCCGGCCAGTTGCGGGTGCACGGCCGCGAACTCACGAACCTGCTGCTTGTCTGGAGGCCGGGCCGTGAGAACCAGCCGGGCAATGGCGTTGTCCGAACTGTTGCGCGTCTCGATCACCGGTTCCTGGGCATCGATCGGGTACTCCCGTACCTGCTGCAGGCGGGTGCTGACCTGCACGATCGCCTCCTGGATGTCGGTCCCGACGGCAAACTCAAGCGAGATCGAGGCATTGGAGTCGCTGCAGTCGGAGGACATCTTGATCATCCCCTCCACGTTCTTGAGCTGCTCCTCCTGCTCCAGTACGATCTCCCTTTCCACCTCCTGCGGACTGGCACCCGGCCAGCGGGTGCGGATCAGCACCATCGGGTTCTCCACCTCGGGGGTCAGCTGCTTGGGCATGTTGACCATGGCGATCGAACCGAAGAGGACGACCAGCAGGGCCCCCACGGTTACTTTCACCGGGTTTTGAACAAATGCCTGGACCAGGTTCATGGCGGGTGGATCGAGGAAGAAGGATCGGTTACAGGATGGAAAGCAGCAGGGGCGGGGAGGATCAGGGATTTTTTTCGCTGCGACCCGGCAACTGGCGGAAGGTAAGTGGCTGGCCAGGCCGCAGTCGCTCGTTGCCGCGGATCACGACCGCCTGACCGCCGCTGAGCGAACCGGTCACCTGGATCAGGTCGCCGGTGGAAATACCAAGCGTGACAGGGACCAGCCGGGCGGTGCCGGCGGTCTTTTTCCCCTCGACCGGTTCGGCCACGATCACCAGCGGGGTCTCCCCCCCCAGCACGATGGCATCCTTGGGGACCAGGGTCATCTTCTCTTCCCTGCCGGTAGGCAGGGCCACCCGCGCCAGCATGCCCGCCTTGAGGACCGGCCCGGAATCGACCAGATGGTTCGCCAGGCGGACCTTGACCGGGAAAGTACGGGCTTGCTCGTCGGCCTGGGGAACCACCACCGCGACCGTGCCGGTCAGAAGCTCGCTGGAAAGGGCCGGGACCTCGACCCGTACCGATGCGCCGATCCGCAACTGCCCCACGTCCCTGGCCAGCACATGGATCAACACATCGACCTGGCTGAGCTGGATCACCTCGACAATCGGGTCCCCCTCGCGGACCCATTGTCCCACCTCGGTATGCTCCACCGTCACATGGCCATCGAAGGGAGAAAGGATGGTGTGCCGCTTGATACGGTCCTCGAAGACATTGACCAGTTCCTGCTGGATCAGCACGCGGGCCTGGGCCTGGGCAATCTGCTCAGGGCGGGGGCCTCGCACGGTAAGCTGGTGACCGGCACGGGCCTGCTCGTAAAGCTGTTCGTCTCGCTGGGCGTGGGAGAGTGCCTCCTGCAGTTCGTTCTCGCTGACCGCCTGGCCCTTGTTAAAGAGGGCCGCTATCCGCTTGTGTGTCCATGTGGAAAAGTCCATCGAGGCCCGCGCCGCCTTCATGCGGGCCTGGGACTGGTCCAGCTCCTCGCGGGTGGCCCCGTTCTCCAGTTCCGCCAGTTCCTCGCTGCGGAGGGCCAACTCGGCGCGGGCTGCCGCAAGCTGGAGCGAGAGGGTCGAGGTCCGCAGCTGGGCCAGGGGCTGGCCCTCTGTGACCACGTCCCCCTCGTTGACCAGGAAATCAACCACGCGGCCATCCACGGCACTCCCCACCACGCTGGTACGAATCGGCGTCACGCTGCCGACGAAGGTCTGGCTGGCAGAGAGCGTCTGCTCGCTGACCGTGCCGACCGTCACCTTGGCCGGCTCCTGCTGGGCGGCGGCGGGGCGGGGCGGCAGGATCGCGAGCATCACCAGCACAATGAAAAGGTGCCTGCGTCGCATCACGTCTCCGGGGGATCGGGCATGGTCCTGGGTTGGGTCGCGTCCCATTATGCCATGCTGATCAGCCGGCTGCTGGATTGCCAGTAAAATTCTCCTCGCCCGGGTGAATTCTTCCGTTTCCGCCGTGTATCTCGTCCGGCAGGTTCGTGGCAGGCCAGCTCAGAGATGCTCACCCTGGATGGCCCTCGCTGGCACTCTCCTTCTCGATCCTGGCCAGTCGAAAGTGGACGTTGACACAGAAGGCAAAGGTAAAGGCCAGGGGAGAAAGACCGGCGGTCAATTCCCAGCCGTTTTTTGCCATGCCGAGCAGGATGCCGGCCATGCCTCCAACAAAACAGATAGCGGCAAACGAATGGTCCAGGTGATTCTTCTTCATCAAATCTCTCCCTTGGTTTGAATTTTTCCTGAGGGTTTCGTTATCGCCCGGCGACGGCTTCGCCGGCCGAAGCAACCGAACCTACCACAGCCTTCTGCTGGTGGCACCAGGCGATAAAGCCGCTCACCCCGTAGACCGCCGCGAGCAAACAGACGGCCGCCTGGCCCAGGATACGCCCCTCGGAACCCTCTCCATGGACAAAAGCAACAATCGCCAGCATCCAGGCGATGTTCGCGGTGCTGTAAAGCAGGCTTCCACTGACAGGCCGGGTTTTCATACAGAGGACAACTCCGGCTGAAAGCAGGGCCAGCCCGGCACACGCCAGGGCCAGGTTCCAGGAAAAAAGCAGGCCATCGCCGGCCAGGCCGGCTGCTCCGCACCAGAAACTAATCGCTCCACCGACAAGAAATGGCCCTGTTCCGATCAGGGAGTTGTCGCTTGTGGTCTTTTCAGTCGTCATGATTTTCTCCTTGGGTAAGAATGGGTTCCTGTTGTCCCGTCCGGTTCACGGAGAGTGGGACTGGATGATGCCGTTACGCCGTACCGCATAGCCGTAGCCGGTCAGCCCGGTTGTGGCGACCACCTCGTAGATCGCCCTCTGTCCATCTTCCTCGGCCTGGAAAGAGTGGATCGTCTCGAACATGAAGCTGCGTTTTTCGGAAACCAGCTGGCCGTCGTAATGGACGCGTTCCTTGCCGTTCCAGACGCTTAACCAGAGCTCGATCCAGTGGCCGTTAACGGGAATCTGAAAGGTCATGCTGGACTCCTTTTTCGCTGCAAATGATCTTCCCTTGTCTCTCTACAAAGGGGATTGCCGGGGCGAGGGGCGAGCGGCCAGAAATTCCCGGATATATTCCCCCGGGCGCAACAAAAAACCCCTGTTTTTACCAGGGGATGTGGGGAGAAGTCGCCGGGAGAGATTTCTTAATGGCCGGCCGGCATCTCCGGCATCTTGAATACCGGCGGCGGCGTACCATGGGCCCGCCGGCCAACTTTCTTTCTTTCCGGGGAACGTGATCCGCCGCCTGCCCAGCACTTGATCAGTGGCACAGACATCCCCCAGCCAAGGAAAAATGGCAGTCCGCCAAGAATCGGAGGCAGCGTGATGTTGGCGTTGGCATTACCCCCCAGCAAAAACCCCAGAGCTCCCATGGCCATGACCAGGAGACCAAGAATGATGGAAAAAGAAGCACATATCTTGTCAAACAGCGTCATTTGTCCGGATCCTCTCTCAAAAACCACAGGGGAGGTGAACGCAATCGCCGTGAGCCGGCCTGCCCGAGGAAGGACATCTGGCCGCCGCCACAATAGAGAGAACGACAAAGGCAGGCCAGGCGGACAAGAAAAAGGCCGTCTTTGTGGAATGGCAGGATCCTTGTCGCTGCCGGGCAGGGTGGGTCACTCGTCCGGTAGTTCATCCCCGGCGGCCGGCTCGTCACCCTGCACGTCCGCAGCGAGCGGCTCGTCGGTAGCAGATGACTGTTCGGCCGCGGCCTGCCGACGTCTTTCTCTAAATATTTCGACAATTCTGTAAAGAATGAAAAGGAACCCCGCACCCGCAATCCCGATCGCCCAGAACGGCTTACCAGTCGTTGCTTTCATAGTCAGCTTGAATGTTCCAATACAGAGCAAGAAAAATGCGAACACGATACTCGCCCCATTCATCTCCTTGATCTGCTCGGATTTCCGGCCAGTGATTACCAGGCCAAGAATACCCATGGCAATCAGTACCAGTCCTGCCACCGCCAGGGCCGAATTGAGCGAGAACAGTTCACGATCCTCGTAAAGGCCCAGCCCTCCAAATGCGAGCAGAATGATGCCAACAGGAAACAGCAGAACCAGGAGACACCCGGCTCCCACACCGGATTTTTTCCCGACCCAGACCTGGTGGCCAATGAACAGGACAATGCAGATCAGGCCAATCGCGACCGCGGTCAATTTCAACCAGGGCAGGGCTCCCAGGAGCATCGGTTGAAATTCCATTGGTGCTAGACGTCCTCGACCAGGCCGGTGCTGTCGCCGAACCTGCTGGTCTCCACGCCAAGCCGCTGCAGCATCGTGACAAAAAGGTTCGACAGCGGGATATCATCGTGGACGATATCCTTCTGCCAGGGTTCACGGCCGCCGTTCCAGGGGCCACCCGCCGGCTTCTCCGGCCCGTAATTGAGGTACTGGCCATGCCGGAAGCCCATATGCTTGCCACCGGCCAGGACGAGCGGGTAGTTGCGCGAGAGGTGGAAGGCACTCGATGCCGAACCGAACAGCAGCAGCGTGTTGTCGAGCATCGTCCCGCTGCCAGCCGGTTCGGGCGTTTCCTTCAGCCTGGTGGCAAAACGGCCGTATTCCTCGTTGAGGAAGCGACAGTAAATCGCAAACCGCTCCCAGCCACCAGGATCCTTGGTCTCGTGGGACAACTGGTGGGAGAGGTTGTAGCCGACCGCCCGGGCAAGGTGGTCACTCTTGCCGACCCCGTTCTCGCGGCCGATCTGGTAGGTCGCCACGCGGGTCGAGTCTGTCTTGAAAGCCAGGTAGATCAACTCGAACATCGCCTGCAGGTAAAGACGCGGATCGCTGGGGGTCAGGTCGAGATTGAGATGGTCCACGTTGACCGTCGGTAGCGGCGTGTCGATCCAGCGTTTCGCTTTCTCGACCTTGATCTCCGTGTCCCGGACCGACTGCAGGTACTCGTCGAGCGTCTTGCGGTCGACCCTGGAGAGCGATTTCCGCAGCGAGCGGGCATCGGCCAGCAGGTCATCCAGCGAACTTTTACTGAGGGCAAGACGACGGGCAGCATCTTCATCGCTCTTGACGAACAACATGTCAAAGACCCGCTTGGGACGGTGCTCGGCAGGGATCGCCCGTCCGTTGCGATTAAAGGAGAGCGTCTGCGCCCCACGCGGCGTCCCGGTCCCCCCGTCGGTGGACATCACCAGCGAGGCGAAACGGGTCTCGTCCCCCACGTGGTCGGCGTAGACCTGGTCCATGGAAATCGTGTTCTTGTATACCCCCTCATAACCGGTCGCCGCGGCGGTCAGGAACTGGTCGGCATTGTTATGGCCGTGCACGCTTCGCACACGGGGGTGGGAAAACCCGGAGAGCACGGTCAGCTCGTCACGCAGCGACTCGAGCGGCTGAAAACATTTCGTCAAGGTAAAGTCCTTGCCACCGCCACGAGGGAACCAGGACCAGTCCTTGTGGGCCGGGTCCTCGGCCAGGGGCATGGGGACGCCGTCCGGGAAGTAAAAGCAGGCCAGTCGCCTTGGGTTCTCGTCATCCCCAGCCGCCCCGAGGGAGGTCGAGGCCGATTCGAACAGGGGCAGTGCCAGCGCCATGCCGGTTCCACGCAGAAAACGGCGACGGTCAAGTGCGTTGAGATGAATCGTCATGGCAGCTTACTTCTGCAAAAGTTGCGGTCAGATGCGTTTCCATACCCGCTGGATTTTACTTCGACCGAAACAGGTCGCTATGAACAATCAATGTAACCATTGTAGCAAGTCCGTCGCCCTGCTTGCGAAGATTGGCTGTAATCCGGTCCAGGCCCGAGTGATCAGCAAAGGCCAGGGGCCTGCCGAGGGCGTAGGTTGTCATCTTGTAGACCAGGGCACGGGTGAACTGATCCTGGCGGTTCTCCAGCAGGTACCGCTTGAGTCCATCCATGCCGGCTAGCTCCTGGCTGTTAAACAGCAGGCTGGAGGCATCGACCGGCTCGCCGTTGATCTCTGTCCGCCAGCTTCCCACGGCATCGAAGTTCTCAAAAGCGATTCCCCAGGGATCGATTTTCACGTGGCAGGACATGCAGGCGGCGTGATTGCGGTGGTCCTCGATCCGCTGCTTGAGCGTCAGCTTGGCAATCTCCGGATCGGCAAGGTCAATCTCCGGGACCGCCGGAGGGGGGGGCGGAGGAGGATCATTCAGCAGGCTCTCGAGCAGCCAGATGCCGCGCTTGAGTGGATGCGAATCCACCCCGTCGGAGTTCATCGCCAGCAGTCCGGCCTGGGCCAGCAGGCCACCCCGCTGGTGCCCGGGCTCCAGCGGGACGCGGCGGAACTGGTTCCCCAGCACACCCTCCAGCCCATAGTGCCGGGCCAGTCGCTCGTTGGCCATGGTGTAATCGGCATGCAGAAAATCAAGCACGCTCGTATTGTTCTCGAGGATCTCGTGAAAGAAGGCGACCGGTTCCTCCAGCATCGCCTCTTTCAGTGCGGGGTCGAACTGGGGATGGATCTTCCGGTCGACCTGGAGGAAATCCAGCAGTTGCATGTCGAGCCACTGTCGCACAAAGTGCCTTGAAAATCGCCGGCAGCGCGGGTCGGCAAGCATTCGTGTCACCTGGCCCTCCAGGACATCAGCCTTGCCCAGTTGCCCGCCGGCCGCCAGTTCCAATAGCTCCCCGTCAGGCGTACTGCTCCAGAGGAACATCGCCAGCCGCGTGGCCAGCTCATGGTCGGAAAGGGATGGATGACCGGGTCGCCCGGCCCTGCCGCCAGCCCCGTCTGCAGGGACCAGGTAGAGAAGCCGTGGGGATGAAAGGACGGTGGCAAGCACTTCCACCATCGCTTCTTCAAAACTGTGGCACTGCGGGCGGAGCGTGGTAAAGAGCGCGACTTTCTGGTCCAGTTCGGCCCTGGAGACGTCCCGTCGCCAGGCTCGAGGCATGAAGCCGGCAAGCACCTCGCGGGCGTAGGCCTCTGCATCGGAGCGGTTCTCCGATTCGATAAAGATCCCGCTGTGCGATTCCGGCGGCCAGAGGTCATAAACAGGTGTCGTGACCTCCACGTAGTCGATCTGGATATCTCCCTGGGATACCGAGCTGTTGATAAAGCGGATGTACTCCGACGGGCTGGGGAGCGCGCCCATTTTCGATATATTCCGCACCGAGTTGCGCGGGTAGATCTCGCCCAGCGGAACATCCCACTGGTAAACCCGGGGGGCATCCGGGCCGGCTTCAATGGGGGTGTCCTGGGCACTCACCCGGATCGTCGCCCGTCCCTCGTTACTGGCCCGCCAGCCGAATTCAAGCTGCAGGCTGGGGGTCCCTGTCTGCTCTATTGATGCCCGCGAGGCACGCACGCGGACGCGCATCATCCCCTCGTCCGGCAGCCTGTCTCCCAGTTCCACGATCAGGTGCCGGCTCCTGGGGATGATCGCCACATGGTCAAACGAGACAGGCATCGGGGGCGGGGTATCCTGCGGTGCAAAGGCATACTTTGCCCCGTAGTAGGCCCAGTTGGCCCGCGCGGTGCGCCCGCTGCTGAGATCCCTGTAGTAGGTATTGCCGTGGGGATTTCTGAAACTGGCTCTCAGGCGTTCGAGCTGCTGCTTTTGCTTTGCTGGATCATCCTTGAACTGCTCCCTGGCTTTTTCCAGCTGCTCGGCCTGGCCGGGCCACTCCCTCTCGGCAGCATCCTCCATGGTCACACCCCAGTGGAGCATGGCAGGCTGCGGCCCCTGGACCACGGCGCGAAAAAGCGCCTTGCGGGCAAGTGTCCGATAGGTTTCAAACTGCACGCCAGACATGTGCAGCAGTTCCGAACTGTTCTGGAAGCCATCCTCGGAGCTCGCCTCGGGGGGCAGGTCCTTGGCAAAGTTGTAGGGAAGGCCGAGCAGATCCTGCAGCGTGTAGTTGTACTCATAGCGGGTCATGCGGCGAAATGACGAGTGTCCCTGCCCGGCGCGGCGGACCGCCGAGGCGACCTGGATCTCTGAGGAGAGCCACTCGATCACGCTGCTGCGATCGCTGTCGGCCAGCTCGTCCGCGTCCGCCGGCGGCATTTCCCCGTTGTTGAGGACAGCCATGACCTCCAGCCACCAGCTCACATCCTCCCCCTGCAGCAGATCGGGGTTGAGCGTATCGATGCGGATATTGCCTTCCTGGGTCTCGGGCCCATGACATTCATGGCAGGCTTTCGCAAGCAGTGGCTCGATATCCTTTCGGAAGACGGCCAGGTTGGCCCGCGGCGTTCTTGTCCTCGCGGGCCGGTACTGCTGCTGGAGGTAACTGGAACGTTCGGCCCCGGCCGCCTTGAGCTCGTCGAGTGTCAGGACAACGGCAGCCGGGCCGTTCTCCTCCTGTCCCGCTGCGGTTCCTCCCAGCAGGGGGGCCATCACGACCAGCCAGGCCAGGCCCGGGCCGATCAAGCGGGTGCCGTTTCTTTTCATGGTGACCTGGGTGGGTATCGATTCATGCTGTGCCGCTGTCGCGGGTCCCTGCCTCGACTGGCGTCCATTGTACCGCGCCGGCAGAGGCGGGTGAAAGCCGAACCCCGAGGGGGGAGGTACCTGCCAGGCCCGGCATTACTCGTCCGCCGGCCCGGTGTCCGTGGTCTTCACGGACAGACGCATGCCACCCGTGTAATGATGGTGAAATAAACCGATAGCGGCCCCGCACATCACCAGGCCACCAAGCAGATAGAGCTCCACCATCATCAACGCGACCCCTCCTGCATTGGCCAGTCCCCAAATTCCAACGGCACGCCATATGCGCCAGTAGCCAGTAAATTTGAGCTTCTTCTCTTCCGCCATCACTGGCTCCTTTTATTTAGCAAGCCCGGCATCACTCCTCCGCCGGCTCGTCGGTGCTCTCGCTCTCCGTCGCAGCTTCTCTCGATTTCTGGCGCATACCGGAACCAATCGCCGCCACACCCAAGACGATGCAACAGCCGCATATCCCATAGTCCTGCCAGCTGCTTTTCGCCAAGTCAGACAACTTCAAAAACAAAAGAAGTGATCCCATGCCCAACATGAATACGCCAGCATGGATTGATTCACGGCCTGTTTTACCGAAATAAAATTCTTTCTCTTTTTCCTTGGCAGCTTTCCATTTGAGATAGCTCCCACAAATGAACAAACCGAGACCAATCCCAATTCCGATCACGTTTACCCAAAAACTAAAATTGACATTCGAGGGTAGAGAGAAAATTACCAGACATGAAATAATGAAAATGCCAGCGCTTGCGAGCCAATATCCAGGCCCACGGGGGCCGGACTTTGAATCTTGGCCAATGGCTGTCAAAAGGCGGTAAATACTCCAGACAATCATGGCGCCACCCACGCCAATCATCAGCTTATGCGGCAAACCGTAACCACCAATTTGGACATCCCCAACCAGTCCAATGCCCAGCACGATGCAACCACCAACGAGCAAAAGAACCACTATGCTCGATTCATTCGGTCCGTGTTTCTTCGTGGCGCTATCGCCCTTCTCTTCCGCCATCAGTGGCTCCTTTGCTTCACAGGCTAGGCGTTACTCGTCCGCCGGCTCGGTGCTCTCAGTGTCTGTTGTGGCTGGCTCGTCGGTGGCAACTGGTTCTTCAGCAGGGTCATGTTGCCGGCCCGGATCCACAATCGGCCTTTTTAGCAAACCACGGAAAACACAGTAAAAGATGCCAATGATCAGGCCCAGCCCCGCCAGCATCAACCACCCGTTTATCGACGGGGCCTCCAGGAACTCCATGCCGAAGATAATCACAATGTATGACCCAAACCCTGCCACGAAAGCCAGGGCGAGGTTAATGCAGCTATCCGCAGCGGCATCTCCGCCTGGGGTGAGTCGATAGTTTCTCACAACCAGAATGATCCCTATCGTGACCAGGCCAAGTCCTCCCAGGGTAGAGAGCCTACCCAATAGTCCATTGTCCTGCAGGGCAAGTGCTGAACCATAGCAACTGATTATTGCCAGCAAGAAACCTGACGCCGCACGATTCTTCTGACGCCTGGTCGCTGGTGAATCATTGTTCGGCTTACCAGTCTGACCACCAAAAACCCAGCCCGACCACAAGTCCAGCACAACAAATATAATCCAGATGAATATCACCCAGCCGGTTGTCTTGTTTACCCCCTTCACGGTGATTTCCCCTGTAACCATCCATTCCAGCAGACAGAAGCCTGCCCATAAGAACAGTGCCAAAAGCGGTGTGGGGCGCGATCTCCCGAGGTCTTTATTCAGCTTCAATTTCCATTTGCCGGAAACGGCTACGACAATGATGAGCGCGACGATCACCACGGCAAATCGGATCAGCACGCTGGTGTCGATATCCATCTTTTGCACTCTCCATCAAAAACGTGTTTGCGATTCAGAGCCCGACCAGGCCCCACGTCACTCATCGGCCGGCTCGTCGGTGCTCTCGCTCTCCGTCGCAGCTGGGGTTTCGGAACTGCCAGATTTGAGTGACTGCATCTCTTCTTTCAGGGCGGCAATTTCCGACGCCATCAGATCAAGCTCGGATTTTGACATGGCTTCCCTTTCCTGCCGTTGCTCCATCACCTTCCGCCTTGCCAATAACGTGGCGGCGATCCCAGCAAGGGTCCAGACAGTGAAAATATATAGCCATCCCACTCGGGGCATCCCGAACACACCAAGCCACGAACCGATAAGACCCAGTACTCCAACACACAACATTAAAAAAGGTCCTAACATCATCGAGGATGTTACCTGTTTCTCTTCCGCCATCACTGGCTCCTTTTTTTGGCAAGCCCCGTATCACTCGTCCGCCGGTTCGGTGCTCTCGCTGTCCGTTGGGGGTGGCTCGTCGCTGACGGCCGCTTGTTCCGCCGTGTTCAACGATGGACGGAAACCGCCTTTGAGTGCAAAGACCAGTAATCCACCTGTGCCCAGGATCATAACAAGGCCGCCAAGGACCGCGGGCATGAAATACGTCCCCAGTAAAACGCCCCCAACCATGGTCAACAACCAGAGGGAGAGGACACCAATAATTCGATTGCCACGGCGAGGGTTCCGCTTGTACTGAATCACCACGCCACCAGTTACATTCGCCAAGATTGGTAACATCAAAACGGTCGCCGTGATCGCTTGCCAGGAAACGCCGGCGTGGATCCACAACAGGCCACCGATTAAAGGCACATACATTTCTCCGATTCCGACCCACATCTCCGCGTTGGGCCGGGCAAATCTAACCGCGAAAAGCTCGTAAACCGTGAACAAGACACTCAGCAGGCAGAGAAAGGTCATAGCCGTGATGTCAAACTCAAACTGACGAGTCTCAACTAGCCTGGTGACAAAAAACTCCAAGCCCAATAGTCCAACACCAAGGCCGGCCCATGCCGTAATCGGCCTACTAAGCTTCTTCTCTTCCGCCATCATTGGCTCCTTTGCTTCACAGGCCCGCGTTACTCATCAGCCGATTCGGTGCTCTCACTGTCCGTTGCGGCTGGGGCTTCCGAACCACCCAATTTCAGCGACTCGATCTCCTGCTGGAGTGTCTTGATTGCACCCTGGGCATGCGAGACGATGGCAACCGAAAAACAGGTCCATCCGGACAGGATACCAAGGACATCCCCCCCCCTGTCAGTGGCGAAGTAAGCGACAATGCCGACCACGCACAAACAGCCTGGGATGATGACCAGTACCATCATGATCTTCTGGGCGCGTTTGACCGAATTCATCGTTTCTCTCCTGTAAAAAGGGGGACTCTTCCTTACTCACCCGCCGGCTGATCCTTTTCCACGTTCTTACGAGCACGTTTCATCGCATAGAACATGCACAAAACGGCGCTGACCATTCCAGCAATCGAGGGGATGATCAGCGACAACGTGGTGCGGGTTTCGGCCTCCAGTCCCATCTGCTTGGGAATGACCGCGCCAAGCACGAAACCGAGCAGGCCGATCGGTATCGCTATCAAGAAAACCATTGTCAGAATTGTCTTGGTATTGTTATTCATTCTCATCTTTCCTTTCACCAGGGTTCCTCTCTGTCCACACGGGAATGGACTCTGCGGTGCTCATGAAGAGGATTGCCAGCGGGCAAGAAAAGCGGACAGGCTTTCCAGAAAAGAGTTTACCCAAAAGGCAACAGTTGAGGGAACAGTCAGGTGAGCCAGGCCCGCGTCACTCATCCGCCGGCTCGGGGCACTCGGAGAACAACAATGGAATCCTCTGCTGTTCAGCGGCGATTGCGAACCTGCTGGCTTTGCCGCCACTGGTGGAGGTAGACCTGGATCCCCTGGCGCACGGGGTCCGCTGCCTCGGCGAGTGCTTGTTGAAATTCGTCCTGCAAGAGGATTCCAGGGGTCTTTGCCTCCAGGAGCGCGGCAGCCTGGGCAGCAACCGCTTCGTCGTAACTGGCCAATTGCTCCAGCAACGGCTTGATCTCGCCTGCTGTCTGTTTCATCAGTTGTTGAGCGTATTGATAGGCACTGGTTGGCTTCCCATCGCCATCCACATCAAGCCAGGTGGCGCCGGTGCAACTAAAGACAGAGGCTGTCCAATCGGGTGAGGTGGGCTGGTAGGCCTTCGCTGTCGGCCAATGCAGCGACTCGATGCCCGGTCCCCGCGCCACGGCCACCAGGTGAACATCGTGTTGGAAGGGAGCCAGTTGCCAGTTGCCTTTCCATTTGATCCCTGCCTGCTTGCCAGCCCTGATCGTTGCATGCTTGATTCGCTTGCCGTTGGCGTAAAGCTCCACCACGCTGGCCCGGGTCCAGCCCGGTCCCAGGACCGTGACTTCAAGCTGGACAGGTTTTCCGGCTGGCACCAGGTCCCCCATGCTGTATTGTTCGTTGATCCGGATGGTCGTCAGGAGCCCGTAGCTGACAATCACACGGCCCGCGACAAAACTACTGACCGCCTGGTCGACCGGGATCTTTCCCGGATCGCTGTCGGGGCAGCGGATATAGGTTCTTCCCTGGCCGATGAAGTGCCGGCCCACATCATGCGAGTCGCTGCAGCCAACAGGTGTCACACGGTAGCCACGATTGAGCAGCCCAAACCAGTCGTGGACCAGCTGCATGATATCGGTCTGGGTGGCACCGGAGTTAACTAGCTCCATGGCATTGGGGCCAAAACCCCAGCCGTGCAGGTTTTGTCCCGTCACGGCAAGATGGTTGGCCGGTCCCAGCGGCCGCACGTTACTGTGCAGATCACGTCCGTGGTTCAAGATGATGGCTTGCACTTTCGGTGTCTGGCGGATACTGGCAATGATGTCCGGCCAGGTGGTCAAGCGATGGTTGGGCAGCGGAGCGTTCGCCGCGATGGGAAAGATGTTGAAGTGCCCGACACTCGTCGTCACTTCATTGCCGATCACGGGAGTAAAATACTCTTCCATCTCCAGGCGCCGAAGGACGGGTCGGTAATCGATATGCACGTTGTGGTCGGTGGCAATCGGCAATTCGATCCCCTCACCGGCTGTCGTGATGATCCTCTCTTCAATCGTGGCGTCACCATGCCCGGAATAAGTGACCGTATGCACGTGCGTGTCACAACTGACCAGTCCCGCGGTGGGAACTTCTCGGTGAAGACGCAATCGCAGCTCTTCCTGCGAACCGGTGCGAACGGTCAGTTTGGCTGAGTCGATACCCCATTCGAATCCCCGTCCCGCGATGACCTTGTAGGTACCTGCCTGCAGGCCCAGGCGAGCCAGGCCGTTGGCCGTATAGACAACACCGGGCCGCACGGCCAGGGTCGTGCTGGATTGAGCACCAACGGCTGACAAGGCCCCGGACTGGTTGAGGATCGTCAGCCTGCAGGGGATTGCCCTGCCATCGCGATCGACCACTCGAATGGTGACTTCCGCTTCTGACAGAACCACTTCTCGAGGCTGATCGAACAAGCTGATCTCCCCGACGCGAATATCGTCCGGGCCTCGCGTGCTGTCGGTTGAGACCGTCAACTGGTTCTTCCCCGCTTGCAGCACGCTGGCGGGAACTGCCAGGTAACGAACCATGTCGTTCTCGTCTTGCTGCAACGTGCTGATCATCGTGCCATTCACGAACACTTTCCACGTTTGCTTGACGTCCTGCTGGCGCAGCCGCAGGGTGCTGGCAACCGGCTTGCCAGGGAGTGTGAAGGAGAGCTGCAGGGAGCTGGCTTCTGCCTGCTCTGGAAACGAGGACCATTCCTGCGTTTCGTCGTTGCGGAGGTGATGCAACCGGTCGGTCAGGATCCGTTCGTTGGCCGACAGCAAGGGGGCCCAGCAGGTGGCCAGCAGCAGGAAGACCTTCAGCACCCGGAGGGGGGCAGGGCAGTTGATCCAGCGGCTCGTCGGTTCTGCAGGTTGGTCGGTCATGGGGTCGGGACTCTCCTGTCAGAGTGGTAGTTTACCCCAAAAGGGTACAGTCGGCCGGACCGGCCCGCGTTACTCGTCGGCCGGTGCGGTGCTCACGGTGTCAGCAGCCGCAAGTTGTTTCTCAATTCCTGACAGGCGGAAGTGGACATTGGCAGAGAAAAGAAAAGTCCCAAGCAGTCCAAACCAGAGACTGAAGGTAACTGGATCACGGCTGGGACCCGCTTCTTGCAAGTACCCGCCGAGACCTCCCAGCGCCATCAGGAAAAAAAAAGCGGCAAAGGTATGGTTGATGTACTTCTTTTTCATGACCGATTCTCCGGGGAGTTGCATCAACAGGGACAGGCTTTCCAGGCAAAAGAGTTTACCCCAAAGCTCACAGTTGAGGTAACAGTCGGCAGGGGTCAAGAAGTTAGCCGCCGGTGCGGGTTAGAAGTTATTGATCTTTAACAGGCGGCGTGGCCGCCTAACCTCTCACAGGGCGAAGCCCTAACCTCTGACTCTTGCTGGCATCTCCTCTGCCAGGCATGGCATAATAACGGCTGACGTCTTTCCGCCTCTCAGCCACCCGCCAATCACCATGACCGACGATCCCCAAAACCCCGACTCCCTGGGCGACACCTTTTTCTTTCGGTGCCCGGAATGTGGGGCAGAGATGTCCCTTCCTCGCTCGTTGCTGGGGCGGAAAGGGAAATGTCCCGTCTGCAGGAAATTGGTGCAAGTCGAAATCTCGGCGAAATCCCTCAACCCGGTCCCGACTACTGC
>Ga0310342_100000921_pt1 | contig 17659 bp, 11 predicted proteins | sample S15DNA20500_MG_FD_206155 | JGI IMG/M metagenome (GOLD analysis project Ga0310342, IMG submission 206155) | Marine microbial communities from station ALOHA, North Pacific Subtropical Gyre - S1503-DNA-20-500_MG | ecosystem: Environmental > Aquatic > Marine > Oceanic | place: Pacific Ocean: North...
ATGGATGACCCGGTGAATCTCCAGGTAGTTCTCCAGGATTTTGGCCTGGTGCACATTCCGCGGAATGCCATCCAGGATCAGGATGTCGATATCGGGCTTGTAGTGATAGGTCTCGATCCAGTTGTCGATCTGAGCCTTCCAGAGGCCGATAGTGATTTCATCAGGCACCAGTTCACCCTTGCTGGAGAACTCCACGAACTGCTGACCAAGTTCCGTCCGGGTATCCAGGGAACGGAAGACATCTCCGCACGCACAGTGGAAAAACCGGGGAACCGTTCCCAGCACCTTGCCCTGCGTGCCCTTCCCCGCACCAGGGGCTCCAATGATCAGGACCGAGGGATGAAGTTTCCGGGAATCTTCGCTCACAGTATCGTATTTGTGGGACGGCAACGCTACCGACGAAAGCTCCGGTCTCCAAGCTTCAAATCACCCGCCCCCGGCAATTTCAACCACTGCGGAATCCGGTTGATTCAAGTTCCACCCCAACTCCCCGAATTCGATGATCCCGTAATCCACAAGCAACCAGTAAAAGAAGGGCAAGGGTACGAGCATGGCGACATCGGCAAGCACCCGGAGAGATTCGGAAGAGAACAGGTGCCGCAGGAGAGCGAGGAAGGCCAGGCACCCGGCGCCCACCATGACCGAGAGATAAAAGGCCTTGTGTGTTTGCAAGGTGAAGTCTTCCGCCCGGAGCGCCAGCCAGTAGCAGGCGCCCACCAGCACCAGGAGGAGGATGAGCAGGATGACCTTGTGGAATTCACGGGTTTCTTCTTCCTCCTCGTCGCCCGAAGAAGCTTCCCAGTGATCAATCGCGATCATGTTGATCATGCAGAGACCGGCAAAGACGACCACCTCGGGGGACAGAGCCAGATCCCAGATTGATCGTTCCCGCCGGAAATGAACTCCGATCGCAGTCCCGTAGGCGAAAGCCGTCCCCGCCAGAATATTCTTGAACCAGGACACCCCCCGTCCGGCATCGTAGAAACTCACTGCGAAGTAGGCTGCCACCGGAAGCAGAACGGGCATTCCATACAGGAGGAGACCCCTCGATTGAATGGCCATCAGGAGGAACGCCCCCAGACCTCCGATCAGCAGGCCGATCTTCATCGGATTACGCAGCTGCCGGTGGAAGCGGTGACGCGCCGTTGTCCGGCCGGTATCCAACTCCGCCAGACGTTCGTCCATGAGGCGGTCTGCAACGTAGATGCACCACACGGTGAGGGCCAGAAACCACGGGAGGGACGGCTGGTGGTATTTGACAAGCCAGACCTGCTTGAACATCCAGAACCATGCGAGCACCACCAGAGGGGCGTCGAGGCTCAGGAGATTGGGCCAGATCCAGAGGGGGCGTCGTGCCATGGGCGCTGCTGGACAATCTCCGCTGAAACCGGACAAATCAAGCCTGTTCGGTGCCCGCTTCCTTCAACTGGACGTCCCAGACAAAGGGCGGCAGACTGACTCCGATCGCATCGGCCACCGCCCGCAGCAGCTCAGCCTCCCGACTGGTCAGGATTCCGTCCTCGGCCGCGGCAAAACCACACATCTGCAGAATGGTCTTCTTCTCCATGGGAGCGGCCGTCTCGAACTCGACCAGAGCCGAATGGATCTCTTCGGGACCGAATGAATCTTCAGGAAGTAATTCCGGGCTCCAGCCCTCAAAACCATGCCCCCCTTTCACCGCGGCCTGGAAGGCCCTTGCCGCACTCTCCTCGGTCCGCTCCATCCGTGCCATCACGGTGAGCAGCACATTCCCCGCTGCGGGCAGGTCATCCATGCGCACGGGCAGGTCATCCATGCGCAACCACGGCGCAACCTTTCGTCGATCCGGTTCAAAGTGGCCTGCCAGGTGCCGGGTCACCGCGTGCTGCAGCATGAATTCGAAGAGGTCAACCTTCTCATCCGTGGCTATGATCCAATGCATCAACTGGATGAAGCGGCCATACTCCGGCTGACTCATGTGTCGGAGAGTGGGCATGCAGAGGTCCAAAAGGGCAATCTTCTCGGCTGAATGGAGCGACTCCAGCAGTTCCTGCCAGTCCTCACCTCCCCTCAAAAAATCCGAACCCATTCCCTTTCGCAGTCCCTCAACCTGCTCCTGGCGCTGTTGCCTGTCCCTGGAAAGGAGCATGGCGAAGATCAGTCTCTGGGCCCCTCCGCGATCCTGCGAGGCGGAACGCAATCTCTCATCCAATCCGTCGTGAATGCGCTGCCCCGCCTCCAGAGACCACCGGGTTTCCTGACCCAGGCCACTCAATGCCACCATTGCGTTCACGCTTCCGCTTAAGCGCTGAACCGGAGCGAGATTCGCAACCGCCCCCGATGCCCCCTCCTCGTCAGCCGCCGCCCCAACCTCTCCCCGTTGTCGCTGCAGAATCTGCTGACGCGATTCGTCGTACAATCCCGCCAGGGACTGGTTCTTGGACTGGTTCTTGTTCAGGGCCACAGAGTCAAACCCTCCAACCCAGTCCGGCTCCAGGGCCCGGATCCGCACTTGTAGCGGCGGATGAGTGGCCATGCCCCACTTGAAAAGACCCCCCTCGGCAAAGAACATGTGACTGACCGCAAGGGCCTGCGGACTCCGTACACTTGATCCATCATTCCACCCCCCGATTTTCTTGAGCGCTCCGGCCAGTCCCGCGGGTTCCCGGGTGAACTGCACCGCCGAGGCATCGGCCAGAAATTCCCGCTGACGCGAGACGGCGGCCTGGATGAGACGGGCAAAGATCGCGCCAATTCCCCCGACAAGAAAGAATACCCCAGCGATGACAACCACTATGATCAACAACCGGACATCCCCCCCATTTCGGTCTCGACGGTTCCCGCTCGGCACACGCGGCTGGAACGCAGAGCGGAGAATAGAGTGGAGAATGGTGCGCCCGGTGAGCATCAGAATGAGAAGCCCGAAAATCACCGCGATGAGACGCATGTTCAGCCGCATGTCCCCATTGTGGATGTGGCTGAATTCATGTGCCACGACCCCCTGCAGCTCGGAACGGGAGAGGAGTTGGAGGCACCCCCGGGTGACTCCGATCACGGCATTGGAGGGCTTCGTTCCCGCCGCGAAGGCGTTGATCCCCATTTCCTCGTCCATCACATAAACCTGCGGCACCGGGGTCCCGGACGCGATGGCCATCTCCGCCACCACGTTGAGCAACTGCCGTTCCTCCAGGTCCCGCGTATGGGGGAGGACGAGGCGTCCACCCAGGTCCTTGGCAACCACCCCCCCGCCCTGCCGCAACTGGCTCGACTTGTAGATGCTTCCCCCGAAGACCAGGAAGCAGGTCGCGGTGGCGATGAGGATGAACCTCCCGGGATCCCAGAGATCCAGCAGGTCGCCGGACAGAGCCATCCCGAAGGTCACCCCCCAATAGCTTGCGAAGACGATGGCGACCAACGCACATATCAAATAAAACACCAGCCACTTCGTCCTGCGACGAGCCCGGTCCTGTGTCTCGAAAAAGTCCATGAAGGCAGGCGATCGGCTAAACCCTCAACAGTCCGCCCCGCTAGCTCCTAGTCAAAGCTGACGTCAACCCGCTCCCGCTCCTCCGCGTTGGTAACCTCAAAGAGGACCGCCTGCCGGAAACTGAACATCCCCGCAATGATATTGGTCGGAATGGTCTCGGTCTGGGTGTTGTAGATCGTGACGGCATCGTTGTAGGCCTGACGTGAGAAACTCACCTTGTTCTCCGTGCTGGTGAGCTCCTCGCTGAGCTGCATCATGTTCTGGTTCGCCTTGAGGTCCGGATAAGCCTCCGAAAGGGCGAAGAACTTTCCAAGCATCGATCCCAGGCCGGCCTCCGCCGCCATCAACCCCTTCATCTGGCCGGCATCATCCGGGCTCAGTCCCTTCCGCGCGCTGGCAGCCGTATTGCGGGCCTCGATGACCGCTTCCAGCGTCTCACTCTCGTGTTTCATGTAGCCCTTGGCCGTCTCAACCAGGTTCGGAATGAGGTCATGGCGCCGCTTGAGTTGCACGTCGATCTGGGCAAAGGCGTTGCGATAGCGGTTGCGCAATCTCACCAGTCCGTTGTAGCCCCCGATCAACCAGAAGATCAGAAGGAGGACGATCGCGCCGAACACCATGAGAATAACCTCGTTTGTCCCCAACGCCGCCAAATTGCCAAAAAGAGATTCAATCATGATACGATGTGGGGGATTCTAGCGCTCCTCTCCCCCTGCGCCATTACAAAAGGAAAGACAATTTGGAGCACCCAGCCCTCTAGGAATTTCCCTGCATGAACCCGTCCACTCCCATCGCCGATCAGCGATTCGCGGTCATTGACTTCGAGTCCGCCGGGGCCAGTCGGGGACGCACTGACGTGCCTGTTCAGGTGGGTATTGCCCTCTGGTCGCCGGAGGAAGGACTGGGAGACTCCCTTTGCTCCTTTCTCTCCACTGACCAGAAGATCACCTGGGCGGCCAGGAAGGTTCACGGCATCAGCGCTGAAGACCTTGCCCAAGCGCCATCTCTTCTCTCTCTCTGGCCCGAGATCCGGCGCTTCCTTGCGGACCGGGTGGTGGTCGCCCACGGGCACGGCACCGAAAAACGCTTCCTGCGGGCCTTTCCGGGGCATTCCTTCGGACCCTGGATCGACACCCTGAGCCTGGCCCGGGCGGCCTGGCCCACCTTGCCCTCCTTCGCTCTCGGCGACCTGTGCCAGCACTTCGACCTGGTCCCCCGTCTCGACCAGATCCACCCGGAACGCCGCTGGCATGATGCCCTCTACGATGCCTCCGCCTCCGCCCTCCTCCTCGATCATCTCATCGGCACCCTTGCTCTGGCGGAGAAACCCCTCGACCTTCTTCTCCACCCCGATCTGTCGGCCTGGCGGGCCCTCCGGCGTTCGTAGTCCTTGCCAAGCGAACCCTCCCCGTCCAGAAACCGCCTGCAACCAATTTTCCGTCGTGCCAACCGTCACCGTCAATCTCCCCGATCGTTGCTACGACATCCTCGTCGAACCGGGCAGCATCAACCGCACGGGCGAATGCATCAAAGAGACCGACCTCACTGGACGGGTGGCTCTCATCACTGACGCCAACGTTGCACTCCATTACAGCGAGATCGTGCAATCCTCCCTCCAGGAAGCCGGTTTCGAGGTCAGCGCCCACCTCATCCCTCCCGGGGAAGGTTCCAAGTCCATGGAGCAGGTGCAGTCACTCTGCCGTTCGCTCATCGAACAGCATCACGACCGCGGCAGCTTTGTCGTGGCCCTCGGTGGCGGGGTCGTCGGGGATGTGGCCGGTTTTGCGGCCTCCATCTTCTACCGGGGCATTCCCTTTGTGCAGATTCCCACCACCATCGTGGCCCAGGTCGACAGTTCGGTCGGAGGGAAGACGGGAGTGAACGTTCCCGAGGGCAAGAACCTGATCGGAACTTTCCAGCAACCGCGCCTCGTCCTCGTGGACCCGGATGTTCTGGCCACCCTGCCCGACCAGGTCTTTCACGAGGGCTTCGCCGAGGTGATCAAGCACGCTGCCATCCGGGATGCCGGGATGCTGGAGAAAATCGAGGCCATGGATCCGGACGACAGAAAGGTCGACCCCGATCTCATTGCCGACAACCTCGCCATCAAGGCCCGCATCGTGGAAGAGGACGAAAGGGAAACCTCGGGCACCCGCGCCCTCCTCAATTTCGGACACACCATCGGACACGCCATTGAGGCTACCGCCGAGTATGGCACTCTCCTCCATGGAGAGGCCATCTCCCTCGGTGTGCGGGCCGCCCTCTACCTTTCCGAAAAGAAGGCCGACCTGTCGCAGGAGGAAACCGCCCGCCTTCTCGCGATTCATCGGCAGTGGCATCTACCCCTCCTCCTGGATCTGGATATCAGCACCGAGGTTGTCATGGACGCCCTCGCCCGCGACAAGAAGTTCACCTCCGGCCGGATTCGCTTTGTCCTCCTGAAACGCCTGGGTGAAGCCTTCGTCTCCGACGAAATCACCCGGGAAGACATCATCGAGGCCATCGAACACGTGCGCACGCCCATTTAGAAGGCATCACTCGCTTCTGACCTCCTGACTCCCGGTCACCCGTTTCCTACTCGTTCTCCTCGTCCGCAAACGCCTTCCGCGGGAAGCGCACACGATCGACGAGACGCTGCACCTCCTCCGGCGGCGCTTTGGTCTTGAGTGACAGTCCGATCGCAATGGAGAAGTTGATCAGCATCCCGATGGTGCCGATTCCTTCCGGGGAGATTCCGAAGAGCCAGTTCTCGGCAACATTGGCAGCCTTGTCGATGAACTTGAAATAGATGATGTAAGAGGTCGTAAAGACGATCCCCACCACCATTCCGGTGATCACCCCGTATAGGTTGGCCCGTTTCCAGAAGATGCCGAGGATGATGGCCGGGAAAAAGGATGAGGCTGCCAGACCGAAGGCGAAGGCCACCACCGCCGCCACATAGTCCGGCGGATGGATTCCGAAGTATCCGGCTACCAGGACGGCCCCACCCGCCGCAAAGCGCGCCAGGCGAAGTTCCTGTTTGTCGGTGAGGTCGGGTCGGAAGGTCTTCTTCACGAGGTCGTGAGCCACCGAGGTCGAGATCACGAGCAATAACCCTGCCGCGGTGGACAAGGCCGCCGCCAATCCTCCGGCCGCCACCAATCCGATCACCCAGGGCGGCAAGTTTGCGATTTCCGGATTCGCGAGAACGATGATGTCACGGTTCACGGTGAGTTCGTTCACGGCAAGATCGGCGGCCTTGCCTGGCTGACCCTCTTCCGTTTTCCCGGTGTACTGGATTAGTTCGTCCCCGTTCTTGTCCTCCCACTTGAGCAAGCCGGTCTCCTCCCAATTCTTAAACCAGGAGGGCATCTCCTCGTACTTCTGATTCGAAACCGTATCGAGGAGGTTCGTCCGGGCGAAGACTGCGACCGCCGGTGCCACCGTGTAGAGAATGGCGATGAAGAGCAGCGCCCAAAATGCTGAACTTCGCGCCGCCTTCACTTTCTTGACGGTGTAGAATCGGACGATCACGTGCGGCAGTCCGGCCGTCCCCAGCATCAGGGCAGCGGTAATACAAAAGATGTCGAGCTTCCCTTTGACGCCCTCGGTGTAGGCGCCAAATCCCAACTCCGCGCTCACTCCGTCGAGCCGGTCCAGCAGGTAGTCGCCGCTGGCGAGATGCTCCCCGCCGAAGCCGATTTGCGGAATGGGATTTCCGGTCATCTGGATCGCGATGAAGATGGCCGGCACCGTAAAGGCAAAGATCAGGACACAATACTGCGCTACCTGGGTGTAGGTGATCCCCTTCATCCCCCCCATCACCGCATAGAAAAACACGAGTCCCATTCCGATCATGACCCCGGCCTCCTTGTCAACTTTCAGGAAACGGGAAAAGACGATCCCGACGCCCTGCATCTGTCCGCAGACGTAGGTGAACGACACGAAGACCGCGCATACCACCGCCACGATCCGAGCCGTGCTCGAATAGTAGCGATCGCCAATGAAGTCCGGAACGGTGAACTTGCCGAAGCGACGAAGGTAGGGCGCGAGGAGGAGCGCGAGGAGCACGTAACCCCCGGTCCAGCCCATGAGATACATCGAGCCATCACGCCCCATGAAGGAGATCAAACCCGCCATCGAGATAAAGGAGGCCGCGCTCATCCAGTCCGCCGCGGTCGCCATCCCGTTCGCGACGCTCGGCACCCCCTTGCCCGCCACATAGAATTCCCCGGTTGACTTGGCTTTGGACCAGATTGCGATCCCGATGTAGATCGCGAAGGTGACCGACGCGATTCCGAGGGTCCAAGACTGGACCGGGTCCATCTGGGCGAGAATAAGTGAGTCCAGCATCGCTTTACAAATCGTCCCCTTCCGCACCCAGCAATTCCCGGTCCAACCTGTTCATTACGAACACGTAAACCGCGATTAGGACAAGGAACACGTAGATGCTTCCCTGCTGCGCAAACCAGAAGCCCAGCTTGAAGCCGGTCCCCGGAATTCGGATCGTATCGAGCTGGTCCACGAATAGGATCCCGCACCCGTAGGAGACGATGAACCAGACGGCCAGCAATCCTCCCAGCCAGCTCAGGTTCTTCCGCCAATAGCGGGCCCGGGCTTCGGGCGTAGGGGTGCTGCTCATCGCGGCGGGGTCTAACAACGCCTCCCCGGTCTGTGAAGAACTTTCCCCGGAGCAGCTGTGAGTAAGTGCCCAAGCCTTGCCCTTTCGTGCTTCCAATGCGGCATCCCCGGTGCCAGCGTGGCCGCCGTCGCTATGTCCTCGGCTTCCGTCTCTTTCCTCGGCTTTGAGAACCTCCCGGCAGACGGCGTCCTGCTCGTTCCCGGCCGTCTGCCACACCGTGAATTGCTCAGCCTGGCGTCCCTCCTCGCCCCCCGGTCCATCACCTGGCTGATCGAGGAAGGAGCCATGGTTGAACCGGAGACGCGGGATTATCTCGCCCGCGATGATGTGCGGGCTGCTACCTTCTCGCAGGAGGATCCTGATCCCACTGCCATCGGCGAGGCCCTGAGACCCAAACTTGAGGATGGCGCCCTCCTGGTTTTCATCCCGGGCGATGCGGCCGCTCGCCGTGGCACCGCCTGCCATATCACCCCGGCTCACCTTGCCTTCCTCTGCGCCCTGAATCTCCCCACCCTCCCGGTGGCCGTTTCGATTCCTGCCGAACTCCGCCTCGCCACTGAATCGCCCTCCCGGCTCCCGTCCGCCATCTTCGTCCTCGGCGACCGCCTCGACGGGGAAGAGATCACCGTGCCGGGCTACCATGAGAGCCTCCTGCGGGCTTCGGAGACCGCATTCAGTTCGCGACAATTCCTTGAGGACTCCCTGGCTGAGCATCTCCTGACCGGCCTGAAGAAACACGGCGGGGTCTGCATTCACGACGGTTCCGATGACAGTTCCCTGCCCTACTCAAAGCTCCTGGCCGCCGCCATCGCCCTCTCCAGGGAGATCCGGGATGCCACCGACAAGAAACGGGTTGGAATCATCCTCCCCCCCGGCAAGGGAGGTCTCCTTGCCAACATCGCCGTCCTCTTCGCCAACAAGATTCCGGTCAACCTGAACTTCACTGCCTCCCAGGAAGCAGTCCAGTCCGCCATCAAGCAGAGCGACCTCGACAAGTTCATCACCGCTGATCCCTTTGTCCGCAAGGTGCCCACCTTCCCGTGGCCACCCAACCGCGACCTCCTGCTTATCGAGCGCATCCTGCCCGCCATCGGGAAGCGCATTAAGAAGTGGTTCCTGCTCTCCAGAATTCTCCCCACCGCACTGCTCACCCGCCTGCTTGGATTGAACAAGGGTAGCCGTGGGGACGACGAGGCGATCCTTCTCTTCACCTCCGGTTCCTCGGGCGAACCCAAGGGAGTTCCTCTCAGCCACCGCAACGTGCTCGCCAACGTCTGCCAGTTCGGCACCCGGCTCTCCCTTCCGCCCAACGCCGGAATCCTGGGATCGCTCCCCCTCTTCCACTCCTTCGGCTGCACCGTGACCCTCTGGTTCCCGATCATCGAGGGAGCCAGGCTCGTCACCTACCCCAGCCCACTGGAGACCAAGCGACTGGCGGAGCTCATCCATCAGCACAAACTCAATCTTCTGCTTGCCACTCCCACCTTCCTCCGGGGCTACATGAGACGCGTCGACCCGGAGTTGCTCGCCTCCCTCAACCTCGTGGTGACCGGAGCTGAAAAACTTCCCACCAACCTTGCCCGTTCATTCGAGAAGAAGTTCGGCCTGCTTCCCTTCGAGGGCTACGGACTGACCGAGACCTCCCCCGCCACCAATGTCAATCTCCCTGACACGGAAGCGCCCAATGCCCAGACTCCCGTCATCTCGAGCAGCAAACTCGGCTCGGTGGGTCCCTTCCTCCCGGGCATCGCGGTCAGGATCACGGATACCGCTACCGACGAACGGTGTGCCCTTAACGAAAGCGGTATCATCTGGCTCCGTGGGGCCAATATCTTTCCCGGTTACCTGAACCGCGAGGACCTCACCAACGAGGTCATCATCGATGGATGGTTCAAGACCGGCGACGTGGGACGTCTCGACGAGAAAGGCTTCCTCTACATCGAGGGACGCATGTCGCGCTTTTCCAAGATCGCAGGAGAGATGGTCCCCCATGAAGTGATCGAAGGACACCTCAACAAGATGCTCGGCCTCGACGGGGAGGAAGAACGAAAGATCGCAGTAGTGGGACTGCCCGACGAAAAGAAGGGCGAGGTGATCGCCCTTCTCTCCGCCGTGCCCAGTGAGGTCCCCGAGCAGGAAATTGTGGACATGCGCTACAAACTGATGGACGAGGGGATACCCTCCCTCTGGTGTCCCAAGTTCATCATCCCCGTGGGTGAGATCCCCGTCCTGGCCTCCGGCAAGCTCGACCTCAAGACCTGTGATCAACTGGCACGGGCCAGCCATGGCAAGTGACACTGATACCTGGAAGGGAGGAATCGGCATTCTTCCCCATTGCTTGGCCAGACCCTTCCGCGGGACGATCACAACGCCGCCCCCCCAGGATGCGGCTATCGTGCACCTGGCCGCCACCCTGAATCCTTACCCTGAATTCCTGGCTCCAACCACACTTCGAGGTTGCCGGCAACCTCCGCTTCGACCGGTTCATGGAGCTCTGCCTCTATGACAATGAGCACGGCTACTACAGCAGCCATGTCCGCACCATCGGTGCCGGGGGCGATTTTGCCCCCACCCCCACTCTGGCTGGAATACTGGCAAAAGCGCTTGCCCAGACCATTCGCCTCTCCGGCCTGCAGGACGTCATCGAGATAGGCGCCGGCCACCTCGCCACTGCGCTCCGACGCGAGCTCAAACCTCCCTTCCTGCGGTTCAGGAAACAGCCACGCTATCATCTCGTGGAACGGGCACCACGACTCCAGTCCGTTCTACGAAAGCAACTCGGGTGCTCGGTGCGATTCCACGCCACGATGGAAAACGCGCTTCAAGCAACCAGCGGCACAGCCTTCATCTTCTCCAACGAACTTGTGGACGCTTTTACCGTTCGTGTCTTTCGAAAAGGCGAGGGCCACTGGCAGGAACTCGTTCTTGAGGCGAGCAGGACCGGAATAGAAGAACAGTGGCATCCAGCAGGTCGCCTTCCGGACTCCTCCCTCCTCAGGCAATCGTGGACATCCGGACAGCGTCTCGAGGTCCATGCGAGCTGCCGCCAGTGGCTGGAATACTGGCTGCCCCACTGGAAGGCAGGACACCTTCTCACCATAGATTACGGAGGAGCTGCCGACGAAATTTATCACCGCAAACCCGCCGGAACCATCCGTGGCTACTACCATCATGAGCATGTCACGGGCACGAATCTCTATCAACTCCCCGGGAGGCAGAATCTCACCGCTGACGTCAATTTTGACGACCTCGCCCGCTGGGGGGAAGAACTCGGCCTCCACGATCACCGCCTCGTCACCCAACGTAAATATTGCAGTCCGTTTCTGGGAAAATCGTCTTCCCTCGCCGAGCGCTTCCTTACCAACCTTCACGGGGCCGGGCAGGCCTTCAAGGTTCTCGTCCAGGAGCGCGGCTGACTGAACACTGTATCCCGGGGCCCCGGTAGTTTACACTGCACACATGGCCCGCCTCTTCTGCGCCTATCTCCTGCTCAGTCTCGCCGCCCCTGCCTTTGAGTTGCCCCGGGACTCCTCGCAGGTCGTGGTAGGGATCACCAAATCCTGGCAGAGCTCCCACCTCACGGTGTCCCTCTATGAGAAGAACGGAATGGGCATCTGGCACAAGGTGGACGGACCCTGGGGCGGGCGTTGTGCAAAAAAGGGCCTGGCCTGGGGCCGAGGTCTCCACCCCCTCCCAGCCAAGGCCTCACGGAAGGCCGAGGGCGATTGGCGGACACCTGCCGGAGTCTTCCGTATCGGCGGGACCTGGGGCTACCACAAGTCCATCAAAAAGCATCCCAAACTACCCTACCGCCAGATTACCACCCGTGACCTCTGGGTCGAGGACCCCTCCTCGCCGCACTATAACCGCCACCTCGTCCTCAAACACGAACCCCGGGAGAACTGGGAAATAAGGGCTCAGATGCGGCAGGGTGATTACCCTCACTCCCTTAAGCTCTTCATTGCCCATAACGCCCTGCCTAAGCCAATCCCCGGAGCGGGTTCTTCCATTTTCTTCCATATCTGGCGTGGGGACGGAGCCAAACCCACCTCGGGCTGCACAACCATGCCCGAAGCCTATCTCCGCACCCTCATCGCCAGAATCGATCCCGGCCGGAATCCGCTCTACGTCCTGCTGCCCAAGCCTGATTACGACCGGCTTCGGGGTCCTTGGCGACTCCCCTGAAAACCCTGACAGACAGGCCCTCATAACGATTAACTCCTTGACCGGACCTGCCCGCGCAACTATCTCCGGCGCCCCGCCCGTCATGGTGAAGACGGACGATCCCGAACCATCCCAAGCTCCCATGGCCACTACCGAAGTCATTCTGCGCGAGAAGATCACTGGACTGGGCGCCGAAGCCGATGTCGTCAAGGTGAAGGCAGGCTACGCCCGCAACCACCTCATCCCCACCGGAAAGGCTTACGAAGCCACCAAGGGCAATTTGCGGAATCTTGAGTCCTTGCAAACCAAGCGTACACAACGCGAGGCCGAAGAAATTGGAAACGCCCGGGACCTCGTCGGCAAAATCAGCCGACTCCGGCCCAAGTTCACCCTCGAGACCGGACAAGGCGGCAAGGCCTTCGGGTCCATCACCAGCATGGACATTCACAAGGCGCTTGAGGAGAAGGGTGTCGAAATCGAACGCACGGCCATCAAACTGGACAAACCCCTCAAGCGTTCCGGCAAGAGTGAGGTGGAAATCAAGCTCCATGCAGATGTGACCGCTACGCTCACCGTAACCGTCGAGACCGAAGAGAAGGCCGCGCCGAAAACGAAGGAAGACGCACCACCCGCAAGCGAGGCCTGACCAGCCCCATCGCTGCATCGGGAATGAATCCGGATTCGCGCTGCTGAGGCAGCTGAGATAGCCCTCGGCCACTTTGGTTCGCAGTCCTCAAGCGACCTGCTCACCCGGGCCTAACTATTACCGCAGTTCTCCCCCGGGTTCTCCACACCGGGCGAGGCTGAAGGGGGGGCTTCCTCCCCTGTAATTAAAGAGGGAAAGGCACGTCCGAACCGTGATCCACATTATTTAGGATGTACTAATTAAATGTTGCACCCGGTTAGATTCGATCGATCCTGCAGGGAGTAGTTCTTTCTCCCCCATGGCCACCGAGACTTCCCAGAAGAAGGACCAGGATTCACCCCGCCTGCAAGTCGTGCAACCCGGGGATGACGGAGCGGCCCGTGCCCTCCCCAACGCCACTGGTCCGGAGAAGAGCATCCTCAGTTCCATGATGCAGCAGCCCACCGAATACATCGGGGCCGCTGTTGAAGAACACCTCACTCCCGGCCACTTTTACATCCCGGCCCACGGCACTCTCTACCAGGTCCTGCTCGAACTCTACGACAATGGCCAACCGATCGAACTGGTATCCCTCACGCAACTGCTCAAGGACCGCAATCTCCTGGAGAACCTGGGGGGAGCCGCCGAACTAACCACCATCTATACCTACGCCCCCACTGCCGCTCACTTCGAGCACCACCTGGGCATCGTCAAGTCGAAGCACATCCTCCGCTCGGTGATCTCCTCCTGCACCGAATCGATCAGTAAGGCCTACGATGATCCGGAAGACGTTCAGGCCTTCCTGGATACCGTTGAAGCAAAGGTCTTCGCGATCAAGGAAGACTCCGAGGTCCAGGGCGAGATCAAGGTGGGAGATCTCATCGAGGGGGTGATCGAAGTCCTCCAGCAATTCATGCACAATGAGCGCCCTCTCGAGGGCGTGCCCACCAAATACACCAAGCTCGATGAAATGAGCAAGGGCCTGAAACCCGGGGAGATGTTCATCATCGCGGCTCGACCCTCGATGGGAAAGACCTCCCTGATGATGAACATCGTCGAGCACGTGGCTATCGACCAGGAGATCCCTACTCTGGTGTTCTCCTGCGAGATGAGCGCACAACAGATCGTACAGCGACTCCTCTTCTCGCGGGCGCGCTACAGCATGGCCAACCTCCGACCCGGTCTCCAGCCGACCAAGGAGGAACTCTCCAACATCCTGAAGGCGTCAAAACACCTCAAGTCAGCACCGCTCTTCATAGACGACACCCCTGCCATCCTCATCGGAGATGTCCGGGCCAAGGCGCGCCGGAAGAAGCGCGACTCTGACATCGGTCTGATCGCAGTTGACTACCTGCAACTCATGCGCTCGCAATCCCGCCAGGCCGAAGGCTCGCGCGAACGGGAAATCGCGGAAATATCGGCCGGCCTGAAGGCCCTTGCAAAGGAACTGAATGTTCCGGTCATCGTCCTGGCCCAACTGAACCGGGGACCAGAGCAGCGCGGCGGGGCACCGCGGATGTCCGACCTTCGTGAATCGGGTTCCCTTGAGCAGGACGCCGACCTCATCGGCCTCCTCTACCGCCAGGAATACTATAACGATCCCACCACCGACGGTGATGAGTCCGATCAGGATCGCGAGGCCAGTCAGGGAAAGGCCGAGCTCATTATCGCCAAGAACCGTAACGGCCCGACCGGCAACATCGAACTAACCTTCCTCAAGGAGCTTATGCGCTTTGAAACCCGGGCTCCCGAGCCTCATAATTGAGCTTGGAAAAACAGCAGCGGAATCGCACGGGCTTCAACTGGAGTCCTCCCGGAAATCCAGATCGGGTCGGCTGGTACCTAAAACGCATTTAAATGTCGCCGAATGTCCTGATTGGCAGGATAATTCTCTGCCACAGGGGATCGATGCGATTTCAAAGGCCATTCCCTGCTGAAAAAGAACGTGCCCCTCCTTCGTTACTACGCCATCAAAACGCCCTGCCAGGTTCTTGTCGCCGCGTTGCTTTCTACAATGGCACAGGCTGCCAGCCCACCGGATATCGCCTATTTTGAGAAGCATATCCGCCCTCTGCTAGTCCAGCACTGCTACGAATGCCACTCGGTTGACTCCAAGAAGCTGAAAGGTGGCCTCCGACTGGATTACCGCAAGGGGGTGCTGAAAGGTGGTGATTCCGGTCCATCCGTCATTCCCGGCCGAGTCGGCAAGAGCCTCCTCATCCAAGCGATCCGGCACTCGGACCCGGACCTGAAAATGCCGCCAAAGAAAAAACTCAAGCCCGAACAAATAGAGGCCCTGGAAAAATGGGTCGCCATGGGCGCACCCGACCCGCGCAGCTCCGCGGAAAACTCAACCGAGCAGAAGCAACTCAACCTTGAAGCCGCAAAGCAATTCTGGGCCTTCCTTCCTGTCACTAAAAAAGCTCCTCCCGAGGTCAGGGACCCCAACTGGCCACATTCCGACATCGATCGCTTCATCCTTTCCGCTCAGGAGAAAAAAGGCATTAACCCTGTCAATGATGCCGATGAAACCACCCTGCTGCGACGCATCTATTTTGACCTCATTGGCCTGCCGCCAACACCCGGACAGGCTGAAGCCTTCAACAAGGCCGCTGCAACCAACCGGCAGGAAGCCATTGCCGGCCTGTTGGATGAACTGCTAGCCAGTCCTGACTTCGGCGTGAGGTGGGCAAGGCACTGGCTGGACATCGCTCGTTACTCCGAGTCAACCGGCGGCGGGCGCACCCTGCTCTTCGGTGAGGCGTGGCGATATCGCGACTATGTGGTTGATTCCTTCAACTCCGACAAACCCTATGACCGGTTCGTACGCGAACAGATAGCCGGCGACCTCCGGCAGGGAGGAACCCTTGAGGAAAGACAGGAAGCACTCATCGCCACGGCATTCCTCCTGATTGGACCTACCAATTACGAGTTGCAGGACAAGACCGTCCTGGAAATGGACATTATTGACGAACAACTCGACACCATGGGCAAGGCTTTCCTGGGGTTAGCCATCGGATGCGCACGCTGTCACGACCACAAGTTTGACCCGATCAGCACAGCCGATTACTACGGGATGGCCGGTATCCTCAAGGGAACCAAGGTCGTCGTCCACAGCAACGTGTCCACCTGGAACAAACGGGCACTTCCGGTATCCCCCGAAGAGGAGAAACTCGCCAAGAAGCAGGCAGCAAGAATCAATGCCTTAAAAAAGGAGATTGCCGCCCTGAAGAAGAAATCGGGGGACAAGAAAAAAACCGCGGTACCAATTGCAAGCCTGCCCGGCATCGTAGTGGATGACCTGCAGGCAACGCTCAAGGGCGAGTGGACACGCTCGACATCAAATGATGGATACGTGGCGGAAAACTACATCCATGACGGCGCCAAGGGAAAGGGAACAAAAGAGGTCGCTTACAAGGTCAGGATCCCAGGCGACGGCAAGTTCGAGGTGCGTGTCTCCTACACGGAAGGAACCAATCGCGCCCGCAAGGTGCCGGTGCTCATCCGCCACGCCGACGGCGAGATCACCAGGCATATTGACCAGACGAAGACCCCGCCGATAGACGGAAGCTTTATCTCGCTGGGAACCTATGATTTCCTCATTGGTGAATGGGAGGCGGTGATCATCTCGAACAAGGGAACCACTGCGCACGTGATCGCCGACGCGGTGCAGTTCCTTCCGGAAGGGGCAACGGCGGTGGCAAAAAAGGACAACGCCAAGCCCCCTGTGAAGCAGGACAAGACAAACGCAAAGGACAGGATTAAAAAGCTCGAGGAAGAACTCAAATCCCTGCAGAAGAAACCGGGAACCTCTCCCCAGGTCATTGCCGCAGAGGAGGCAAAGGACACAGGAGACATCCACATTGCCGTGCGCGGCAATGTGCACAATGTGGGGGAAAAGACACCACGGGGCTTTATCCAGGTCCTGCAGAACACTCCCACACCCCAATTTTCACCCACCTCAAGCGGGCGTGCCGAGCTTGCCAACTGGATCGCCAGCCGGAAAAATCCTCTCACCGCCCGGGTATTCGTGAACCGGGTCTGGCATCACCTCTTCGGTAACGGCATTGTCGGCAGCGTTGATAACTTCGGCCACATGGGCCACATACCGACCAACCCGGAACTGCTCGATCACCTTGCCCTCCGTTTTATGGAGGAAGGTTGGTCAACCAAGAGTCTCATCCGCGAGATCATGCTCTCGCGCGTCTATCAATTGAGTTCCGCACACAGTGATGTACAGGCAAGGATTGATGTCGAGAACCGGCTGCACTGGCGCCAGAACCGCCGGCGACTGCAGGCTGAGGCAATACGCGATTCCCTTCTCTCGGCAACCGGGAAGCTGGACAGGAAACTGGGCGGAGCAACGGTCAAGCCCGGCACAAAAACAGAATACGGCTACAAGTTTGAGGGAAATCGCCGCAGCATCTATACCCCGGTATTCCGCAACACATTGCCTGAAATCATGCAGGTGTTTGACTTTGCCGACCCCAACCTGGTAACGGGTAAGCGCACCACCAGCAGCGTGCCGACGCAGGCACTCTTCCTGATGAACAGCACTTTCGTCCATCGACAGGCTGAGGTGGCAGCCACCCGCCTGCTCAAGGAGCAATCCGATAATAATGACACGCGTGTAAAATACGCCTATCAACTTGCACTCGGGCGCAACCCAACCCTCCAGGAAGAGCAGATCATTTTGCGTTTCCTGGAAGAGACAAAGGACCCGGGAAACGCATGGACCCATGTCTTCCAGAGCCTGTTCTCCAGCCTGGATTTCCGCTACCTG
>Ga0310342_100000922_pt1 | contig 17641 bp, 13 predicted proteins | sample S15DNA20500_MG_FD_206155 | JGI IMG/M metagenome (GOLD analysis project Ga0310342, IMG submission 206155) | Marine microbial communities from station ALOHA, North Pacific Subtropical Gyre - S1503-DNA-20-500_MG | ecosystem: Environmental > Aquatic > Marine > Oceanic | place: Pacific Ocean: North...
TGAAGACCGAATCGTGGACAAGCGCACACGGCTTCCTTTTCGAATAGCGAAGGACTGATCTTCGGATGTACATCCTTCTAGATACCCTTCTTTCTCTCCTCCACTGGCTCCTGATCGTCTTCGTCCTGACGGGCTGGGCCATGAAGCGGACCCGAAAAGCTCACTTGACCCTGCTGGGCCTGACAGTATTCTCCTGGCTTGGATTGGGTTACTGGTTTGGGTTTGGCTACTGTCTCCTCACAGACTGGCATTGGCAGGTCAAGCGGAATCTTGGGCAATCTGGCTTGCCCAGTTCCTACGTCAAATACTGTCTCGACTCAGCGACCGATTTGGATTGGGACGCGTTCCTTGTCAACTCATCCGTAACCGGGCTTGGCCTTGCCGCCCTCAGCCTGAACCTGATCGCGAAAAAGCTAGAATCTTCCGAATCGTTCCCAGCACCAGCACCTTGATGGCTTCGATCGCATCGTTGTTCTGTCTTGCGGCGCGTCGTGGAGGATTGCAAATAGTAGGATGGGCACTCTTGCCCGTCAAGAAAACCGACGGGCAGGAGTGCCCATCCTACGCTGTTTGAACGCTTGCGGATCTCAAACGGGCTGGCGTGATAGGACCAAGGAAGATATACTCTTGGTCTGTAACTTTGATGTTCACAGTTCAAGTTTCAATGCGCTCCAAACCTCATCTTCCTAGGAGTGGCCTCATACTCTGCCTCCTCGCGGGAAGCGTTCTGGCGACACCAAAGCCGGAACCGGCACCTCTGGATCCCCAACTGACCACACTTTCCCCCCTGGGTGCAACCAAGGGAGATCCTGCCCAGATCCAGGTCCGTGGAAAGAGGCTCCAAGACGTCCATACCGTATGGTTCGAATGTCACGATCTCTCCGCCCGGATCCAAGGAATTACGCAGATTGAAGAGACCGAACAGGAGGAAGGTGACAAATACTACAGGAAGAAGGCTCGTGCACTGCTTGGACAGGACCGGGAGGAGCTAGAGTTTCAGGTCACCCTGAAGCTGGAGACCTCAGAAGAGACCCGTCAGGGTCTCCACCATTTCCGTCTGGTTAGCCCGCAGGGACTGTCCAATTCCCTGAGCGTTCAGATTGTGGGCCTAGCTGTCAAAACGGAGATCGAGACCCCTCACGTTCGGCCCTCCCAGGCGCAGATCCTGGAGCCTCCGACGATCATCAATGGCTCGGTTTCCCAGAAGGGGGAATTGGATTACTACTCATTCGAGGTCGAAGCAGGCAAGACGCTCAGCTTCCAAGTTCTCTCCGGGTTTGAGTTGGGCGTCAACTACTGGGCCCAGACCGAGGTAAGGATCTATGAACCTCATCAGAGTTGGTTCGGGACCGAGCAAGCCAAACCCCTGATTCTCGAGGGACCCAAACTCTCCTGGGAACCCATCACCATGAGGAGTCCCTGGTTTGACCGCCGCGACTTCTTGGCTCACTTCGTCCTCTACCCCGGCCTGCAGCACCGCTTCGAAAAGGCGGGTCGCTATCTGGTCTCAGTGGGCGCCTTCCTGGGTCGCGCTGCCAACCATGATTATCAGCTCAGAATTACCCCCGTCGACGCCAGTTCGCGACACTCGGTCGATGCTTTTGCACAGCCGGCTCATTCCGATCCCACCGATTGGTTGGAGCGGGACGCCTCGACCTTGCGACAGCTGGGAAGCTTCCGAAGAAGGTTGGGCGAAGGGCGCCTGGAGCAGCTTCGGGCTCGATCCGTTGATACGCAGCCTCCAGAGGAACAAAAAGAAACCGCTCTGTTTCGGTCCATCTCCGAAAAAGAACCCAACCGGCTCCCGGTCGAGATCCGAGAAATCTCCATCCCCGGGTTGGCTGAAGGACGGATCGACCTTCCGGGCGACATAGACCACTTCAAGATCCAGACGACCCCAGGGCAGGCACTGGCCTTTGAGATCGAGACCCCCCACCTGTCCCCGCCCCACTTCAGTCCTTGGCTCAAGGTTCTGAACGCGGAAGGAAAAGTTATCGTTCAGAACATCTTCAGGGAATACGGAGGAAACGGGATCGACCCCAACCGCTACCTGGAACGCAAGACGATCCACACCTTTCAGGAAGGTGGCGAGTACACGGTGTTGATCCGTGATGCCACGGACACCGCGTCCGGCGAAGCCTACGCCTATCGCCTCCTGGTCCGTCCCCAGATTCCACACGTCGGTAGGATGGATGTCTCTCTGGGCGTCTTCTCCGTTTCGTCCCAGTTGATCGAGATGACGGACCGCCTCAATATGCGCCCCGGCGAGACACAGAAACTGACTCTGGTCGCCGACCTGGAAGAGGGTTTTTCAGGCGAGCTTTCGGTTCAAGTCGAAAACCTTCCCCCCGGTTTGAGGGTCTACGCCAGCACCCCTGCTAGCTGGAGCCACCTCCTGGTGCAAGGCATTCAATACCGGCCTCCGGGAGTCGAGCTGATGGATCCTAGCACCCATCGGCCACGGCGACAGGCCGTCACACTGCTTCTGGAAACTAACTCCGAGGTCGATCCGTCCTCCCTTCCCCGCTTCCTCGAGGTCACAGCTCGCCCGATGGTCTCGGGAGAATTGGGGCCGACCCTTTCGGCGGGACGGATCCCGCTCATGATCTTAGTTCCGGAGCAGAACCTAACTACGAAGACCGCTCCGAAAGACAAGGTGGCACTGGCAAAGTGAGAACAACTATCGGCAGGAAGTTATTGCTGTGGACATTCTCGGGAGGGCTCGTTTTTGCCCAGGGAACGTCCGGACAGCAACCCGAGCAGAATGACTCCATCCTCTCCCTGCGGATCCTCCCCGAACGGATCATGCTCTCGAGAAAAGCGGCTTCTCAACGCTTTGTAGTCCTGGCGACAACAGCGGACGGTCTGGAGCGGGACCTTACCTCTCAGAGCACCCTCTCGGTCGACCAGCCTTCCATTGTCCGAGTCGATCCTTCAGGACAAGTTCGTTCCTTGCAGAATGGGGAGGCTACGCTCGAGGCCCGTATGGGAAGCCTGAAGGCCCGAGCATCGATCGAGGTTGAATCCGCGGGTCAGAATAGGCCCTTCAGCTTCGGCCGCGATATCGGGACAGTCCTTACCAAGCGCGGGTGCAACAGCAGTGCCTGCCACGGTGGAGTCAAAGGTAAGGCAGGCTTCAAACTCTCCCTGGGTACCCTCCATCCGCGCGAGGACTACCGCTGGATCGTCGAAGGCGGCGGCTATCAAGTGATGAGTACTGAAGCAAAAGGCCTCCGCAAACCCCGGATCGATCTGCAGAACCCTGAGAAGAGTCTGCTTCTCCAGAAGCCGACCTTCGCCATCCCTCATGGAGGCGGAGAGCAGCTCCCCTTGGGTTCTCAGGACTATCAGACCGTGCTGCAGTGGATTCGCGCGGGTGCCCGCTACGAGGACGAAACACCGGTAAAGGGGCTCGGCGTTCGCGGGATTGAGATCTTATCCGGCGAGGTTGTCCTTGATACCGGTGGCAAACAGCAGCTGCTGGTGAGCGCACGCCTCTCCAACGGAAGAAGCGAAGATATCACGCAGAGCGCACGCTACATCTCCTCTAATCCTGAGGTAGTGAGCGTCAGCTCGTCAGGTGCCGTTGAGGCAGTCTCCCCGGGAGAAACTTCGATCGTGGTGCGGGCACCGGGATTTGTCGCAAGCACGCGAGTCGGCGTAATCCGTGGGCTGGTATCCGACTATCCTCAGGCTACCGCCACTAACTACATCGACGACCACATCTTCTCCAAACTGCGAAGATTCCATATCCTGCCCTCCGAGCCCACCAGTGACGAGGAGTTCGTGCGGCGCATCTGCCTTGACTTGACGGGGACCCTGCCGCCACCCCATCGGGTAAGGGAGTTCCTGGCAGACCCAGACCCCAGAAAAAGGGAACAACTGGTCGATATCCTGCTGGCCTCGGTGGAATACACCGACTACTGGACCTTCCGACTAGCCGATCTCTTCCGGGTAGGCCAGACACCGACAGGCATGGCCGAGCATGGCTACATCTACTGGCATTGGGTGCGCGACAGTGTCGCCGCAAACAAACCTCTGGACCAAATGGCTCGTGAACGGATCACGGCTCAGGGATACGGCGGAGCCTCAAGACACTTCCTCAACAATGGCGTGGTTCCTCGACCCGAGGATGCCATGGCCGAACAGGTTCGAGTCTTCCTGGGACGGAGGCTCGACTGCGCACAATGCCATGACCACCCCTACGAGTCCTGGAGCCAGGACCAGTTCTGGGGCCTGGCAGCCTTCTTCAAGAGGGTCACTCGCACCGAGTGGACAGCCTTCGGTCCCAGCGTGATCTACGACGACCCGAACGGCCCCGACCCCGACTTCGGAGCGCCAGCGGACAGCGCCAGAGCGATCCATCCCCGTACCGGCCAGGAAGTGGCGCCATCCCTTCCCGATGGGATCCCTGTTGCCGCCCACGAACAGACCAGTCCTCGACATACTTTCGCTCAATGGATCACCAATCACCCCTATTTTGCCGAGGCTGCGGTCAACCGAGTGTGGGGCTATCTGTTCGGAAGAGGTCTGGTGGATCCCGTTGACGACTTCCGATCAAGCAACCCTCCGTCTCATCCCAGACTCCTCGAGTCTCTCGCGGCCGACTTGAAACAGAACGGCTACGATCTCAGACAGCTCTTGAAAAGAATCGTTACCTCCCGGACCTATCAACTATCCTCGACGCCACATCCTGGATACGAAGACAACCTCATCAACTTCGCCCATTACGTTCCGAAACCCTTGGACGCCGAGATTCTTTTGGACGCGGTGACCACGGTGACCGGAGTGCCGGAGACCTTTGAAAGCAGCGACGGTGGGATGGCTCCCAGCGGGACACGGGCCGTCCAGCTGAGCATGCCTGACATCTACCCGTCCCCCTTCCTGGATATGTACGGGCGACCGACCCGCGAACAGATTCCGGAGCGCAGGGTCGAACCCAGCCTAAACCAGGCTTTGCACCTGCTGGTCGGATCCACCTACAGCGAGAAGCTTGCGGGGCAAGGAGGTCGCCTGGAACGCCTGCTCCGTCCCGGAAAGGCGGACGAAGAGGTGATTGAGGAACTCTACCTGGCAGCTTTTTCCCGCTTGCCCCGAGAAGAAGAACTTGGAGCCTTGGTCAAGCTGATCCGGCAGGGTACCTCTCGACAAGAAGCATTCGCCAACTTGACCTGGGCTCTGCTGGCTTCGAGGGAATTCGCGTATAATCACTGACTACCGAGGTTATCCCTCTATGAAACAGGCAGGTTGCTTAAGAATTACGCCGGCAGTCTTGAAACGCCGTTCCTTTCTTCGGGTGGGCTCCCTGAGCTTGTTGGGCTTGACCCTGCCAGGTTATCTGGAAGCCATCAGCCGGGCGTCGAAGGCGGGTCGAGCACGGGATAACATCTCAAAGGCCGAATCCTGCATCCTGATCTGGCTGGAGGGAGGCCCCAGTCAGATGGACACCTGGGATCCAAAACCCAACAGCAACTTCAAACCCATCTCCACCAAGGTTTCGGGAATTCAGATCTCGGAACTGCTCCCCAACATGTCACGACACATGGACAAGGTCTCCATCATCCGCTCCATGCAGACCGAGGAGTCCAACCACGAGAAGGCGGTGTACTACGGACTCACGGGACACCGCCCCACGCCGGCCATGAATTTTCCAGGCCTGGGCGCCATCGTCAGCCACGAATTGGGCCGCCGCAATCAAGTGCCACCCCACCTGGTGCTTCCGGGAAAACGCGGAAGTCGCCACCACGAATCTCAAAGGGGTATCTTCCTGGGACCTGAGAATGATCCCATGCTGGTCGGCGATCCCAACCAGGAGGATTTCAAGATTGCAGATCTATCCCTTCCCAAGAACCTTACCTGGGACCATCTGCAAGATAGGCGTAGTTTTCTCAATCTTGTCGACGGATTCTACCGAGAGAAGGTAGAGCGGGCCGAACACGCCAAGATGGACCAATTCGAAGAGCAGGCCCTCGATATGATCATGGCTCCCCAGGTGCGCCAAGCCTTCGATATAAGTCAGGAGTCGGCAAAGATGCGCGAAGCCTACGGGCGAACCAGCTTTGGGCAAAGCCTGCTCTTGGCAAGACGCCTGGTAGAGTCGGGAAGCCGATTCATCACGGCCGCCGGTCACGATCTGAATGGCTGGGACACGCACTCAGATAACGACAACCGCAACATCAAGCAGACCTCGGAACTGGACAAGTCTCTTCCCGCCTTCTTCGAGGATCTCAGCCAGCGGGGTCTACTGGATTCCACCACTGTCGTGGTCATGGGTGAGTTCGGCCGCAGCCCCCACCACAATTCCAAACTCGGGAGAGACCACTGGCCGCACTGCTGGTCCCTGCTCCTGGGTGGTGGAGGTATCCGGGGAGGCAAGATTGTGGGAAGCAGCGACGAGCGCGGAGCCTATGTGGCCGAGGGCAGGGTCAGCATCGGAGACCTCTTTGCCACGCTCTACAAAGCCATGGGAATCGACTGGCACAAGGAATACATGAGCCCTATTGGCCGCCCCGTAAAAATCGCAAACTCAATCGACGACGAGACCGGCGAGCCGGTCGCCGAACTGGTTTAAAGGCTGCTTCGAATCGAAGGAAATCTACAGTCCTGCCCCCCCTTTGCGTCGCAACCAAGAAGACTACCGCTCGAGAAGATCGGCCATCGACACTTCCATCTCCAAAAAGCTCCTCTATTCGGCCGTCACCTGTATCGGCTTCTTTTTGCTGATCGAGTTTACTCTCTGGATATTTGCGGTCGTACCGGCCAGCAAGACGCAAGATTTCTCCCAGGGCTTTTCTGGACTCGTATCCGTGTTCGAGCTCAAGGGCGACCGCCTTCGTACTCGTCCAACGACCCCCTACGCGACCTTCAATAAGCAGTCCTTCCTGGCACAGAAACCAGCCAATGGCCTTCGCATCTTCACACTGGGGGGATCCAGCTCCTACGGTTTTCCTTGGACTGGAGAGGTAGCATTCACCGCCATTCTTGGTGACGTCCTTGCCGCTGCTCATCCAGATCGTCAGATTGAGGCCATCAATGTCAGCGGTATCTCCTATGCGATGCACCGGTTGGCCATCGTCGCCAAGGAGATCATTGCTTACGAACCAGACATTTTCATCATCTACAGTGGGCATAACGAGTTCATAGAGCGCTCCTTTTTCGACGAGCTCAAGCAACGGAGGCAGTGGCACAATCGGATCGAGCACCTTCTGTCCGGCTGGCGAGTCTATTCACTGCTCCGGAGCCTGTTTGCTGGGCTCGGTGCTCCTGAAGCCACCCGCTCCGAGATGTTCGTTCGGAGGGAGTGGGATGTCTACGACGAGCAGCAAAAGCGCCGGATCGTCAGTGAATACCAGGAAGGCCTGGGCGGCAGCTCAACTGGGAGTGATTCGCATCTTGGAAGGCGCGCGACTCGAGACTACGGTTCCGCTTGAAAACAATATGGCAGTCGTTGCAACTGGCATGAGCATGATCCAGATCGATGCGATCCGCGCCCCGATGACACTGGACGCAAATCTGCTCGGTCGTCCTCAACTGCCTGTAGTCCACCGCAGTAAAATCCTGATCGTTGCCTTCGTAAACATGGGGCTTGGGCGACTTCGAGGGAGCCAGCGACACCTGTCGTCGGCTGTATTTCCCATGGGTTGAATCATGAGGATTGTGGCAGGCAATACATGAAACGTTATGTTTTTCCTCAGCATAGACTCGCCGCCTGGAACCTCGCTTCAAATCCAGAGCCTGTCCTTCATAGGGAGAGTGGCAACTCGAACAGACGGCGCTAAAGGAGTGAGACCGCACCGAAGTGGCGTGTCGATCCTGGTTCCATACCTGGACCAGATCGTGCGTCGCATGCAGATCATCTTTGGGAAGAACCCGTCCTACTGCCGTGTGACATGTCCCACAGGCTCGGGCCGAAACGTCGACGACGATATCTTCCTTGCGATAGCTCTCGAGGTGCCGTTCGCCCGGTCCGTGACAGGCTTCACAACCGATGTTGCGCTCCGCCCATCGACCTGGGACCGCAGAATCTTCCGGGTGGGAAGCACCTGCCCCGAACCCGGTAAAGTGACAAGGACCGCAGTCACTCAACCGCTCCGGATGGAACAAGTCCCACTTCCCGATCCGGTGGTGATAACTGTTGTCCGAGACACACGACCGGCCAGTCGATACAGGTAATTCTCTGGCGCCCTCCCAACACATAGGAAACGTTCTTCCAGCTCCGAATCGAAGGCACTGCCCCGGACCTGCGCTTAGCGGGGAGCAGAAAGTTCGCCCGCCGGTCCTCTTCAGCGGTCAGGAGGGAGTAGCTGTGTCGCGTCGACTGCCAGCTCTCATAGACTTGCTTGTGGCAGGTCGCGCAAGACTTTGAACCGACAAACTTGCCCACCACCAGCAAACTCGCCGGACTGATCAAGAACAGGACGGCCGCCTAAAAGTTGAGTGTGTTTATTCTGCTCGCCACTTGCTTCATTGGCTAGGAGATCATGCAGGACCCACTATTTGACACAGCAGTGACCTTCGTAGGATGGGCACTCTTTGCCCGTCACTGTCCCTGACGGGCAAGAGTACCCATCCTACAACGAACACGGTGCTGACATGGGTTCGGTCTCCAGGCCGAAGTATTTCCTCTTTCGAGCCTGTGGCTCGAAGCTCGGCGGCCCGGAGGCCACTGCCACGCCCCCTTCCGTGTCCTAGGAGTCTGCGCGGTAGAAATGATCGTAGAGAGAAAGCGGGGAATCGAGGCCAGATTTTCTCGATTTCGGGCCGCATAGTTGTTCTATTCGTCGAAAAATTGGGGAAATATGGGCCGATTCTACCGTTTTCTCAGTAGATCAGTTTTTACCGCGTAGGCTCCTAGCTTCAGGTAATGACAAAGAGATCGTCTGCATTCATGTGACCCGTCAGTATTCGAGGTTCACCTTCAGTCACCAGAACCAGATCCTCCACGTGGTACAAGAACCCCCTCGAGTCGAGGACCGCGGGCTCGATACAAAGAACCATTCCAGGCGTCAATTCCGCTCCCTCTTTGCCATTGAGAATCGGATACTCGTGCAAACCGGTTCCCAGACCATGCCCCACAGCCTGGCTGGTGACGCTAAGTCCCCTTCTCTGAAAGGCGCCAACGAAGCCCTCGTAGACGCAGCACGCCCTGGTCCCGGCCCTGGCCCGACTGATGGTCTCCAGCTCAGCTTCTCGCAGCTTGCGGTACAGGCCTAGCTGCTCCCGGTTCGGTTCCCCGACAACCGCAGTCCGGGCCACGTCCGAACGATAGCCTCTGAAGGTAGCACCGGTATCCACTCTCACGATCTCCCCCAGCTCCAGCGTTTTGCTCCCTGCCCAAGGGTGATTGATAGCGGTATTGGTACCGGCTGCGAGGACGATCCATGAAGAAGTTCCTCCTCCTTCCAACAATCGTGTTGAGATTCTGTTCGCCACCTCTTTTTCGGAATCTCCGGGACGAGATCGACTGAAAGACTCCAGGATCGCCCGCTCGGTTTCAAGTCCAGCAGCCCTGAGAATCTCGATCTCCTGAGGTGTCTTGAGACTGCGGGCCTGGTCGAAGACCCAATCTCCAGCAAGCACGGTCGCCTCCGGAAGAAGGGCTTCCAGTTCTTCCAGGTAGACGCCGGCCAGGAACCTCTTTTCCACTCCAATACGAGCACGGCCCCAGCCCTGCTCTTTGAGCAGGCGGGCGAGAACCTCCATCGGAGACTCCTGAAACTCATGGTAGACATGGATTTCCCCGATCCAGGAGTCCTGACGGGTCTGCAGTTCTTCGCAGTAGCAGACCAGTGCCCATGGGACTCCCTCGCTCGGCATGACCGCCATGCAGAGCCGCTCGGGAATGATCTCGTGAGATAGCAGTAGGGTATCGGTGAGGTAAAAGAAATTCTCGGACGAAGCACCGACCAGGACATCGATTCCGGCTGCGGCCATCGCCGCTTGTAGACTCTTCGGATTGATTCTCTCTTCGATTCTCATCTGTGCTGGAATGCTATGCGGACCCACGGTCAAAGACAATCAGTTCAGAATTGAAACTCGCCCTCTCAGCCCCTCATAATGGGAAAACCTTTGAACGACCAGCTCAATCAGTATCTCAAGTTTCTTGCCTGTGTGCTCATCGCTCTCACCCTATGGGTGATAGGGGCGGACGATGCACCTCAACAGGGGTGGCAGATTTTTAGCGTGTTCATCGCTGTCATCGCGAGCTTCATCCTCCAGCCTTTCCCGATGGGGACGATGGTCATTCTAGGGCTGGTGACGCTCACAGCCAGCAACACAATCACCATCAAAGAAGCGCTGAGTGGTTACGGAGACTCAACCGTGTGGCTGGTGGTTGCTGCCTTCCTCATCGCTGGTGGCGTAATGCACAGCGGATTCGGACGCAGACTCGCGCTGATGTTGGTGAGAGCACTCGGCCGATCTACCCTTGGCCTGGGTTACGCCCTCTGTGGATCAGAGCTGCTGCTGGGTCCCGTGGTCCCCTCGAACACGGCGAGAGGTGGCGGCATCATGGCGCCCATCATGGACTCTCTGTCCAGAGCCCTGAACTCCACACCGGATCAGGAGCCCGAACGAGCCGGAAGATTCCTGGCACTGGTCGGTGCCCACGCCAACCTGATCACGGCCAGCATGTTCTTGACCGGCATGGCAGCCAACCCCCTCATTTCCAAGGCGGCCAAGGATATCTTCCAGATTGACTTCGATTGGGGAACCTGGGCTCTCGGGTCAATCGTGCCGGGACTCTTGAGCCTGATGCTACTCCCCCCTCTGATCTACCGGCTGGTCAGACCAACCCTCTCCGACGCCCGTCCCGCTCAGGCCAAGGCAGTCGAAGAGTTAGAAGAAATGGGCGCCATGGGCTGGAAGGAATGGGTGATGTTCGTGACCCTGACGCTCCTGCTCATCCTCTGGTCGACCAAACCCCTGCATGGCGCCAGCACCACGTTGTTGGCCTGGATGGGGGTCAGTGCCCTGCTGCTGACACGCACCGAAAGCTGGAACGACATCATCGGAAACGCTCGAGCCTGGGATGCGCTGGTGTGGTTGGGTGGTCTTCTGACGATGGCCAATTTGCTCAGGGACTACGGCTTCATTGCATGGTTTGCCAAAGCCATGGAGGTCTGGGTATCAGGTTTCGACGGAGTGACAGTCGTCATCTCCCTGGCCCTCATCTACTTCTACTCCATGTATGCCTTCAGTATGTTTACCGCCCATATATCGGCGATGGCTGCCGTTTTCCTGGCCGTGGCCCTGGCGGCCGGCGGCACTCCCATGTTGGCGGTAGCCCTGATGGCCTACTTCAGCTGCCTCTGTGGATGCCTTACCAACTACTCTTCCGGACCTATCGTCATCTATTTCGGACTGGGCTACGTGCCAGTTGCCAGGTGGTTCACGGTGGGCTTCGCCATCTCGATCTTCCATCTGATCATCTGGCTGGGCGTGGGCATGTTGTGGTGGAAGCTGCTGGGGTGGTGGTAAATTCTCGTCGTCAGGTGAAACAACTACAACTTCGTAGAGTAGGAGAAAAAGAGCATGGCAACAGATAAATGGCAGGACTACTTGAAGGAACATCAGGGACGTTTCCTGGAAGAGCTGCAGGACTTTCTACGAATACCCAGTATTTCGGCTCTTTCCGATCACCGCAGTGATGTCGAGAATGCCGGCCAATGGGTCGCCCAAAGGCTGACAAATGCGGGAATCGAGCATGTCGAGGTGCTGCCTACCGAGGGACATCCGGTAGTCTATGGTGACTGGCTGCATGCCCCTGGCAAACCCACGCTTCTGGTCTACGGCCATTTCGACGTTCAGCCCGTCGATCCAGTGGAGCTCTGGAGCAGTCCGCCTTTCGAACCAGTCATCCGAGACGGCAGAATCTATGCGCGCGGAGCCTCCGACGACAAGGGCAACATGCTGGCGCCGATTCTAGCCACCGAAGCGATCCTGGAGACTACCCAGGCTCTTCCCTTGAACCTGAAGTTCTTGATCGAGGGCCAGGAGGAGATCGGCAGCCCACATCTTCCTCCCTTCATGAAGGCCGAAGCCTCGAGGTTTGCTTCCGACATGGCGGTAAGTGCCGACGGTTCTCAATGGAGTGAGCACGAACCCGCAATCTGGGTCTCGCTGCGTGGGCTCTGTGCCATCCAGATCAATGTTCGGGGACCTTCCAGGGATCTACACTCCGGCCTCTTCGGCGGCGCGGTGCAGAACCCGGTCCATGCACTGGTCCGCCTGTTGGACTCGATGCGTTCGGCGGACGGCAAGGTCCTGATCGAAGGCTTCTACGACGAGGTTCGAGCACCCGACGCCCGAATGAGAGAAGAGCTTGCACGAATACCCTATGAGGAGAAGGAGCTGCTATCCTCGATCGGCGTTCCCGAAACCTTCGGAGAACCGGGCTACGGCACCTACGAGCGCGAGTGGATCCGTCCCACCTTGGAAATAAACGGGATCTGGGGTGGCTTCCAGGGAGACGGCATGAAGACGGTCCTGCCCCGTCAAGCCCACGCCAAAATCACCTCCCGCCTGGTGGCAGATCAGGATCCTGAAAGAGTCATCGAGGCTATCTCTCGGCACATCACAGTCAATACCCCTCCCGGAGTGGAAGCCGAAGTTGTAAAGCTGGGATCCTCGGCGAAACCCTACTCGATTCCGATCGATCATCCCGGCAACACCACTGCCAGCCGTGTCCACCAGGAACTCTACGGGATGAAGCCCTACGTGGTGGGCTCGGGTGGGAGCATAGCAACCTGTGGACTGATTCTAGACCACCTCGGAATCCACACCGTCAACCTCTCCTTCGGCCTGGATGACGAATGTGCCCACAGCCCCGACGAGTTCTTTCGCCTGGCCAGTTTCCAGCGGGCCCAGTCAGCTCACGCTCGATTCATCGAGATCTTCTCCGGTGGGATGTGAAATCGAGCAGTGAGCAGTACCGGAAATAGCCTGAAGCCAACAGAACTGCGGACGACTTTGCTTTATTCAGCAGCAAGAGGCGAAATTCGGAGGAGAGAGCAGGACAACGGCAGGATCCCCTCTATCCTCGATCTGAAGTTTCCCCTTGAATGACAACTGCCAACTGCTACTTCACCACTTCACTGCTCACTATTCCACTGCTTACAACCGAAGACCCCCTCACTCAGAGATCCAGTAGGAATAAAAGCGGGCTTGGCGGAAGCGAAAGCGCAGGCTCACCTGTTGATCGGAGAGTCCGGAAATATCGCCTGTTTTCCAGGGAATTTCGACCTGCTTAAAATCGCCTTTAACTCGCCCTGAAACCGCCTGCACTCTGCCTTCCAGGTCCAGTACCTCGACCCGCAGGTTGCCCTCAGGGGCGTCCACATTCACCCACAGCTTTCCGGCCGGCAGGGCGAACGGCTTGGTTATAAGTGTTCCTTCGGTCTCTCCGGCGTCCAGCGAGACGAAGCCGTCGCGTCTAAGGACGGCCAGACAAATAGCTCCATTATCGTTTTCGAGGCCTGGGATAGGTATATCTCGACCTTCTGGGTACTTCCCTACATAGGTAAAGGTCCCCCGATATTTGAGCGCCGTGTAGTAGAACCAGAGTTCATCACCTCGCTCCAGGGGGTAGGAGGGACCGATGATCTGGGTCAGGTCGTAGGCCCCGGCACCCATAGGTGAGGACCCGATAAAGCTCCTGCGATCGCCCAGACGCTTCCAGGTCTTCAAATCTCGGCTCGAGACCAGCTGCACCAGATGAAAGCCTATGGTATTGGGATAGTTGGGCACCCGGGCGATGGCATGATAGAGGGCTGGAGTCCCTATGTAGAGGCCCTCGTAGCGAAATACACCCATGTTGTAGACGTCCACGTTGAATACCGATGGATCGATCTTGAAGATGGGGAGTGGCTTCCACATTCTGGCGTCTGCGAGGCGCTCTTCGATGTTTCTGCGACCCAGTTCCTGATCCCGTTCATCGGCGTGGAAAATCAGCTCCGGGTCCGTCCACTGCCCGAAGTCCTCGCTGGTCGTCAGGTAGACAGAACGGCCATAGGGTCCCCCCTGCTTGACGGTTCCGATGTATAGCTTCCTGCTCTGATCCAGGGAAAAGTTCTGCTCGTCGCTGCTGCGAATGGGGGGGACATCCAAGACCTTCCAGCGATAGCCGTCAGGGGAAACAGCAAGTTGGTTCGGAGAGAAGGACTTGAATCGGCGGGCGGGATCCACGTCGATTGGGTCGTAGAGAACTCGCCCCACCTTCAGGTCCGACTCTCGTGTCCCTAGACTCCAATGAAGCCCATCCTGACTCTCCCACCAGCCTTCCGCCATATATCGGAATATCTTCCGATCCGGATCCCAGAAAGGCGCGGTCCGCGTCTGAATAGCGCCTCCCTTGGTAGGATCTGGACGGATCACCGCTCCCTTCTTGACCGGGGCATGCATGGTTCGGGAAAGATTGTCGATGCTTGCGATGCCGAGATCATCGAGAAAAAGCTGGCGCTCGCCCCCGGTCACCTCAAAATGATTCTCACCCTGGAGCAGACCGATAAACAGCATCGCAATCAGAATCGTGAGCTTCATTCTTCAATCTCCATAACTTGTGCTAAGAAGGAACAGACCCCTATTTTGCACGAAAGGACAGACTGGTGGACTGTAATACTTGAAACTGTAGTGAATCCGCGAGCCATTCGGAGCCGCGAAACCAGGTCGAATTCCTGCATGATCCCTCACTGCTTCTCCTTCGAGAAGGATCAAGGGTTTCAGTGATCACGACATGGGTAAGAGCTTAGTACACCGTTTCATAAATACGGTAACGTTTGTGGCGAGCGTGACGGGGCGAGTTCGCGAAGCGACGACGAACTCGATGCCTTGTATCTTGGAGAAGGAGCCACAACGCTCAGGCTCGCGAGTATGATGAAGAAGACGGATATGATCATGCTTTTTCAAGATCGGAACTGGCGATTCACCGGTCTCTTTTTCTCCCTGCTAATCATGCTAGTGTCCTATCCCTTTTTCGGGGACAACGCGACTGGCGCCGCCCTGGGGGGACTGACTTCGCTACTGATTCTCGGAGCCGGTGTCTATGCGCTACGTACCTGCCGCTGGTCGTGGATCCTATCCGGGACTCTGGCCCTGTGCGCCCTTGGAGCGAGTCTTCTCTCGCTCCTGGGACAAGTCCGCGGTAGCGTGGACACCGAAATCTCTTTCACTGCCTACTACGTCGTGACGACGGTCGCCGTGTTCATGGAAGTCATCCGTTTGCGCCGCTTCAACATGGACAGCGTCCTGGGAGCGGTCAGCATCTATCTTCTGATCGGCGTCACATTCTGATCGCTCTTCGACCTGCTCGAGACGATCGAGCCGGGATCCTTCGTTTGAACGCGATCGCTGCCGGCGAGGCCACCCTGGGATTCCGGCGCCTGCTCTTTTTCAGCTTCATGACCCTGACATCCGTTGGCTACGGTGACATCACGCCGGTGACTGACCACGCTCAGTCTCTGTCGATCCTCGAGAGTGTCGCCGAAGTGTTGTACGTGGCGATCCTGGTGGCAGGTGTCGTCAACGCCTACCGGACCGACAGCTCAGACCCGGAAAACGAACGGGGTAAGTCATGAGTCAAATCCTCGTCATCCGCCTTCAGCCCTATAGGGCCGCAGCTCTGGGTTCGGACGGGGATATTGTCTTCCCGTAAACCATCTTCGGCGTCGAAATTCGGGCCGAAACGGTAGATCTTCCCTCCGGGCGCGGATCAGGTTGGGGAGTACCGCTTCGTCTACGGTAGACTCCGGAAAGCACGCAAGATCGGGAACCCCCAGATTTTTCCCCTCGTAGTGCGCGCGGTCCTCGTCCGGCACCGCGCTCCAGACGGGTGTGCGGGAGTATGCCCCCCTAATACGATTCGATCTCCCATTCGTCACGTCATAGGACTCAGTGTCCCGCCGACGGCCCGAGCGCAGCAGGGCCAGCACGGTGACCAGGAGGAAGTGGGCCGCCAGAACCGTAGCTAGGAAAGTTGGATCTAAGAAACCTGTTGACAGGAAAAAGGGGCATAAAGGGGCATAGGGTACTTCTCGCCATCACGGTTTCTTCATCTCCAACTGCCGTGACGGTGAGGTGTGTGCGGTGGCTCGGTCGGGAGCCGACCGCGGCGCCCAATGGCCCGGTAGCCAGGTTATCTCGGCGCAGAAGGCCAATACCGCGAATGCATTCAGCCTAACCGGATTTGCAATTTCCACTGCCAATTTGTGGGCGGCGACACAGCTGGGCGGGAGCTTGTTTGGGCTCCAACTCAGCAATCCGGTCGACACAGCCTTGGCATACGCCAACAAAGGCCATGGCGGCGGTAACGCCAAGAAGTATGGCCTGGAAAAGGATCCTATGGTGAAAAGCTTCATCGGCGGTGTCAACGTCTTCGGTGGAGAAGCGAGCACTCTACGATTCGAGTGGGGTCCTCCTGGGGCTCTGGGGGCTCTGGGGGCTCTGGGGGTCAGCGAGACACTTTCTGTGGGGATCATAACGTCGCGTGGCGAGTGCGTGATACCCTCGGCCTCTACTATGTTCCGGGAGGTCCTGGGAGGCCTTCGGTGGGAGCGTCGGGGACAACATTATCTTTGACCTGGCTGATGATCCGGGCAGCAATCCCGAAAGTGGAAGTGGCCTCGGTCATCCCACCTGTGGGGCCGACCGGTGATCCGGACGATCCTGTCGATAATGCAGCCGTGACCCTCGCCTGCCCGTTAGGCGACGGAACAACAGCAAGCTGTTGCTCTGCCACAACCAAACTGGAAGAAGGAGGTAGTGGTGTACCTCTGAACCCAGTCCGGGACAACTTGGATCGTGGGGATTGACCAAAAACGGACCTTGGGTGAAGCACAGGGGAGATTTGGATGTCGTGCACTCTTTCGTCGATTGATCACTTAATATTGCTGGCGCTTCGAGTCATTCAAGGCTGCTGGACCTGGTCCAGAAAGGCGGCGAGGAGTCCAACGTTTCGGGCAAACGTCTTGGAGCTGATAATCCTCTCCAAGGGTCTTTTTTCGCCCCGGTAGACTGACAGCGTTTGGTTTTCTCCTAGAGAGAATGCTTGATCTCCGATGGTGACGACCATGTCTTCTGCGGCGAAGAGAGACACCACGTTGTCTGCTTTTCCAATGGAGCCCTCCTCGACCCAGGCCCCCCTCGAGTCCAGACTCGCCAGAGTATTCTTGACCTGGGCTACCAAGTCGGTATCCGATGGGCTGGGAGGGCTTCCCTCCCAGGGTGAGAGTCCTTGGAGTCGCTCCGGACGCCCTACCGTCGACGGATCGGCCGAGAGCAGACCACGGTGCTCCTCGGCAATCTGGCCGAGCTGTCTGCCACTGGTCCAAAGGCCGTAGTGGGTGATCACCTTCTCATTGCTGTAGGTCAGCTCGTAGCCATCCAACAGGTCACTCTTCCCTCCCCTTACCCGGACCCGGCTTCCCTTGCTGATGAAAAGCGGACGATTGGTCTGAAGCTCATAGAAGCGGGCCAAACAAAGCTCATCGGGCGAACAGTCCCTGCTTCTGCTGAGGATCGAACTGCCCCAAACGTCCAGACCCGATCTCCGCAGGTAGTCGATTGCCCTGGGAACCGGCTCCAGATATTTCTTCTTGCCGGTCTCGCGATACAGGACCAGCAGAACCTTCAAGACCGCCAGGGACTC
>Ga0310342_100000925_pt1 | contig 17600 bp, 10 predicted proteins | sample S15DNA20500_MG_FD_206155 | JGI IMG/M metagenome (GOLD analysis project Ga0310342, IMG submission 206155) | Marine microbial communities from station ALOHA, North Pacific Subtropical Gyre - S1503-DNA-20-500_MG | ecosystem: Environmental > Aquatic > Marine > Oceanic | place: Pacific Ocean: North...
GGGTTGCCGATTGCCGTGGCACTATGCACGTTCCTTTTTGTCGTATTGCACTTTGGAGAGTTACAGCGGTTTCCGCCGGCAACCTTTGCACTGACTGGGCTCGCATTGCTGGCTATGTGGCTGCGGCTCAGGACCCGGTCCCTGTGGCCCGCGATTGCCGCACACCTTGGCTACAATGGTCTGCTCGTAGCCGCTGTTTACCTGGCGCCCTTACTGGCAAAGGGATGATTGTGTCTGTAGGGCGTGGTCCGGTCCGCATTCATTTGGGGAGAGGGTGTTCCGCTGCAACTTAAGTATATCTTGAGGTTTTGCCATCTGGTAAAATTAAGCTCAGCAGTGGCAGGAAAGATGACGCTTTGACAGATTGTTCGTGAGGACATTGGTTTCATGCCCGGTAGACGTGTTTCTACGGAATCGACACATCTCGATCGTCGTGGCCTGCTTTCCCTGGGATGCCTGGGATTGGCCACGGGCAACCTGTTTGATGCGTTGCCTGCCAATGGTGCTCAGACCAAGCCAGCGCGAGCTAAGTCGGTATTGATGTTGTACATGGATGGTGGACCGAGCCACATCGACATGTTCGATTTGAAACCGCAGGCACCGGCCGAGATTCGTGGTCCGGTGCAGCCGATTGCCTCATCGGTCCCGGGGATTTCAGTTGGCGAGTACCTGCCGCTGGTTTCTCAGCAGATGCACCACTTGGCCCAGATTCGCTCCGTGCGGCATGAAGACGTACCCCATGACCAGGCAGTCTACCGGATGTTGACTGGCTATCGGCATAACATCAAGGCTGGCGGGTTGAAGGTGGAAGATACCGATTTTCCGCACATGGCAAGCGCATTTTATCGAGTCGATACGGCAGCAGCTGCCATGCCCAGTTCGATCCAGATTCCCGAGCCGATGCGCATCGATGCGCGTATTTTGCCTGGGCAGAACGCAGGTATCCTGGGAACGCAGTGGAGTCCGTTTCCCGTGCATGTGACGCGCGGCGGCGATGTGGTGCCGCCAGATCTCGGGCGACTGGAGCAATTCACCGAAGCCCGGCTGAAAGATCGCTACCAGTTGCTGGCAGAGTTGCAGAACCGGTCCTTGCAGGAAAACGTGTCGGCAGCCACGGAGTTTAACGCTTTCCAGGCTCGCGTGATGAGAATTTTGCAGCAGCCGTCGATCAAAAATGCCTTTGACCTGGATCGAGAATCACCGGCACTGCGTGATGCCTACGGTCGTCATCGCCATGGCCAGTCGACGCTGCTGGCCCGCCGCCTGATTGAGGCTGGCTCCCGCTTTGTGACCGTCTACTGGGGCAAAGAGACTCAGGACTGGGGTGGCGACTGGAAACCGATGCTCGTTAACAATCCCTGGGATACGCACCGTAATCATTTTCCACTGATCAAGGAGAGCTTGATTCCGCGGGCAGACCAGACGCTATCCGCCCTGCTGGCTGATTTGTCCAGTCGCGGGATGCTCGATGACACGCTGGTGGTTTGGATGGGCGAGTTTGGGCGCAGTCCGCGAATCAGCAAGATGTTCTCGACGCCGGGGCGCGAACACTGGCCACACGCTTTTACGATCCTGATGGCCGGTGCCGGGATTCGGGGAGGTACAGTTTACGGTAGTACCGATCGCTACGGAGAATTTGTCACGGACGACCCCGTCTCTCCGGCCGATGTGAGTGCCACCATTTTCGATGCCCTGGGGGTTGATCCGCAGACGGTCGTGCCATCTCGTGGCAGGCCACACCAGCTTTCCCAGGGCCGCCCACTCACGAAATTATTCTCCTAGGCCTTTGGTAGTGAGCGATATTTTTCCAGTTTTAGAATGACAGGCTATGAATATGAATGACCCTGATCCAGAACCGTCTCTTCCCGAACTGGAAGTTGCTGCACGGGGTATGATCTTTGCAGCCGAAGAGGCTCCCGTCGAGGAGGCGGTGGCTTATTTTACCAGTCTCGTCCCACTGGCATCCGGCACTTGGCTCTCTGGCTGGCAATTGGGCCCGGAGAAGCAGACTGCCAATACCATTGGACTGGCTCGATCACGTGATCAGGGCCAGAGCTGGCAGCGGCTGTCACATTCCTTCGAGACTTCATGGGAGGGGACTCCCGGTTCCTTCCTGGCAGCCGAAATGGTGGAGACGGAACCGGGCCGGCTGCTCCTTTTTACGACCTGGGTCGACCGGAGTCGTCCGGAACGTCCTCTCTTTAATCCAGTCACCGAGGGTATTTTGGCGACGCGACTGTTGTATTGTGTCTCCAGTGATGAAGGGGACAGCTGGAGCGAGTGGGTAGAATTGCCGACCCCCAGGCTCAGTGGCTGTGCCCTGACGGGACCGATTGTTCGCTGGTCAGACGGGACAATTGCCTGCGCCTATGAGAGTTTTAAGGAGTTTGACGATCCAGAGCCAGTTGATCCGGCTGCCTGGTTTTCACTCTCACGCGATGGTGGTGAATCGTTTGGTGATCCCTGGCAAGTGGCTCATCATCCCGAAGGGGAAAAATATTACTGGGACCAGCGGCTTTGCCCGAGCGAAACCGCTGGCGATTTTATCGCCATGTTCTGGACGCATGATCGTCCCGAACAGAAGGATCTCAACGTTCACTTTTTGCGATCCTCACTGGCCGATGGAGAAAGGGCTGGTAAGGAACCGGTCGAAACCAGTATCCCGGGACAGATTGCCGCCTGCTGTGATACGGGCCAGGGGCGACTGCTGGCCTACGTGGTCGACCGTGGAAATCCCGGTACGATGACCCTCTGGCAATCTGCCGATGGTGGTTTGAGTTGGCCAGAAGAGGCTCGCCTGGTTGTTCATGTTCACGATGAACGGGCGGCTATCTCGCAGGGACGTGAAAACATAGACTTTGCTGAATTCTGGGAAGATATGGGAAAGTGGAGTTTTGGCCACCCGGCGATTCGCCCCCTGGCAGATGGCTGGCTGGTCGCCTGGTATGCCGGGACGCCAACTCGCATGAGTCTTCACTGGGCCAGGATTGCCGACCAATCGTGAGGGATTGTCCTTACTGGTCTTCTTTATCGCCGACTGTCACCAGGTACAAATCGTGACTCCCCTCCCGTTCAGAGACGATCGCCAACTGCCGGCCGTTGGGGTGCCAGGTGGGATAGTCGTCCCGTTCGGGATGTTTGGTGACTCTTTGGAGTCGCTGGCCATCGGCATTCATGACGTAGATTTCAAAGTTGCCATCGCGGTTGCTGGTAAAGGCGATCTGTTTGCCATCGGGTGAAAAGCGTGGCCGCAGGTCCTGGAAACGGGATGTCGTGAGGCGACGCACATCACTGCCATCGACGTTCATCGAATAGATGTCGTAATTACCATCACGCGTGGAACCGAAGAGAATCCGTTTTCCGTCAGGGGAGAAGCTTGGCCAGTAGTTCATGCCCCCTTGCTTGGTCAACTGCTGGCGGTCCTTTCCCTGCAGGTTGACCGAAAACAGGTTCTGGTAACTTTCTTCGGCGAAGGAATAAATGACCCGTTTGCCGTCGGGTGTAAACGCGGGCGTACGAAATCCAGAAAAGCCACCGCCGGGTGAGACCGTGGCATCGACGTTGTCTCGTTCGTTGCGAATTACCAGCGTGACGCTGAGGGTTCCAGTCGCTTTCAGGTAAACACACCATTTGCCATCCGGTGAGAAAGCGGGTTCCAGTTCCTGGGAGCTGGCCTGGGGGTGCAATCGGTCGACTTTCAGATCGGCAAGCCGCAATCGCTTGAGCGTGGTTAATTCCGGCTTTTCGAAATCGACATAAACCAGTTCGGTGGCATTGATGAAGACGGGCGTCAGCTTGATTCCCCCGTCAGTGGTCAATCGCCTTGGTTCGGCGGCACTGCTTGTTGCAGCGCAGAGGCAGATTAGCGCAACGGTCCAGCAGCTGATGGGGTTGCTGTATTGCATGCTAGATAAGGCCCTCGATGAGACGGCCACCATCAAGCACGTTCATCTCGGCCCGGCTTTGGGTGTCGATACCGGCCAATTCTGCGATCGTGGTACCGACCATTTTGGGTGTCACGGGGTCGGTCAGCGGATGTTCGCCGAGACGATCGCTGGTTCCGATCACGCGACCCGGTTCGATACCCGCTCCAGCCCACATCGAGAAATAGCACTGAGGCCAGTGATCACGGGCGGCCCGCTTGTTGATCTTGGGCGTACGGCCAAACTCGCCCATGCAGACCACCAGGTTATCCTCGAGCAGGCCGCGCTGATTCAAGTCATCGAGCAGAGCGGAAAAAGCGCGATCTAAAATTGGACAGTGCAGGTCCTGCAGAAGATCGAAATTGTAGATGTGCGTGTCCCAGCCAAATTCGAAACCGGGCGTGATGGCTTCCACGTGTCGGCTGTAGTTGAGCTGGATGTAGGGGACTTCGGCTTCCATCAGGCGACGCGCCAGCAAGGCGCTTTGTCCGAAGACCGATTGACCGTACTTGGCCCGCGTTCTGGTCGATTCCTGGGTCAGATCAAAGGCACTGCGTGCCTTGGGATCCATCAATAAATCGTAGGCGGCTTGATGCGTGCGGTTCCAGTTCTCAAATCCATATTGCTCCAGGGCACGCGGGACGCCGTCAATCTGTCGCAGCAGATTGCGTCGATCTTCAATACGGTTCGGGACTAGCCCGTCGAGCAGTTTGAGTGCCGGCAGTTCTACCTGGCCCAGTTCCGAGCAACCCATCATGAACGGATCGTAAGCCTGGCCCAGCGTTCCGCCTCCATAGCCTTCAATTCGTCGGGCCCCATCCATGACTGTCCCGCGAGCGATGGAGACAAACGGTGGCAGAGCCCCTTCTCGACCACGATGCTTGGCCACGATCGAGCCGAAATTTGGTTGTACTGGCGTCGGTTTTTCCTCAAAACCGGTCAGCGCCACGGTCCCCGCGTCGGGATGTCCTGGGGCGCTGGTCACGTGGCTGCGTATCACCGTGTAGAGATCACTGCGTTCTGCCAGCTTCGGTAGTAGCTCGGTGTACAAGAGGCCTGGTGTTTTGGTTCGAATCGTAGCGAAGGGCCCCCGGTACTCGGCGGGCGCATCCGGTTTGGGATCGCAGGTGTCCAGGTGGCTGGGAGCTCCCCAGAGAAAGACAAACAAGACGGACTTGGCCCGTCGCTGGGGAGCGGCGGCGCTGGCCAGGTTGCCCATTCCCAGTGCCAGCGGGAGCGAGGCGCCCAGCTTTAAAAAGGAGCGGCGGGTGGGGCCACTGCAGGTGCGCGCGGCAAAGCTGCCAATGTCAAACATTTTTTCCCCGAGTCAGTCTCAGTTCATGATGAAGTCAGTAACGTCCATCATAACCGAAGTAGCCGACTCTTCCAAAGAGATGGGACCCGTCGAACGGTTTGAGAGATCGTTTTTTGGCTCCGCTACGGGCAACTTATAGTACGAACTAGATGAGTTCGTGGATGGGAGCACGGTGGTCAACCAGGTATTGTGGGCGACCGGACGGGTCGTTGATCGTGGTCGTGGTGACGTCAATTCCCATGTTGTGGTAGAGCGTGGCAAAGACCTCTTGCATGTGAACGGGCCGGTCCTGGGGCTGCTCGGCATTCTTAGTAGAACTGCCGATCACCTGGCCAGTCTTCATGCCACCGCCGGCCAGCATACACATCGAGACTCCGTACCAGTGGTCGCGGCCACCCTTGTTGTTGTTGACCCGTGGTGTTCTGCCGAATTCACCCCACATCACGACCGATACATCTTTGTCGAGGCCACGCTGGTACAAGTCTTCCAGTAAAGCACTGAGGTGCCGATCCAGTCGCGGCAGTTGGCCGCGGAGTGTATTGAAGTTGTTGCTGTGGGTATCCCAGCTGCCCCAGTTAAAGCCAACCACGCGGACGCCCGTTTCAACCAGGCGACGAGCACGCAGGAATGATTCGCCACCCTTGCCGTAGCGTTCAACAATCTTTGGGTCTTCCTTGCCGGTATCGAGAGCATCGGCCACACTTCCCGAGGTGACGATTTCGACTGCCCGCTGGGTATAGGCATCGAGGGCTTCCATCTGGCGAGCATTGTCTGTATCGCGTCGGAAGCAATCGAGACTCTGCAACAATTGGGTTCGTGAGGTCAGTCGCTCAGCCGTCATCGTACTGTTGAGACGCAGGTCGCCGCCCTGGGGTTTATAGGGTTTGTGGACGGAACCAAGGTAACCGGGATAGCTGCCGTTGTAGCCCACGAACGGAGGTGCCCCGCCGGTACTCCCTTGCAGGCAGCTGATCACACTGCCAATCGACGGACGACCACCGATACCGCTCAGGCTCTTGCGATCGAAGCCTGTCTGTGTGTGGTGATCACTGTGATCAGCGATGGTGCCGGTCATCGACCGGACGATGGCAAACTTGTCTGCGTTCTTGGCCAGCATCGGCATGTGTTCGCAGATATCCATACCGGCTATGTTTGTCTTGGTGGGATAAAATTCACCACGGAATTCGCTTACTGCTTCGGGCTTCAGGTCGAACGTGTCTTGGTGGGATGGGCCACCACCGAGGTGAATATTGATGATGGACTTTTGGGAAGAGCCGATACCTGCGGCATCTTCTGCTTGCAGAAGTTGTCCAAGTGTAAGTCCTCCGGTACTGAAGGCACCTAGCTTGAGAAGGTTTCGGCGGGAAATGCCGTCACAGTACTTGGAACCGGGCGTTCGATCGAAAATAGACAACATAGCTGACTCACTTCCTGAAGTCTGAATATTGCTTGTGGAACCGGTGAACCTCCATTCTATCTGAAATTATCGATCGGCTTCAATATCCATCTGTAGCGTGGTTTAGGATGCCCGGAAATATAGGGGGACCAAAGCAGTTATCTCTGTTGAAGCAAGGGACATAGGGTGACGGTTACGGGTTAAAACGTTACAGTGAGTGACAAGTAAACGGTTTTCTGATTGCGACAAAGCGTGTCCAATTTTTGTCAGTTTGGTGGAGTTGTAGTATGGAAATGAATAATCATCGAAATTGGGGTGTTGTGATGACACGAATGGTTGTTTGGCTGGTTGTCTCGTGGTCCGCTCTGGCGGCTCAAGTCCAGGCCCAATCCTTCGAGGAAGCCAAGGCGCAGAACTGGCACCAGTGGCGTGGTCCGGCGGCAACGGGTGTTTCCAGCACGGCGCAGCCCCCTGTCCAATGGGCCGAAGGGAAGAATATTCGCTGGAAAGTGGCAATCGAGGGGCAGGGGAACTCGACGCCGATCATCTGGGGGAACAAGGTCTTCTTGCTGACCGCCATCAATACGAGAATCGTTGATCCCAAGTTGCCGAAACCGGAAGATCAACCGAAGCGCGTGTTTGGGATCACCTTTCCTAATACCCAATACAAGTTCGTGGTTTTGTGTCTGGATCGAAAAACGGGCCAGGAAATCTGGCGACAGACGGCCAGGCAGTACATACCTCATGAGGGCCATCACCGTGACGGTGATTTCGCTTCCGCTTCTCCAGTGACTGACGGCCAGCGCCTGTATTGCTGGTTTGGTTCCGCCGGTCTTTACTGTTACGACCTGGACGGCAAGAAGCTTTGGCAACGTGACCTGGGAAAAGCCCACGTGGGAGCCAGCCTTGGTGAAGGATGTTCGCCCGTGGTGCACGATGGGAAACTTGTCATCGTGCGAGATCATAAACGCCAGTCGACAATCGAGGTGCTCGACGCCAGAACGGGTGAAACCCAGTGGAAACGGGATCGCGATGAAGTGAATGCCTGGGCGACTCCCCGCGTTCTGCAGCACAGTGGTCGAACTCAGGTAGTCACGGCTGCTTCGAAGATGATTCGCAGTTACGATTTAAAGGATGGCAGTATCATCTGGCAATGCAGCGGTTTGACAGGCAATGTGACTCCCTGCCCGGTGGTAGAGGGAGACCTGATTTATTGCATGAGCGGCTACAAGGGCTATGCCGTGATGGCGTTGCCCTTAGCGGCGACCGGTGATATTTCCGATACTGAGAGGATTCTCTGGAAAAAGGATCGCGGAACTCCCTACGTGGCATCGCCACTGCTCTATGATGGCTTGCTATTCTTTAACCAGTCGAACCAGGGGATCTGGACTTGTCTGGACTCGAAGACTGGCAAGACCGTGATGGATCGAACCCGCTTGCCCGGAATTTCAAACATCTACTCCTCACCGGTGGGAGCCGCGGGGCGGATGTACGTGACGGGCCGCGACGGTACCACGCTGGTCCTCAAGCGATCCGATAAGTTAGAGGTCGTGGCCACCAACAAGTTGAATGAGACGATGAATGCCTCGCCAGCCCTGGCCGGGAACCAGTTGTTCCTCCGCGGTCGCAAGCATGTCTATTGCATTGCCCAGGACTGAGGCCCGCGTCGTTTTCCATTACTTGAGGATCTTGATGGTTACGTCCTTGAAGTGGACGATCATTCCAGGGTCGTGTAGCTGTAGCTGGATCATCCCTTTATGTAAACGGCGCTCCTTTGGCAGGTGCTCGATGAACTCGGAGGAGGGCTTGCCGTTGATGGAAAAGGCAAACCGGTTTCCCTTCACGACCACGTGAACCTCATTCCAGCCGCCCTTGTGGATGTCCGCCAGCGTGACGGCTCCCTCGATCTTGGTCACCGTTGGCTTGTCGTTTTTATCGATCACCAGGTGGTCTCCGCGAAAGCAAGCGTGCTCGCGCCTGCCCGGTGTGTGGAAGTCCCAGGCGCCCAGCACTTGTTTGCCGATCCCGACGTGGCCAAGGTCGACATGGTATCCCTGGAACTGGCGTTTTCCCGTTTTGTCGTTAATGGCGCGAATGTTCACGCCACTGTTTCCCTTGCCAGGAAACCGATAGCAGAATTTCATTTCGAAGTCGGCGATTTCCCGGTTGTCAAAGACCAGGTAACTGCGTCCCTTGTCGCCGTTTCCAACAATCATGCCCTTCTCGACAGTCCAGGCCTTGGTTGCTTTGGCGGGCATCACGGACCAGCCATCGAGACTCTTGCCGTCGAACATGGAGACAAAGCCAGCTTCACCTTTTTGATCAGCCGCGGTGGCAGTCGAGGCGATGAAGATGATCGTGAAACCGGCAGTCCAGGATAGCAGGGAAGCAAAATGGTTCATTTGATTTTTCCTAGCTCTGAGAGGTATTCAATGAGATCCAGTAATTGAGATTCTGACAGCAGTGCCGTCAGTTTGCCCGGCATCACGCTGCCGGTCGTTTGCTGCTGGTCAACCTCCTGTTTCTTAAGGGTAACCAGTTTGCCGCTGGCCGGATCCTGAAGAACCAGGTTGCCAGCGGCTTCACTTTCTTTGGTTTTCCGCTGGTAGCCCTGGTGGATTTTTCCCGCAGCGGTAATGACCCGCACGGCTGAGTAGCCTTCCTTTACCTGGCGATTGGGCCACAGCAGTTCTTCCGTGATCCGTTCCACTGAAAGGGTGGTTCCAATGGCTGTCAAATCAGGACCGATCTTGCCGCCGTTGCCTCCCACCTTGTGGCAGGAAGCGCAGGCCACGGTTTTGAAGAGAAGTTTTCCCCGTTCCGCATTCCCCCGCTGCTGCGCGTCGCTGACCAGTTGCTGCACATAACGCTTGCTGTAATCGGGAGTTTGGCGGAAGCTGCCCAGGGACTGGTTTAGAACACCCAGCAGTACCTGGTCCGAGTGTCCAGTGGTAAAGAGGGCGGCCAGCAACTGTCGGGCTGAAGCCGGTTTCAAGTTCCTGGCTCCCAGCGCAGAGGCCAGGGCTTGAGCACCGCCGGAGCGGTTTAAGAAAGCCGCGAGTGTAGTTGCAGGGTCGAGCGATTTTAAGTCAGACTCGGCAAATAGTTGGGCTGCCTGCCGGGCCGCTGCCTGCGTATCTATGGCAACGAGTGACTCGATAGCAGCAGATCGCAAGGCGGCTGGATTTGAATTGGCCGCATAGGAAACAAGAAGTTCTCGTCCAGCGGGTAATTTCAACTCTACGGTGGCAGCCAGAGCGGCTGCTCGTACGGAAACGGGAAATTCATTGTTTTTTGCGGCAGCCAGTACGGTGGTTGCGGTTTTCTTGACGTCCCAACTGCCCGCCAACGTGAGGGCACTGGCCTGTAGCCGGGGATGGGGATGCTGGATTAAGTGCTGCAAGGCTTTGGCCAAGTCGCCAGCCGGTTTCACATCTCGAAAACGGGTCACTTCGATTAATTTGACCAGGGCGTCGGCGTGCGCGGCGGCATTGTATTGACCAGCGCGAGTAAAACGGCTTGGATCCAGGCCATAGGTTGCCAGTTCCCGGGGGCCACCGACGGTCAGGATGGTCGCAATGGCTGACGCTCTGGTTGCTGGTTTGAGATCCTGGGAATCGAGCAGTCTCTGCAGGCTGGCCAGCACATCACGACCGCCGGTTTCGTTGAGGACTGCTGCCAGGTGACTGGGCTTAGCAAACGAAGCTGTCCCCTCTTTAAAAGCTGGCATCCAGTGAGGTTGCAGTTGATGGACGGCCTGTTTGAAGGCGTATTGAATCGAGCTGTCCAGCGGTTTGTCGACGACGCGTGCTGCTACTTCGATTGAGCGTGGGGAAGCAATGGCGGCGCAGGCCAGCACCGCTTCCATGCGAACACGCGCATTCTCGTCCACAATGCGAGCAGCCAGCAGTTCCAGCGGCGCGTTCAGCCGATCGTGCCAGCGTCCAGTGATGCGCGCTGCGTAGGCACGGGCGTTTGGATCTTGTGCTTGCAGTAACCGGTCCAGCAGTGCTGGCTGGACAACTTCGATGGTGGCATAGGCTCCCAGTGCTTCGTAGAGATGATGTTCATGGCCAGGATCTTTGGGGTCCAGCGATTGAATCCACTGGTCCAGGGCTCGGCTAACCGTGGCACTGTCGCGGGTGGTCAGTGCCCGCTTGGCCTGGTAACGGGTCCAGTGCTCGGGCGCTTTGAGAGCTTGTAGAACTTCAGGTAGCGTGGCCTGGGAAAGATCGGCTGGTTTGCTCGTAGCGGCGGTGGTCGAAATGCGCCAGATGCGTCCATGGGCTTTGTCTCGTGCCGGGTGGCGATAGGCATCGTCCTGGTGGCAAGTGATGGGGTTGTACCAGTCGACCACGTAAACGGCTCCGTCGGGGCCCACTTTTACATCGACGGGTCGAAAGTTGCGATGGCGTGACTGCAGAAGAGGGTCTTTCCATTGCAGCGAAAACCCGCCACCGTCGGTTTTGACGGAAAACCGTTTAATGCGATTCGATTTGAAGTCTCCCACCACGAAATCGCCCTGCATCGATGCGGGCAGGTGGCGTCCATCCAGGTAACTAATGCCGCAATAGCCACCAGGATTGCCAATGGTTCGCAATCGCAATCGATGGGTGCTGGGGATTTGACCAGGCGACAGGTAGGTGACGCCGCCGGCACCGTCGATGCAAAAAATCTGTCCCCAACGGTCAAAGGCTACACCCCAAGGGTTTCCCGGTCCCATGAAATCATCTAGCAGTGGATGCAGTTGCATTCGTCTCGGTCGGAGGCGGTAGAAGCCGGCTTGGAACAGGTTGCTGGCCCCCCAGGGAGTTTCCACGCGCGATTCACAGCCGTCGCCCTGGCCAAAGTATAATTCGCCACCTGGACTCCAGATAAAGGAGTTAATGGTCTGGTGTGAATCGCCGTTGCCAAATCCCCCTAGCAGGACCCGCCGCTGGTCCGCCTGGCCGTCGTTGTCGGTATCTTCGAGGAACAAGATCTCGGTGTTCTGCCCGACATAAAGTCCGCCGTCACCCCACTCCAGCCCGGTGGGGATATTGAGACCTTCGGCAAAAACGTTTGACTTGTCCGCCCGGCCGTCATGGTTGGTATCTTCGAGCATGATGATCTTGTCGTTGGGAAGATCGCCGGGGAAAACATGCGGGTAGGTTGTCGTGACTGTCACGTACATCCGTCCTGCCGGATCCCAGCGGATGGCCAGTGGCGAGGTGAGGCCTTCTTCTTCGGAGGCAAACAGGTTGACCTGAAAACCGTCGGGGACGGTAAAGGCAGCCAGTTCCTCCTTGATGTTAGCCTGCTTGTCCGCGTGCAGGACTTCGGGTGCAGGTCGCTCGGCTCCGGGATCGTCACCACCACTGGCGACCTGCCAGACGCGCTGTTCCGCCTTCTCGATCAGGGGCAGCAGTTTTTTCCATTCTTCCTTGAAGGGAATGTAATCGTCGCCACCGCGGGTGAATTGTCGCCGCGAGTCATCGCCGTAGAGTAATTTCCAGTTTGCCGGTCGCCAGTAGTCGAACCAAAGGCGGTGTTTTTCAATGACGGCCAGGCGAAGTGGTTCGTATGTTTCCTGGGCTAGTACCTCTACTCCCAGTTGTCGGGCCAGCTCGCGAGCCAACATTGGCTGGGCTGACGGCTTGATGTGCATACCGTTGGCAGTCAGTCCCTGCTTGGGGTTCGTGAACAGGTCGACCAGGATCAGTTTACGCTCGGCGGCAATGGTTTTGATGGCATCTATATAAAGAGCGAGGTTGGCATTTTGTTGAGAGAGATCTGGAACCAGTGGGCTGGTCGGTTTCTCGAAGGGGGTGGGGGTGACCAGCACGACCAGCCGGGCCTGTTTTCGAAAACTGTCGACAAGTTCTCCGTAGGCCCTTGTGAAACGGTTCAGTCCTGCTGGCCCCGCCATTGACTCCAACTGGCCAAACTGGGCGATGATGACGCTGGTACCAACCCGTTTGAGCTGGTCATCACGTGAGCCGAATCCATCTTTGCGCCAGCGCTCGATAACACTTCCCTGGCGGAAGACGGTGTCGGCCTCCCAGGCCAGGTCACGGAACTTCGGTCGTTGGGCCGCAAAGGAATGCGTCAGGATGCTCTCGAAGTAGCCGGCTTGCTGCAGGCGGACCATATTGGTGCCGCCCATCAGGACAACGACTTCGTCTTCGGCCAGTTGCCAGAGATCTTGTGCCTGGGTGGACGTGGTGACCAGCAGCATCATGGCGCTCGCCAGCAGGGATCCGAGGAAAATGGGTTGAGGTTTCATGGCCACCCTTACTTATTTTTGGTCTCCTCCGCCAATTGTGTTTTTATTGTAACCGACACAGAGATCGTCCGGGTAGCGGGCAGTCATGGCGGCCGTTTTGGTGTACAAATTACAATGCTTTAGACTTGGGGAGATACAAACGAGATGCCTTGTCGAGCGGTACCCGAGAACCGGTTAGCGAAAGGATGAAATAAAATAACATGAATCAAGTCAACCGCCTTCTGTCACTGAGCACGCTCGTTTTTGCCTGTAGCATGATCGGCTCACTGCAAGCAGAGCCACAAGACGACCAGGCAACACTGCGCGTTTTCATCTTTGCTGGCCAGTCGAACATGGTCGGCTCGGATTCGAAGGTCAAGGATATCAAGCGATTTCCCCCCTTCGCCGGCCTGGAAACGCCGCAAGCGGCGGTTAAGTTTTCCTACTGTATCGGGCGGGAAAACAAGATGCGTTCCAATGGCTGGGTTGACCTGCAACCGGTCAACAACGTGGTCGGACCAGAATTAAGTTTTGCCCGTCAGGTGACCCGGGAAATTAAGGCCCCGATCGCCATCATCAAGGTAGCTGCTGGGGGAACCCATCTCGGAGGAGACTGGAACCCGGATGAGCCGATTGGATTCAAGATGTATCCGCTGGCACTGGAGGTAATTCGTGCTTCGCTGGCTGAGTTGGACAAGCAGCAGATCAAGTACCGGATCGAAGGAGTCATGTGGCACCAGGGCGAAAACGACATGTTCAACAAGGACTACATGCCCAACTACGGGAAGAACCTGAAAAACTTCCTGGCTTGCTGGCGACGAGATCTGAAAACTCCCAAGTTGAAGTTCTACCTGGGTGAACTTTGCACTAAGACCATTTGGGGAATGGACCTGCGGCCCCGCATGTATGCGATTAGCCTGGGGCAGAAAGAGGTTGCCCAGGCGGATCCGTTGGCTGAGTATATTCCCACCTCGCACGTGGGCGTAGAAATCGGTGGCGGGGTTGGCCTGCACTACCACTACGGCACCCTCGGGCAATTGGAACACGGGGTTAATTATGCAACGGCGTACTTGCGAACGATTGGCAAGCTAAAGGAGCAGTCGCGGCCCCTCAAACAATGGCCCTACGCGAAGGGGAGCAGTGTCAAACTGTTTGTCCTGGCCGGTCATCGCAACATGGAAGGGGAACGGGCTTTTGTCCAGGAACTTAAGAATTTGCCGGGTAAAGCAGGCCTGCTGCAGAATAACGGGAAGATTGCATACAAGTACAGCATCGGTGGCGGTTACCAAACCTCCGACGGCTGGGAACCGTTGGGACCGGCCGGTTACTACGATACCTTCGGTCCGGAACTGAGCTTTGGCCAGGCGCTGCAGGGAAAGGTTGCCGGGAATATTGCCATCGCCAAGTTTACTCACAGTGGTACGCAGATCATTGATTGGACCCCCGAGGGAAGCGAAGCGAAGACCCGCAATATCTATCCGAAGTTTATTTCTTTTGTCAACGAATCCGTGAAGGAACTGACGGACAAGGGGCAGCGGGTAGAACTGGCAGGCATCTTTTATCACCTGGGTGAAAACGACATGTCTTTTGGACCCTATCGCCGTGATGCTCCCAAACGGTTACAGAGACTTATTGCCCAAAGCCGTCAGGATTTAAAAATGCCTGGGCTCAAGTGGTTTGTCAGCCAGCAGCCTCCGACCGACGACAAACGGGTCAACAATATCGATGTGACGGCAGAACTGGAGAAAGTCGCCGTGGCAGACAAGAACTTAATTCATATCAAGGCCTTCGACTTGCCCGAACAGGAAAAGAAACTGGTTATCACCAGCGAGGGTATTGTGAAACTGGGTGAGGTGATCGCGGAGCGTTATCTCTCTGGGCAGTAACGTTGCTCGTTCAAAGAGCTTTTCTTCAACCAGCTCCGGATACTGCCTGGGACTCTGCCTTGCTGGGCAGTCGTGGTACGATAAATGCTGGCGTTGATCCGGGAGAAAAGGAGCCATTGATGGGTAACGGAAAAAAGTGTTGGGCTGCCACGAGTATCGCAACGGCACTGGTTATCTTGATGACGGTGGCCACAGTCCCTGCGGCGGATCGGCCCAATATCATTCTCTTGATGGGGGATGATCACGGCTGGGACGAGACTGGCTACAACGGCCATCCTCATCTCCAGACACCTGTCCTGGATAAGATGGCTGCCCGCGGCCTCCGCCTGGATCGGTTTTACTCGGCACATCCTTCCTGTTCACCGACACGTGGCAGCGTGATAACTGGCCGGCATCCCAATCGCTATGGAACGTTTACTCCCAATTGCTCCATTCGCCCTCAGGAAATCGGGATCGCGCAGATTCTGTCGCAGGCCGGTTACGCCTGTGGCCATTTTGGTAAGTGGCACCTGGGTCCCGTGAAAGCTGCTTCTCCGACCAATCCGGGAGCATTTGGGTTTCACCAATGGTTGTCACACGACAATTTTTTTGAGTTGAACCCGGTGCTCTCCCGTAACGGTGGCCCCCCGACCCGGTTTGCGGGGGAAAGTTCGGAGATCATTGTCGCCGAAACGATTCGTTTCTTGAAAACGGCACAGGGGAAAAAGAAACCATTTTTTGCGGTGGTCTGGTTCGGCTCCCCCCACGAACCGTACAGCGGTCTGGAGAAAGATCTGGCCCTCTATGACAATCTTCCCGAGGAGTATGCCGCCAAGCAATTCAAGTTGACGTCCAATGAGACGGGGCGTCCCACCAGGCGACCGCTTCGTGACGTTCTGAGGGAACGCTATGCGGAGATCACTGCGATGGATCGTTCGATTGGCCAGCTGCGGCAGTGGCTCAAGCAGGAGAAGCTGCAAGAGAACACGTTGCTCTGGTATTGCGGGGACAATGGCACGCCCGGTGACGGAATCGTGACGTCGCCATTTCGTGGGCAGAAAGGGACCATGTACGAGGGGGGGGTTCGTGTCCCCGGGATCATCGAGTGGCCGTCACGGATCCCGGCTCCACGTGTTTCCCAGGTAAATAGCGTTACCAGTGACACGTTGCCCACGCTCTGCGACCTGCTCGATTTGCCGCTCCCCAAGCGGCCGCTGGACGGTATTTCCCTGGAGCCGGTGATTGATGGCCAGCTGAAACAGCGACCGAGTCCGATTTGTTTCTGGAGTTTTGATGTCAAGCGGGAATCGCAACGTCCCGTCTACATCGAGGCCAGGCTGCAACAAGGGACGACTCCGCTTGTCAAGATGATGGGTGACATCTACACGCGCAATTTTCGCAACTTTCATCACAAGCAAATCACCCCGGCAGATTTTGCAGGATCCCGCGTGATTCTTGGTAACCGTTATAAGCTTGTCGTAAATGGCCAAGGGCGTGACGAGGCGCAGCGGGAATTGTTTGACCTGCGAGCGGATCCGGCTGAAAAAAATAACCTGTTGGAGACCCATTCCCAGGTGGCTGACTCGTTGCAACAGCAACTGCTTGCCTGGCAGCAATCCGTTTTGAAGAGTTTGACCGGTGCCGATTATCGTTAAGCAGCATCTGGGGGGCTCCTTCCTGATCAGAATGCAGGGTTTTTTGAGTGCCCAAGGGAGTCTGGGCCTGATCTGGGACGGGAGAATCTTCAAATAAAAATCACATCATGTTACACTGGGTACGATATTTGGCACTCTTGCGCAGGAACGATCGAGCAGTATGAATAACTCACGTCTGTATTTTTCGCAGTGGTCTTCATGGTTGGTTTCATGCCGGTCGTGGATCGTGTTGCCGATGCTGGTGGCGACCTGTTTGCCAGGTAATATTGGATCCGCTGCTGAAGAGAAGCCGATCGAGTTTAGTCGCGATATCTTGCCACTGTTATCGGAAACATGTTTCAAGTGTCACGGTCCAGATAAAGGGAATCGGGAAGCAGGATTGCGGCTCGATAAGCAGCAGGCTGCCCTGGCCAAACTCGAATCGGGAAAAACCGCAGTGGTCCCGGGCAAGAGTGCTGCTAGCGAGATTTACCGGCGTATTACTTCCAGCGACCCGGACTTGCGGATGCCACCGGTCGATTCGGGTAAGAAACTGACCACGGGCGAAATTGCCCTGCTCAAGAAGTGGATCGATGGGGGGGCGCAGTGGGCCGGACACTGGGCCTTTGAATCTCCCCAGAAGCCGGCGACTCCAAAACCGGTGGCTGGCTGGCAAGTAGAAAACCCGGTTGATCTGTTTATCCAGTCCAAGTTGCAGTTGGCTAAGTTGCAACCGGCAAACATGGCTAACAAGGAAGCTCTGATACGACGAGTGACACTCGATCTGACCGGGCTCCCGGCAACGATCAAGGAAGTCGATGATTACCTGAAGGACACATCGGCAGTGGCCTATGAGCGGGTGGTCGATCGCCTGCTCAATTCACAGCGTTACGGGGAACACATGGGGCGGCAATGGCTGGACGCAGCCCGCTTTGCCGATACGCACGGTTTACACTTGGACAACGAACGGTCGATCTGGCCTTATCGCGATTGGGTGATTGACGCCTTTAACCGCAATGTGCCGTTTGACCAGTTTACGATCGAGCAACTGGCCGGTGACCTGCTGCCCAATCCGACCCTGGCTCAGCGAGTAGCCACGGGATTCAACCGCTGCAACGTGACAACCAGTGAAGGGGGCTCGATCAACGAGGAGTATTTCGTCCGTTACGCGGTGGATCGTGTTGAAACGACATCAACCGTCTGGCTGGGCCTGACGTCTGGGT
>Ga0310342_100000928_pt1 | contig 17555 bp, 6 predicted proteins | sample S15DNA20500_MG_FD_206155 | JGI IMG/M metagenome (GOLD analysis project Ga0310342, IMG submission 206155) | Marine microbial communities from station ALOHA, North Pacific Subtropical Gyre - S1503-DNA-20-500_MG | ecosystem: Environmental > Aquatic > Marine > Oceanic | place: Pacific Ocean: North...
TAGTTTTTTGCGGTCCATTTTTTGGAATGAGATTGGTAAACCGTTTTTGTCCTTTTTGACATTGGAAAAGTCTCTGACCATGGTTACCTTCCCACGGTCTGCCATTTGGGTGCGGACGGCTTCTGCTAATTCATTCTGTGTTTTAATCAGACGGGCAAACTCTTCTCGCATGTCTTGGGGCACACGGTCTAGGAGATCTTCGGGCAGTTCCGGAGGCGGGGGTAGTTTTACGTCATATTCAATCCAGCCGTGCGGGAATCGCAGCCCCTTGGCATTCCCCCCAACGCCGAGGGGTGAACCATTCACAACCCTGATGTTGGATACGAGATTGCCGTTGTTGTCTGTGCTGCCTGCTTCTAGATCCCTGCCGGCAAGAAGCGCCGCAGGGAAACAATCGCCCCTACCTTGCGGTGCTTCTTTTCCGTATTTGTCCTCGAAGGAATCATCTATGCGAGATTTGAGGCCCGCCCTCTCTCTGGTGCGACGGAATGTGTTGCCGAGACTCTCTCTGCTATCACCGAGACTCTTCCAATACTCCTCAACCCGAGCCGCAGTCTCTGGACTGCCGAAGAAATCTTCAAACTTCTCCTGATCGAGGATTTCATAGGTGCCATCAGCCCTTTGAGCAGCGACTAGCGGAGTTGCCGCACCTTCCACGCCACTGTTGTCGTATATATGGGTCTCGTCAAAACGCCCCTCCGTGATATAGCGAGCCATTTTCTCTTGGATTTCAGCCCTGTCGCGAAGGGTTCCGGTGAGCCTGGCTCTCTGATCACCGTGTCCCCGCCGCTGACCTCGGTCATGGAGGCGTCGTTCGCTCTCCATTTGGGGGGCATATACGAGATGGGCAACAGACGTTACATTCTCTCGTCGTCCATTTCTGTAATCTCCCTTCTCCTGAACGAACCGGTTAATGAGGGCTCCGTTCTTACCCGTACCCTGAACAACCAAATCCATGCCCGCCTTGTCGGCTTCCACCATCGTGTGTTCGGCTTGGCCGACAGACCAGGGATGCGTTTCGTGTGCTCCCGTTCCGCTATTCCATTTCGGATGAAATCGCTTGTAATCGTCGGGATCTATATGAGCAGCCTCGTCTGCGGGTGGGGCTTTGAGGTCGCCGGTTCTAATTAGCGTGCTTTTGCCCGACCCCGGAGTGCCAAACACCCAATGGATTGTTTTTTCCGAGTTGTCGCGGCGTTTCACCTTGCTTAGGGTTTCTTCTCGAAGTTCCTCAGCCGAAGTCGCCCGCGAGGCGAGACCCTTCGGCTTGGGCTGCTTGGCGAGACTGCTCTGCAGGTGGATCCGGTCTGCCATGCGTTCGGCGCGTCGGCTGCCGGGGATCTTGGGGCGGGCAGGCCGTTCCCAAGGGGTTCCTTCCTGTACGAGCATGTCCATATCGGCATCTACAGCATTGGGGTCAAAACGACTTGCGGCAGTCCGCAGTTTTCGGCCCAGAGCCTTGCCCTCGTACAACGTTTCCATCAATGACTTTTTTCGGCGTAACTGCCGGCGAACTTCACGGGCAACCGCACGTTCCAATGTTCGCCGTGCTCGGCGACGCTGGTGATGGCGACCGAATGCCGTTGATCCGGTACGCTTTGCATAATCGGTCATGTTGCTGCACGGCGTCCAAACGACCTTGCCGTTGCGGGACGTGCGACGAGCAATGCCGATACAGCCGAGTTGTCGTGCCCTGCGACGAGCAGATCGGGCGTTGGTGAAAACATCCGGATCTTCGTCATCCGGAGCCCATCCCCCAGCAGCCTTAATGGACCCGCTCCTGCCGCCGGTAAGTCCACCGCCAGCGATTGTGTCGATAGAGGTCAGGCCGCGTTCCCCCAGGTGTTCCCAGCCGTTGCGCTTGTTCTTGCCCTTCGCGCTGCGATACCGCCGTCGCTGCTCGACTATTGCAACGGTGTTCTTTCCAGAATCAGCCTTGAGTTTCTCGTATTCCGCCATAGTGGAACAGGGCATCCACTTGCCATCCGGATGCTGGTGCGCGCCAGAACAGCCCATTTGCTGGGCAAGACGTAATGCTGTGGCCTTGTCCGCCACCAAGTCGGTGCTGGTTGCCACGACGATTAGCCGCCTTGGATTTTGGCAGCAGCCCGTGTAGCAGCCTCAGCGTCATCGCCGTATCGCTTTTGATACATGCGAGCCTCTTCAATTTCATCTGCAAATTTGGATTTAACGGACTTCCACGGATCATCCGCTTCAGGGTCTGAGGGGTTGTTAACGGCATCGGCGTAACGATTCCATGTCCGTTCGTCAAGAGAGAAGGGCGGCCAGTCGAGCAGGAGTACCAGTTCTTGGTAGATCTTTCCAGTTTTTGCCATTCGAGCGTCATCTGCTGCGTCTTCTTCGGGGGTCATTTCTAGAATGCTTTTCATCGTTCAGCCCTTGCTAGTTTCTCGTCGAGAAGCGCTTTGAGGCTAGCCTGATCCAACTTGCCCCTCTTGGCGAGTCTTTCGATTATCCTGACAGCGTCCTTGCGGCGAACTGACGTGTCCAGTGTAATAACAGCACTTCGGTTAGAGACGCTGACGACGCCACCGTGCCTTTGCACTGCGTCGAAGCCGAGAATCGGGAGAAGGTCGAAAAGGTAGGTGTCGTTGCTACCACCCCTGTTAGTCAATTCCATCATTTTCATCAAGTGTTCCCAAGCCTGATGGAGTTGTTCTGGGTCTATGTCAGAATCCGGACTATCAACATGCTCCAAGAACTGATCAACCATCGATCCGAACATTGTGTCTCTCCAATCCGACCGGAGTGGATTGCTGCCGGACGCTACTTCGTTTAGTCCGAAGCCTGAACCCGTTACTCCCGATGCTTGCGCAGGCGGGTTTTCCGGGTTGTGTGGAGTGCGGTCGTTTGTACGTTTGGGCGTTGTGAGTTTTCCGTCCCTGTGTGCCTTATCCAACGCGTCCCGCACTCTGCCAGCGAAATTGGCGCGATCTTCTTTGATGGACACGTTGGGAGTCTCAACTTCATGCAACCCGTCTCCTTCAAGGGCTTTGGTGATGGTTGTACCTTCATCGCGTATTTCTAGGAGTTTGCGCCAACCAACAACTCGGGTCTCGGGCGTAATGAACGAAAGGGGTCCATTCCCGTAGTCCTTACCTCTGGCTAGGCCAAATCTCTCCACCTCTGTGGTTTGACCAGGAATAGGGACACCATTCTGTGTCGGAACAACAGCGAGTTCGGCGTGATTTTCTCCAGCCTTATGGCCTTGGCCGCCCTCCCCTGGAACGAATCGTCGATGTTCACCGATCCATTGCTGGTAGAAGGCTTCGCCCTCTGCGCCATCATCAGCGTCACCCATGCCACGATGAACAGGCCTGACTCCCTCTCTCAGTTGATACACGGCGTCACCGGCATCATCCGATACTGGATTCCCAGCCCCATCTAAGACTGGTTCGAAGAGTTCTGATTGAATTTCTTCAGCAGTAGCAACTTCCGGAAGTTGGGCATGTCCGCCCTCAACCCAGGCGTTGTGGAGCGCCATCTGCCGAAGTTTGTCCTCTCCGGTCGCCTCCCTGCCGGCTGTATCCGTAGCGTTCTTTTCTAATACTTCCGTCTCTTCTCTTCTCCAGATTTGGGCGAGGTGGGCCATTCGACTGATGAACTCCGGAGTAACTTCCGGAGCGTTTTCTACGTCCTCAAAGTCATGGAGGACATCTACGACTGCGGGATCTGGTGTGTTGCCAGGACCCTGCAGCCCTTCCTGCGGGCCCTGGAACCTTCTTGAGGTCGCAGCACCCTCGAGCGGCGTGTCGGCTTGGCGCGTTAGGAATGTTTTTTCGCGTTTGTCGCGGATTCTGCCAAGCCTCTTCTCGAAAGTTTGCCTTCCAAGTTTGCGCCTTATCTTGGCGCTCTTCTTTTGTTCTTTTCTTTGATGTGGCTGGATTCCCTTTTTGTAGTCTGGTTTTTCTGCAGGCTCCCATACTCTGCGGGGAGCCCCTGTTCCCGTGGCGGCTCGTCGGAGTTGTTCGGCTTCTCGCCGACGCTTCAACCATGCCGCCGGACCACCCTCACCCCTAATGGCCCCCGTGAGCCGCTGCGCTTCTTCCCCCATCCGTTCTCGTCGCGTGCCGCGCTTGGCGCCCGGTGTCCTTCCTTTGCGCGACCGCGTGCGTCCCTTCATTTCATTCTTGAATGCTTCCACGCTGTCGTAACCGCCGACCGCACCAAAGATCGATGATTTGCCGGCACCCGCCTTGACCTTTTCGGGAATGGTCTGATCGATTTCTCGCGCCTTTTCAAGGAGTCGTGCTCGATGTTTCGGATGGAGTTGCTCAAGCGCTTCATAATTGCCGCTTTTGCGCATATGGGCGAGCACTGCTAGCGAGTCCAACAACTTCCTCTTATGGGCCACGGTGTTCTCAGAGCCTGCCCCTATTCGAACAACCTGGTTTTGGAGGATGTCTTCGATGCCGGCTATGTCTGTATCTATGTCGCCGGTAAGTTCGCCGAGTCGCCATTCGCTAGCAGGAGGCACGTCGCCCACCCGACTCTCGTCACCAAACATCAAATCGGCAATTGCGGGCCTCATAACCCATTCCCAACTGGTGCCTGCCTTGTCGGCGTTCGTGCCGGCCAAACTGACTGATTGGTCGAGCCGTTTTCCGGGGGTGCCGGTTCCGGACATCAAGTCCTGTTCCAGTGCTGCGGCTGCATCGGCAATCGCCTGAGTGCGTTCCGGGGTCATTCCCCCATCGGCGGAAAGCGTGTCCCAAATCTTCCCATCGGCTGTACCGGACTGTCGTGGACTATCGCCGCGATAGATGCCGCTTAGGGTCCGTTCATCCGCCTTCCTGGAAGCCAACCCTCGGCGAGTAGCCGCACGCTCCGTTGTGGCAGCACGAGTACGGGAACGCAGGCCGCCCATCCGGTCCTCTACCATTACGTCATACGGATCAGGAGGTCCAGGTCCAAGATCCACAAACTTTGACGGGTCGTCCCAAAAATCGCTCTCTACTTCAGCAAGGAACTTGGAGCGGGAATCACCGATTTTCCCACGACCAGGGAGCAATTCTGCAAGTGTCTTGCCGACATCAGCACCGTCCTCTTCAACATCCCAACCGTGTTCCGTGATCAGGTCATCCAGCAACCTGTTTGATCGACTGCTGAGTTCATCCATGTCGTACAACTCGCCAATGGGCGTCTTGTCAACACGGTCCATTAGGGCATCGAAGCCACGTTCTTCTGCTGGCGAGGGACCTTCGTAGGAGGGATCATTCCCCCGGGAGCGCAGGCCGCGCTCAGAGTCCGGGCCCTCCAGAATCTCGTCTGGGCGTTTCCATATTGACCTTTGTTCTCCGGGAATACTTACGACATAAGAATCGGTACCTACGCCGCTTGCTCCGCCGCGCCCGAATCGAACAACAGTTCCCTCAACATCCTCACCCCTGTGGTTAACGGTGACCTTGTCCCCTTGACGTAGACGTTGGGAGCGCAAGCCGCGGGCTTTTCCGACCGCGTCCGGGGCGGGGATTTCATCATCTCCCCACGGATCCAGGTCGTTTGCGAGTCGCTTATCGAAATCGTCCAGCCACTTCTGAGCCTCTGTGGTAGTCCTGAAGGAGGAAACGCCGCTGTCAAAGTACTCGGCGGCGTTGACGGCGCTATCGGGATCGCGGAACATCCCGACGATGACGAAGCCGTCTTCTCCAGTGTTTTCTCCGCGAATGATCTCAGCGTCCATATTCCCAGTACGCAAGCGTCCCAATATCTCTACGTCGTCATCCCCCCAGTGCCTTGACTTGGGGCTATAGCCGGGCCCGTCGGACGGGGGATACATCTCCCAGTTGCTGTGCAAGTCCATGGCACGCTTGGCTCGAGCCCAATCCTTCGGGGGTCCATCTGTGCCGAACGAGTTTGTGGAGTCAGGCTCCGGACGCTGCCAGGGCTTTCCGGGTCCCTTGGACGCCAAACCGCGCTCCCGGGCCTTTTCGATAGAACCGGAGATCTTGTCGGTAAGGTCGTTGATTTTCTTCCTGTCCGTCTTGCTCTTTTTCAGTTCTCCTGCAAGTTGTTCGCCAAGTTCCGTCATCTCGGTTATGGACTCTTCGCGGGCTGTGGCCCAGTCGGCGTCCCAGTCTTCTGTGGCCCTCTGTGATCGGAGGCCGATGGCGACCCGACCCTTGCCCATCGCTTCGCCGAGTTGTTCGCGAAGTTCTGCTTCTTCTTCCTGGAAGCCCCTTAGTTCCTTTGTGAGTGAGTGGGTGGCTTTGTCGTCGCCTCTTTCTTTGGCTTCCTCAACACGGTCAACCCAGGGCTGCAGTTTGCTTTTGCGTAATGTGTCGATTCTGCGGTTGAGTTCAGCAGTCTTGGCGGCATCGACTTCAGGCTTAGCGGCATCAACTTCAGGCTTTGAACCTTCTGAGCGCAGGCCGCGTCCGTCGGACCCCATATGAGTTATTTCACGCGACCGAACCTCATCCCGGTCCATTGCATACCGGCGGCCGACCTCGTCAAGACTCAAGCCCTGCATGCGATCCCGGTAAATACGTTGGTTCAGGTTCGGCTGTACGTTGTACCGTTCCTGCCCCCCAAGCGCATTCGAATGGGTTACTTCACGCGCTCGAATTTCAATCCGGTCTACGTCGTACTTCTTGGCAGCATCCTCAAGGGACATGCCACTCATACGGTCGTCGAAGATCCGCTGGTTTAGGTTCGGCTGAGCGTTATACCGCTCCTGTCCTGCGAGTTCTTCCAGGTGTTCGATCTCACGAGAACGAACCTCATGTCGGTTAACCCCGTACTTCTCTGCAGCGTTATCGATGGACATGCCGTCCATCCGGTCGCCAAAGATACTGCTGTTGATGGCTCGGTCGCGTTCGAACGGGTCGTCATGCCAGCGGTCAGGATCTGGGGTGTAGTCGTCATCGCCATCCCGGAGTACGGATCGCAAACCCTTCTTGCGAGCAATGTCGATGGCGTCAAGCACCTCGACGTGGGAGGCTTTGATCTTTTCAAAGTCAGGTTCTGCTTGCCCTAACTCTTCGGAGACTGAATCCAGTAGACCCGCGACATGATTGTCGGATTCTTCTCTGGCCTGATTCCAGAAGGCATCAAAATCTTCCGGGTCTGGGCCTCGGGATTTGGGTCCACGGCCGCCACCCGTCGGGTCGGTCCATCGTGATTCGAGGTCGGTAAGTTTATCTTGCTCCTCTTGGAGCAACCGGCTTGCTTCGGCCCGAAGCGCCGCCGTCCGAGGGGTGCGGCCCTTCCTGTCCTCATCCCGGGCTTCCCGCCACATCACCTCCGCCGCATCAAGGTCTCTCCGGGCGCCAGCGATGGCTATGTTGCGCGCGGCTTCGTTAAAGTCTCGCCTCTGCGTCTCACTACCTCCGATTGGGCGTTCCACCGGTGACCAGAGTTTTTCCTTGCCGCCTACACCCCTCGGAGCCCGACGCATGCTTTCCTGCGGGATGTAGCCGAGCGGACCTTCTCCCGTCCTTGCGATGTCTTCAAGGTTGCCCAGAATCAGATCGTCGCCCAGCCTTACATCATTGTCGTCTGGATCGTTGCCGACGATGAGGCGTAACCAATTCTTCTGGGCATTTATCAGTACCGATTCCGTAGAGTCGGCATGGAATGACATCATGGAACGGGCGTCGGTGCGTCCTTGCCGCATGCCCAAGAAGTCCAAGTCCGCATACCCTCTTTTCTTGTCGCCAATGATCTTCCAGTGGGCGTCGTTTCCGACATCCAGTTGCTCCGGTCGAACACCGAGTTCGGCGGCTATTTCTTCAATCGCAGCGTCGAATGCCTTCGGGTTGGAACCCTCCCGGCCACGAAGGGCCTGGAGTCGATGCGCGTTCCTGACGCGATCAGGCGGAACTATCTTGTAGTTGTTGCCGTCGCCTTTGTAAATATGGAATCCGTTATCCCGGAGTATCCCCAGACGCCTGTGCATTTCTGGGCCAATCATCCCCGGGCCGGGGAATTTCGATGTTTCACCCTCTTTCATATGGCTATTGGATATGTCGGTTACCGAAGCGAGCCCGCGTGTGTGCCTTTGGCCAAAGTACTTTTCCGGATCACCGTGAACATCTGCTTCCATGAGGTCCAAGATGTTTGCGGAAGTAGTATCGGAAATATCACTGAGTTTCTGGTTCCAAATCGGATCAGTGTCGTCTTTGTCTAAGCCCGTAAAGTTCTCGATTGCGTTGGTAACGCTAGTGGGGGTAGTGGGGTCGCTGTAAAGGTCCCCCAGAGTGGTGTCGAGGGTGTCATCGCGCAGGCGACCAATGAGCCGTTCTTGTGCAGGGGAGAGGTCTATCCCCTCGTCGGGCATATCACCCCTGAGGTCACGGGTCGACCTCAGTCCGCGACGGTCACGCACCGCCCTGGCAGCAGTAGTACGAGCCTCCGGGGTGCGATCTGCGGCCCTGCTCCTAGCGGTACCGGGGAGGCCGGGAAGGTTGGGCTTCCGCATCAGCGGTCGCTCCCAGGGGGTCCCCTCCTGAACCATTAGATCCATGTCGGCGTCAATGGCGTTCGGATCGAATATTTGGGCCGCCCGCCTAGCCCGCCTGCCACCGCGAGCGAGGTTGCCGCCCAGTTTCGCCCCAAGGGCCTTGGTGACAATATCCGTCTCGGGAACATCTGTGAAACGGTAAGGCTGCGACAAGATCAACATCTTGCCGTTCAAAACGTCTTTTGCTATTCGCCGAGTATGCGAATTCCCGAGGGCCAAATGGGAGAACTCGTGCCTGGCAGCCGTCTTGCTACGGAATCCAGTGCCGTCGGGAGTAAACCCGCCGCCGCCTAAACGGACAGCGAGAAGGGTGCTTGAACGACTTGACTCAACGAGGAAAGCGTGTGCCTTGTAGTCGATCGCCAATTGGCGGGACTCCTGTGGCATCTCGCGCAAACCAACATCTTTGATGGCGGGCCCAAGTGAATCGTTTTCTAGCCATTCGGATTCAACGAGGTGAAACGTCTTCGGGACAGGGATGTCCTGAGGTGATTTGTTCAGTAGGTCTTCCGTGTCGAGTGGAAGTGGTCCAAAGTCTCCGAGTTCAACTCCCGGGGGCAACCCATCATGGAGAGCCTTGACTGCTCCCGTGTTGTACAGGTCTGCCCATTCATATCCGGCCTCATGGAAACCATGACAGATGTTATGTGTTCCCTCTTTTACGACAACCCCGAATGGCTCATCCCGGATCACATCAGTGACAATTGCGTAATGCTTCACTGTTCGTCTGCCCCTATGAGGTTAAGAATATTTTCAAGGCTGCCCCTCAGTAGTCTGATTCGAGTTTCGTAAATAGACTCGATGATGTCAAGGTGCGCTATTTCTGCGTCAGACAATTCGCCATTTCGCATCAGGCTCTCGCGGAACTGATTAATTTTAAATGCCTCAGCGCGTTCGATTAGTTTAGTAAATTGCTGTTGGATGATCTGTCTTTGTTCCTGTTGAAGGGTGGCAAAGTATTTGCCATAAATGCCCTGCTTTTGGATGGAGCGCATTTCCGCGATGCGTCGTTTCGTTGCCTCTGCGATTTCACGTTCATCCAGAGGGATGAGGGCGGAGGGGTTGTCGATTGCCATCAAGCGAGATTTATCATCTGCCGTAACCGTTGCTACCGAGGTTGGCAGTCTGTTATCTATGCCGGTGAGCACGTCGGCTATCAGCATGGCTGTCATTTCTCGAGGGGACGCTTGGGCGATCGACTTTTTTCGATCAATCGACCCTCCCTGTACCGTTGAGGCGGCGTCCTGGACTAGGTAGCGCCGTCGATCTCCTTCCCCGACGAAAGCAACGTCGGGAGCAGTGAGACCAAGATGTCGTTGTACGTCAGCAGCGAAAGTTGCGTGCAGGTGTTCATTATTATACTTCGCATCTCGTACTAGATACTGTTGTTTTTGTGGAGTCGTAACCAGCCTATTCGTAGCCTCTAAAGCATTTCTTTCCTGTATCGCTTTTTGTAGTGTGGATGGTGCGATATCTGACAAATTGCCACCTTCGGAAAGATGGGCTAGCGCTGCATCGACACTTGTGATCTTGCTGGTTTCCGGTCCTTCTGGAGCCTTTTTCGCTGGGGCAGGTGGTTTCCGTGTGCTGGTGGAAGCGGCCCTCTCCGCGACTTGAATGCCGTCCCCGGTTTCCTCGGAAACGAAGTTAAGACGAGCCAGAGGATCGTCGCTGTCGTCCTTCTTCATAGCGGCGTTGACCGTGCGGCCGAGTTTCCTACGCTCACCGACGGTGAGTTCTCGCACCTTCGCCAACGACACGCTTGTGCCATCTTCTCTGACGTATGTCAGGTTGGTCACGCCGGTGTTCGACAGGAGACCAAGTTCTTCTCCCCCCATTCCGCCATCCGGAATAGTCAGAAGGTAAGTGGCTCCCTCCATGTCCCTGTTGTCGGGAATAGTTCTCAGAACTGACGGCTGGACAACTGGCTCTAGATCAAACCCATCACGGCGGATCATGCGATGTGCGGCGATATTGGGTTTACCCATTTGGGGAATCAATTTTGCAACCGTTTGCTGTTGGAGGTTGCGGTTGGCCGGGCCAACCTTGGGAATGGAGGCTATGCGAATGGTGGGATCGCGTTCCTGAACCATGGACGCGCCGGTGCGACCGGCTGTAACCGGAGTGGGTGTCGGTGCCCTTTGGCCCATCTCTCCTCTTGCGGCACGTCGGATAGCGGCAATGGTTGCACCGAGGATGCTCGGCAGGTCAAACAACTGCTGTCCGCAGGTGGAATACGAGGAATCGGTGAATCGTCCACCGAACTGATACCCCTCCGTACAACGATACGAGCGTTCTCTCCCGCGAATTCCTCGAACCCCGGGGAGCCCAATGCCGGGGGTGATGGCGGAATAGAGCCTGGATCTGACCGGGCTGCGAACCCGGCTGATGTTTCCGGGGGTGAGGGTGGATCCGATGGCTTGTACGGTTTGTCCGAATCGACCACGGGAACCGATCATTCCGACTCGTTTTACGTTGTATTGCCGGGTGTTCCCATTCCGTTTCGACAATGCTTTGTAATTGATAATTGATTCGTTATTTGCTCGATGTCCACAAATGAATCCAGATGGACGAGACTGGGACATGTCGGCGACAATAACTCGTTTGATAGAAATGGTTACGTCTTCACCGGGACAGCAAGATGCGTCTTTTGTGTAGGTGTAACTAGATATCATTACTCACATCCGCAATCGCCAGGAGTAAAATCAACACTTACCGACTTGCCCGATTCATTTTCCCCTTCGATTTCCCAATTGTCATAGTTGTTGAGAAAGGAAACAAAGTTGGGCTCCATGTCTACGAAGTCACGCAGCACCCCTGAGGCGTGTTTGAGATCGTCAGGGGTTACTACTGGATTATAGTAGTTATCTCCAAGCAAATCTTTGACCTCAAGGAAATCTCCGAAAAAGACATCCTCGTCGTACACCCACTCGTCGCCAAACGCATCTTTCTTTCCCTTCTTGACGCGCTTTTTGAAGCGTTTGCGCATCCGCTTTCCCCACTCGTCATCTGTCCACCCCAACTTCCGAAGTTTCCCCTTACAGTTTTTCATGCCCGGATGGTGACAGCCTTCATTCGGCCACTTACCGGTGGTCTCGTGATGTAGCCACGCGCAGATCCTTTCCAGCGGATACAACTCTGGGTGGTTTGCCAGAATCACACGACAACGCCGGAACCCTCCGGGCTTTCTCATGATGGGTCGCCAGTAACGAAGCAGCCGTTCTAGGTTGCCGCGTCTTGGGCCGTGTCCGCGGGTAATCGAGGTAAGGCGTTCCTGGGGAAGGTCGAGAAGAACATCCTGAGGACCCTTTACCCGGTAGTCCGTAAAGTCATTCATGCCCAATTATCTCCCGTCATATACTGAGGCACGAGGGGACTGCGCAGAAACTTTCTTTTTGATGGCATAAGCCAAAGGACGTTGCGTTGATTCCATAGTTCGCGATCCCGTTCGTCACGGAAGGAGGACCTTCCGGGCGTCGTTGTCAGAGCCGTAACCGCTTCCTCGGCGAGCATCTGTCGCTCGTCCCTGAAGGGGTCTTTACCATCTTCTAGTTCGCGCAAACGACCAATGAATTCGTCTAAGCCTTCAGATAATCCCTGATCGAAGCCTCCGTCGGGGAAGAGTTTTCCTTTCCTGACAAGCCATTCCTTGTCGCTCATACAACCCCCCTTGTCTTGGCCCTGAACTTTTCATTACTCTTCATCCATTTGGTCAGTTTCTCGAGCACGTTCCGTTCGGTCGAACTTATCTGTGGCGCGTTGATCGTTGTCCCGCGGGCTTGCGCCCCACCGAGTTCGGCAAAGAATTCGTGGTAGCGGGCACTAAGTCCAATATTGAGAGCATCAGTAAAACGAGGTAGTTGTGAGATAGATCCCATGTAGGGGGTCCAGGCCACCTCTCGGTCTCGTACAGTGCCGGGGATCCCAAGGCGTTTGATGAGGCTGGTCATGGCATTGATTTCATCCTCATCGAGGTCATCCCAATGGAATGCAGACATTCCTATCGTTTCTAAATAAGCGCTGATGTGCTTCCGGCCATATTCTTCGCCCTTTGCAGCAACAACACTATCAAGAGTAACATCTATGAAGTTACCGATCTCTTCCCTTATCAGAGAATCGACCGCAACATCTGGTAGAGCCGGATCTATCAAATCCAATCCGTTAACATTATTTCCCGCTAAACTCGGTAACTGCGGATCTGGGTTCTGTGCAGTAAGCATTCCCAGATTTGCTCCCAAGAATTCGGGTGGGTTGGAGGCGTCGAAGGTGTGCGGTGTTTGTCCCGCCACTTGACCGGCAGCGGTCACGAGGGTGGAAGTATCTTCCTGACTCAATGCAGGGACGATAATGCTGCCCGCTCCGTCAGGATAGACATAATCGCCGGTCATGGTTCGAACTCTAGATATCTGGATTTCAGGAGTACCACTTTCAAGCATGATGTCGAGTGCGTCACCTTGTAAACCGCTAATCGCGAGAGCCGGATCAACCTCCGTCAGTGATCGTTGGGCCAGTGGGTTTATTCCGGTGTCCGCCAGGGCCCAAGGGGAACTTTGCAGGGGTGCCACTCCGTGCGGAGTGGGTACGAGCACTACGGGACGTGATCCACTTGAATCATAGAAGTAGTGTCGGCTTCCGAATACGTTGAGTATCTGTTCACGGGTAATGGCGTCGCCAACTTTTACCTTTGCCGGTGGTTTATCTTCTAGAATTCGATGGCGAAATATGGGATGACTATTAAAGAGTGCCGCGATTCCCTCTGTAGCAACAATCGGTTTTCCTCCAGGAGAACGTGGATCCGTTATTGGTGTATCCAGGTACAGTTCAAGTCCCAGCCTGTTTGCCAGCGCTTTGGGATGTATCGAAGGGTCATCGAGGGCTGCATTTTCGAGGTCTACCATTTCCACGAAAGCCGCATTGGTCATGGCCGAACTCTTGGATATCCTTTCTCCTATCTGGCGAAGTGGGGTGGCCCGAAGAGCAAGTCTTTTTTGAGTGGGAGTCATCCGACCTGGCAGTTCGGAACGAATCCACGAGTCAAGTTCCGCTAGGGGAACCGGTCCTGGGCCGAGGTCTTTCTCTATCGCCTTGATCAACGAGTCCCGTTGTGCCATGTAGTGGGCGGCGTGGGTGAATTCGTGATGCCCAATGTTTGAGACGGCCTGACGGACGGCTTCTTCGTGTTGCCGTTTGGTCTTTATTGACCGCCTAGTCGGAGTCGGAACACCTGTAGTGGTGTGCGGAGTGGTCCAGTTGTCGTTGGGATCTTCTTCCCAGCCGTCCTCTCCCTGCGTTGGATCGTTCAACTCGTCCATCATGGTTATGTAGGTACGCATCGCCATCGTGTCCATCGGGCTTACCTGTGCCCTGGGATCGGATCTTGGGCTAAAGATTGTGTCTGTTTCGGGGTCCCAGTGGTGCTTGCCGTCAGAGCCGCGGGGGGTGTCGGCCTTGTAGCCGATTTCGATCTTTGGCTTGCGGTCTTTGTCGAGTACCAACTTACCTTTTTTGTCGCGTTTGAACAGAAGGCCGTGACGGTATCCGGCCCACCCGTCGGCTCCCGGACTGGATTGTTCTAGATTATTTAGGGCCCGATTCCTATAACTTGCAACGTTTAGATCGGCTTCCTGCAGAAGCGGGCTAACGGACAAGTTGTATAAAAGCGCATAGCCGACTTCACGTTCCAGTGGATTCAACGCGGAGTCTTTGTTGACGGGGGCACCGTTTCCCGCGAAGTGTTTGCCGTTCCCCGCAAAGTCTGCTTTCGAAGTCCCGTCGCGGAAACCCTTATGAGCCACCATGAGGGCATCTTGCATCTGTCGGTATGTTCCGATGGGTTCACCGCCGTGGTACAGATCCTCCACAGTTTTGTGTAGTTCCTGCAATGTGGCCCGATATTCGTCGGGAGTGCCATCTATGTAACGATCCGCATTTCCCCGATGTCGTCTCCAGTCCCACCTGGCCGTCCTTTGACTCGAACTAGCGAGGCCCTGTCGGGCACGCCTTACGGCCCGAGGAGCATGAGGTGCGCTGGGGTGGATGATGCGTTCATAAATGGTGCCCTCTTGCCCGATCCCATCCATATCCGCATCAACGGGATTGGGATCGAAATCGACCGAACGCATTGCCCGTTGAACAACGCGTCGGGTGTCACGCCCGATGCCTCTGCCAAGTGCCTTCTCATGTAGGCCAGCGGAAGTGAGAATTTTGAACTCAAGAGCCCGGTTGGAGTGCTTTTCCATTACCTTTTTGCGCTTGTCTTTTTTGCGTTGGGGGAATTCGGTAATTACCGGAACGCTTAGCAGAAGTTCCTTGCGTGGTTCGAGGCGGCGTTCTCCAAAGACTTTGAGCCATCGACTTTCAAGGTCGCCTTCTTGGCCATGCCATAGGAAGTCGTGGAATTTGGTGTTGGAGAGTTGCTTCCAGCCCTTGTCCCCGGCGACTTTTGTGACATAAGCCCAGAACTGGATAAAGATGGGGTCTGCGTTTGCTCGCAGGATGGCACCATCGTGCCCCTCTTCATCATCGACGAGATAGTACAACCGGTCTTTGTAATGGTTGGCTACATGGATGGCACGCATCAGACAACAGACCCTGTTGTAACTCGCGCTCTGGCTGGTGCGCGTTGCCTTTGTACCATACGAGAAGCATGTTTGATAACCGATACTCTAATCAAATGTTGTAGTAGTTCGTAAACGTTGCTATCTGCACTGGGTGGTTTATCTCCCCAAGCGCCTGAGGGGAGAGAGAGCCATGCTTTGGGATCGAAAATGTCGATAGCGTCATCATTCTGAAAGATTGTGTCCAATCCGACCTTCTTCAATTCCGCTCTCTTTTCTGACGCGGCCAGATGTTCTTTCATATATCGAGTGGAGCGACCGGGTAGTGAATCTCGGACCTCCGAGAAGAATTGATCAAGTTCTGCATCCGACAAGTTGTAGGCGCTCAGAGCCTTCACGACATCCGGATGATTTCGACCAATATCTACGTCAGTTAAATCTCGACTTCCGGCATCGAGCATGCTGACAGGCATGCTGATGTGGTCTACTTCATCAAGGCCGAAGCCTCCCGGCACCAATGCTTCGACGTAGCGGTTGGCGGTGTCAGCCTTCTCGACTGCGGAAACCCCGTCGGCCTGTGCCAGCACATGGACTCCGGGATCGGTTGCTCCACTCCAGTCGCCGGTTAGGGAGCCGTTTAGGAGGGACATGATTTGGAGACGGTTTTCCTGTGCGTTTCGCTCTGCGTGATCGCCGACCATTTCCTCCGGGTACAGCATCGCTGCCAACAAATCATCGCTATTGGTCGAAGTGATTTTCGTCGGACGCTTGGCTCCCTGCAATGCGGAGTCCCCAAAGATCATTCCCGAGTCGTTGGCGCGATCTGCTCTCAGGACGAAATTAACTCCGCCACCAGCATCGCCACCCCCGTAGACGTGGTTCACGATCCCACTCGGACTGATAGAGCCGGCGTAGTCGGGAAGGAAATCCGGATCGGTTTGTCCAAACCGGGGACGGTTCGGCTCACTCTGCTGACGTGCCGTTATCCACGCGGCCTTCTGCTGGCGAAATTGCTTGTGGTCCAAGTAGCCACTGACGGGTCGAACTTCCGCTGGGGCGTCATAATGGATGCCCCACATCTGCTCGAGTGTCCGTCGAGATCCAGGCGTGGACATCTCTGAACGTGCTTCATGGGTTGACTTGTACCGTTGGTCGGGATCGGCGAGAACCTCATCAACCCTTTCGGGTTTAGCGGCAACGCGAATCCTGGGGTCAAAGTCACTCGCGAATGCTTGAATGGCCTCGTCCAGTTTGGCCATTACCTCTTCATCGGTACTCTCTGCGAGGAATTTGGAGACTGCTGGGGAGACGGGAACATCCCCACGCCGGGCATGCCCCACCGACTCCAGCAAATCATCTGACCGGAGATGGCCTTCGGAAAGTACCCGCCCTTCCCGGAGACGCGCGATTCCCCCCGAAGCGGACTCCCGGGCGCGCTTGACCTTGTTCTCACGGGTGTCGACAAGCCAGTTGTGGATGTTGTTTCCCGTAAGAAGCGAATTCAACTGGGACCAAGTCTCAGCCCGTTCCTTGATTTCCCCGACATACCCGTCGTCGTGGTCGAAGATGTCGCCGGTCTTGCCACCGACGCCATGCTGTTTCCGAACCGCTGTCCTTTCGTTGATCTTGTTCTGCATTGTTGCCCTGCGGGATGGGTCTGCGCTGCGGCGTGACGATTTCTGACCCGTTGACTTGAGCCCTTTCAGTTCGCCGCGGAAGTGCCGTTCCTGTGAGGCGAGGTGGTCAAACTCTTTTTGGAGTTCTGCAACTCTCTCAGTGTCGCCCTTCTTTTTGGCTGTATCCAGGGCGAACATTTTGCCTCGGAGTTGGCTCTCATAGCCTTGGAGTTCCTTCTCCACTTCGCGAACTCGGCCTGCGCGTTCCCTGCTTACGTCGCGGATACCGCTGCTGGCACGCGCTTCGTTCCAGGCCGCCACGCGATCGGCTTCACTTCTTGATGCCAAACCCCGAACCTCTGTGACAGGCTGCCGCAGGTTGTCTTTCACTGCCTCCAACTCCATGTCAAGTGCGTTTTGGCCCGCTATTTCTGCTGCGCTTCTTCCATCGGGATTCTCGCCCAAGTCGAGGGCACCATCTAGCATCGCGCCACCGGCTTCCGTGTAAGCCTTTATGTACGCGTCGGGCAGTGGTGCCGGTTCATCGGGATTGGCGGCTTTTCTCGACATGCCCTCCGCGTCGGCGTATGCGGTTGAAAGGGCAAGGGCTTCAGTGATGGTGACATCTACAACGATGACTGGGAACTCTCGGCCGACGCCGGCACCGATGTCTCCACCTTCTTCGGAGACATCCATCGTGTGCTGTGCGGCCCAACGGTGATGGCCGTCGATGATGTGACCGTCCTTGCTTATCAGAACGGCCTTTGCGGCCGGATGCCAGAACGCGTTGTCTTGGTCGTTTGCGTTTCCTACCAAGGCTATGGGTTTACCATCTCTGCCCAAGGTCTTTGGATCCGGTGTCGTGGTGACCTTTTCGTATTCATCCGGATCGAGTGG
>Ga0310342_100000930_pt1 | contig 17543 bp, 9 predicted proteins | sample S15DNA20500_MG_FD_206155 | JGI IMG/M metagenome (GOLD analysis project Ga0310342, IMG submission 206155) | Marine microbial communities from station ALOHA, North Pacific Subtropical Gyre - S1503-DNA-20-500_MG | ecosystem: Environmental > Aquatic > Marine > Oceanic | place: Pacific Ocean: North...
GACGGTCCAGCACCACGAAGCGAATGCCGGCCTCCGCGCACGCCTCCATCGAGAGCGCCATCGTCCACACAAAGGTGAACACCCGGACCCCCACGTCCTGGAGGTCGAAGAGGAGCGTGTCGAGCCCGTCCAGCATCTCGGGCGTGGGCTTGCGGGTCTCCCCGTACAAGGAATGCACGGGGAGGCCGGTTACCGGGTCGGCGTAGTACTCCGACTCGATCATGTTGTCCTGCTTTTCTCCGCGCGCGCCGTGCTGCGGGCCGAAGAGCGCACGCACGTCGAAGCCCGCGCCCAGCAGCGCGTCCGCGGAGAAGGTCAGGTCCGACACCACCGACGCGGGGTGCACGATCAGGCCGCACGCGGCACCGCGCAGATGGTCGGCCTCCCCCGCTAGCAATCGATCGATCCCGGCACGCACGTGGACCTCGCTCAAAATGCTACCGTCCCAGCCCGAGCTGCTCGCTCACGATTTCCGCGAGCTCGCTGAGCAGGAGCAGCGGAGTCCGGGCCTCCCCGAGCCATCGACAGCGCTCCGTCTACGTGTGAGAGACCCGTGTCTCTGGTCCTCTCGAGTGGTATCGCCGCACGCAGGCGAGCGCGCATCGATCGGTCCACACCCGCCTGAATGACCTCGATCCTCACCGAGTCATTCGGCTGGTTGTCCATGCGTACGCTGCGGTAAAACCTGCCGTGGTCGAACAGCCCGTCCGCCAAATAGGCGAGAAAATTCTCGGCGGTCACAGGGGCCGCATCCACGTAGATCTCAGCAGTGATGTCGCCCTTGGCGGTCTCGATGCGCACGACCACTATGTCGCCTGCGGCGTGGCCGACGGCTGGCCAAGCTAGCGGCAGCCCTGCCAGAAAGCCGAGCGCGACGGCCCCTGACGCGCGCGCGCGCCTCGTCACTAGTTCCCGCCACGCGTGACAGAAATCGGCATGCGATGCTCGGCGCCATTCACGGTCAGCACAGCCGTGTATTGCCCGGGCTGCACCGTGTTGGCTCGTCGGCGGAAGCTACCGCCACCGCGACCACCCTGGTTGGCACCCAGGCGGTCGAGTCGCCACTCGATCTGGCTGAGGCCTGCCGAACCAGTCGCCTCCAACACGTTCACCGTTCTGCCCTGGATGTCCTGTATCTCGAGCGAGATGTCGGCGTCGGCACCGAGCCAATAGTGCACATAAGCGCTCTGGACACTCCCGCTGAAGCCTCCACGGCCGCCGCTCGGCAGCACGCCGTCCTCGGCACCGAAGACGTACGTGCCCGACGTGATGATGTCTGGGGTGAGCTGCTGGAGCTGGCGTACGTCGAACGCGAACATGCCACGGCCGTGGGTCGCCACGACCATGATGTCCTCACGGGGATGGATCACCAGATCGTGAACGAACGTGCTAGGCAGCTCGTGGCTGAGCGCATGCCACTGCTCGCCCTGGTCGAGCGACACGTAGACCCCGACGTCGGTTCCGACGTACAGGATGTTGTCGTTTTTCGGGTCCTCGCGGATGATGTTCACCGGCCCGAACGGAATCCCGTCCGCGATGCTCCGCCAGGTCTGGCCGTAGTCTGTGGACCGCCACACGTACGCGCCGAAGTCGTCGCTGCGCCGCCCGTTCTGGGTCACGTAGACGGTTCCCTCGTCGAGGCGCGACGCCACGACCTCGGAGGTGAAGCGATCGGGGTGCAGACCACTAGATATATCGGTCCAGCTTCCGCCGTCGTTCCTGGTTACATGAACGCGCCCGTCGTCCGTGCCGGCGTAGAGAAGGCCCTGCCTGACGGGTGACTCCGCAAGCGCGACGATGGTCTGGAACTGGATGTCGCCAATGCGGTCGATATCGTTGTGCGAAAGGTCCGGGCTGATGCGCTGCCAGTCGTTGCCCTGATTGGTCGACTTGAAGACGAAGTTCAGGCCGTGGTAGATGGTATTGGGGTCATGCGGCGAAAGGATGAAATGGGCCAGCCACTGACCTCGCAGCGGCGGCTCGCCCGGGGCAGCGGTGGGCATGATCGAGGTGTTCTCGCCCGTCGCGAGATTCCTGCGCGAGATGGATCCGTAGAAGCCCGCCGAATAGACGAGGTTCGGATCGCGCGGGTCGATCTCATGGTGGCTACCCTCGCCACCCGGCGCACCATCGAACGCGACTGTGGGAATGCTGTGACGTCCGCCGCTCAGGTCGACGATACCACTGTATGAACCGTGGTCCTGGACCGAGCCGTACACGCGGAACGGATCGCCGAGGTCGTAGTTCACGTTGAAGAACGTGACCATCGGAAGCTCGCGATAGAAACGCCAGTTCTCGCCGGCATCATAGGAAACGTAGGCGCCTCCGTCGTTGCTGTTGACCAGGTAGTCGGAGTTGTTGGGATCGATGTAGAGCCCGTGGTGATCGCCATGCATGCCGGTCAGCCTGCTGAACGTGCGACCGCTGTCCTCCGAGACATTCAGACCCAGCCCCATGACATAGATCTTGTCGGCGTTGTTTGGATCGACACGCATCTGGCCGAAAACCCAGCCGTAGGTGCCGCCCAGACTCTCCATGAACTGGTTCTGCTCGCTCGTCCTGCGCCAAGAACCGCCGCCGTTGTCGGACCGGAAGATGGTAGCGCCTCGAATCACGCCGCCGCGCGGCCGTCCGTAGGCGTCGACGCCGGAGCTCGCTTCGGCTTCGCGCGCGATCTCGTAGTTGTCGACGAACGCGTAGACCGTCTCGGGCTGCGAGCGCGCGATGTCGAGGCCGATGCGGCCGCGGTACCGCGTTTCAGGCAACCCGTTGTTCACCTCGCTCCAGTTCGTGCCCCCGTCCGTACTCTTCCACACACCGGAGCCAGTGAAGTAGTCGGTCGATTGGGTGAACGCCGGCTCGTTGCGCGGGTCGTTGAACTTGGCGCGCCTCCGCTGCCACGTCGCCGCATAAAGCGTGTTCGGGTCATCGGGGTGGATGACCAAGTCGATGGCGCCCGTCATGTCGTCGACGAAGAGCACGTTTTGCCAGGTCTCTCCACCGTCGGTCGTCCGGTAGACGCCACGATCCGGATTGTCACGATACTCGTGACCGCTCGCGGCCACCCAGACGATGTCCGGGTTGCTCGGGTGCACGACGACTCGCGCGATCGTTTGTGTCTCGGTGAGCCCCATGTGTTCCCAGGTCTCACCGCCATCCAACGACTTGTAGATACCGGCGCCCGCATGTGAGCTGCGGAAGATGTTGGCCTCACCCGTCCCCACCCAGACGATGTCAGGGCTTGACGGGCTGATCGCGACGTCTCCGATGGAGGTCGTGAGCTCTTCGTCGAAGAGCGACGTCCAAGTAACGCCCTCGTTCTCCGTCTTCCACACGCCTCCCGAGGCGCCACCGACGTACATCGTGTAGGTCTCGCCTCGCGGCTCAGCGACCGCTACGTCCGTCGATCGACCGCTGATGTTGGTCGGACCGAGGTACTGCCAAGGCAGAGTGGAGAACGGGGATCCTTCGACCATCGCGCGATGTTGCTCGAAGGCTTCCAGTCGCTCGGTTGCCGACATGCGATCACTCTGGGCGGCAATGCGATCCGACGGCGACGCCATGGGAAGAGCCGCCGCGAGCAGTACGAAGGCGATGGTCTTGGAGTTCATAACAGGGAGCCGGTGAGCTACGAGAATTAGGACCGCGGCGCCGCGGCGCTGGAGCCGGGAACGTATGAGCCGTGCTTTCCGACACGCCAGGGGCCGGCAGGCTCGATCAAGACTAGCATTCACGTTCATCACCTTTGTAGCTTGGCCCGACGCCCGAACAGTCGCCCGGAGCCCCCACATGCCGATCCCGACTCGATCGCTGTTCTTCCTGCTCGCCACAATCGCCTTAATAGCGTGTGACGCCGGCCCGTCTGACGGCCCCGAGAACTCGGAGGAGCACCAGCGCATGCACGCCCTTCTCGACCAATATGCGACCGTTCGCCTCGAGGCCGACGTCTCGCACCTCTCCGAAAACGACCAAGAGGTCGTGCGTCTGCTCATTCAGGCCGTGCAGCCGATGGACGAAGTGTTCTGGTACGAGGCATACGGTGATCGCCTAGCTGCGGAAGAGCTTTCTCGGGGAGACCCTGCCACGCTCGAGTATCTACGGGTCAACTTCGGGCCTTGGGATCGACTACACGGGGACGAGTCGTTCATCGAGGGCGTCGCGGCTAAACCTGCGGGAGCCAACTTCTATCCTCGGGACATGACCACAGAGGAGTTCGACGCCGCTGTCGTGAACAACCCGGAGCTACGGAGCCTCTACACCCTGGTCCGCCGTGACGAATCGGGTGAACTCATCGCCGTGCCGTATCACGAGCAGTTCGCGGAAGCGCACGCGGAGGCGGCCGCCAAGCTGAGGGAGGCGGCCCAGCTCGCGAGCGATCCGGGGCTCGCCGACTATCTGCGCCTGCGCGCATCAGCGCTGGAGACCGACGAGTATCGCGCGAGTGACATGGCGTGGATGGACATGAAGGACAACCCGATCGACATCGTGATCGGACCCATCGAGACGTACGAAGATCAGCTGTACGGATACAAGGCCGGACACGAGGGCTACGTGCTGATCAAGGACATGGAATGGAGTGACAGGCTGTCCCGTTTCGCCGCGCTGCTACCGAGTCTCCAGCGCGGACTGCCCGTCGACGCCCGCTACAAGGCCGAGACGCCCGGCACCGACTCCGACCTGAACGCGTACGACGTCGTCTACTACGCGGGTGACGCGAACGCGGGCTCGAAGACCATCGCGATCAATCTGCCCAACGACGAGCAAGTGCAGCTCGCAAGAGGCACGCGACGCCTGCAACTCAAGAATGCGATGCAGGCCAAGTTCGATCAGATCATGGTCCCCCTCGGCGAGCAGTTGATCCCCGAGGACCAACGTGCCCACGTGACCTTCGATGCGTTCTTCGGCAATACCATGTTCCACGAGGTCGCGCATGGGCTGGGTATCAAGAACACGCTGAACGGCCGTGGCACGGTGCGCACCGCGTTGCGGGAGCACGCGTCACCCATGGAGGAAGGGAAAGCGGACGTCGTCGGCCTCTATATGGTGACTCAACTCTTCGAGAGTGGCGAGTTGACCGAGGGCTCCATTGAGGACCACTACGTGACGTTCCTCGCCGGGATCTTCCGCTCGGTGCGCTTCGGCGCGTCGAGCGCCCACGGACAAGCCAACATGGTCCGATTCAACTACTTCCAGGAGCAGGGCGCGTTTACGCGGGACGAGGCATCCGGCACCTACCGCGTCGACTTCGACGCGATGCGCGCCGCGGTCGACGGCCTGAGCGAGTTGATACTGACGTTGCAGGGGAACGGCGACTACGAGGGCGTGGATCAGCTGATGGCTGAAAAGGGAGTCGTACCGACCGGACTACAGGTCGATCTGGATCGGCTCGACGCCTTGGGAATCCCGCGCGACATCGTGTTCGAGCAGGGGATCGGAGTATTGTTCGGCCGCTAGCCGCGGAAGGCAGCTACCGGCGCTCGCGCTCGATGTCCACCATGTGTACCCTGGCGGCGGCGAACTCTTCGATGCGAAGCGTGTCTCCCGCGGACTCGACGCCCTCGTGGATGCCAATGACGGTCAGCAACTCCCTCTCGGGTACGCTGCAAATGCGGTAGTAGCCTTCCCCGTCGGCGGTGGTCTGTAGACCATCGACGATCTCGGGTCCGAAGCGGGCAGCCGAGGTGCCCCGCGCCTGTATGGTGAAGCTACTCCACCGCACCCGAACGATCGCCCCCGGGATCGGCTGGCTTGTGCGCGCATCCCTCACCCAACCCATGAGCGCTGCAGTGCCCTCGCTCCGCTCGCCTCGACACGCCTCGAAGACCACGTCGGCCACCGACAGCATGACGAAACGAATCGCGGTGACTTCGCCGTTCACGACTTCTCGAGCGATCGCTTCGGGGCGGTATCCCAGTTCCTCCAGGCGCGGATGGGTCACGAGCACCTCATACGCCCCCTGGTTCAGCCCCGTAATGCTGAAGCGCCCTTCCGCATTGGTGAACACCTGCTGGTTCGAGCCACGCACGCCGACGCGGGCGCCACGCAGGGGCTCCACACCGAGGCTGTCGAGCACGATGCCCTCGATGGTACCGGTCTCTGCCTTCACGATGGTACGTCCGCCGGACTCCTGGACCTCCGTGACGATTCCGCCAGACACGCGATACGACTCCAGATACGCCTGGCGTCGCCCGCTCCCGTCGCGCATATATCCGATCGTCGGCATGCGAATCCACCACGCCGGGACGATCCAAGTGCCGTTGGGAAGGCGCTGAAAATCGACCCGCCCACCCACCTTCGGTGAGCTGAGGTCCGCGTTGAGGTTCTGATATCTGTACTCGAGCCAGCGCAGCTCGAAGCTGCCCGGATCGATCCACAACGTGCCCGCGATATCCGGCACACGGTTGCGTCCCCTGACCGGCTGAAACGCGAGTCCCACCAGACCGCCGGCGTCATCGTCGCCCTGCTCGAGCTTGAAGCAGTGTGTGTCGAGGAACGGATCCGAGAGTAGCACGTTCGCGTCGGGTGCGAAGTACAGATCTCCATCGGGGTCGCTCTGGACGAATCCGTTTTCGAGCAGGTCTTCTGCAGGCCGGCTCTCGTAGGGTGTGCGCTGGAATCCCGCCGAGCGCTGCCGCTGCTCGTCGCGGATGATCTTCGTGTCGCGCTCGATATCGCGAACGTATCCGGTGGTCAGGTAGCGGTAGACCTGCTGCTCATCCGTGAAGGCGGCGGCGCTTAGAGCCTTCCGCACCTCGTCCCACAGGTCCGCCACTAGCAGGCCTTGCTCGGGTCGAACGCTGCAGCGGCCTCCCTCGGCCTCGATCTGGATACCCTCGAGGGCGATGGCGCTTGGCTCGAGGCGCACATCCCGCGACACCGTGGCGCCCACGAAGACGTCGAAGAGGTCGGTCTGGACAGCACCCTTTCCGATCATCTCCACGCGCAGCCGGTAGCTGCCGGCCTCCAGACCGACGAACAGCAAACGGCCGCGCTCGTCGGTGAGCGCGTTCTTGACCAGGGTGCCGCTGGCGGCCTCCAGATACACGAGTGCGCCGAAGACCGGCTGGGAGGACTCGGCGCTCACGACACGCAGCAACACCGTCTGGGCGGTACGCGGGGCCGGCGACACGGCCAGGGCCACAAGGACCGAGACGAGCATGAGTACACGCACTGAGCGAATGGAATCTCCGTACTAGTTCGAGGTCGACTCCTATTCTACGCCACCTCCCCACCCCGGTTTCCTTGGCGCAGGAAACGACTACGGATACTGCGTGCAAGAGCACCCTTCCGTATTCGTTTCATCAGCACTTCTAAGGGAAGGAGCTGCCATGCCGTCCGCCGTGCTCGAAGTCCTCAGCGCGCCACCGGCGAACGCATCCGGCACGGACACGGCCATAAAGAACGCGATCGCGGTGGCGACAAGCGCGCTGAATTCCACGATGGGGTGGGACCTGTCGGCAGCGTTGAACGCCCACGTATACTGCGTCCAACCCCACCATATGATCCAAAACACGAGCACGGCTTCCGCAACGGACGTCCAGTCCAGACCAGGCCGTGGTGAATCAGCACAGTCACCTGGGTGATTCCAAATACGAATACGAGATCGAAGAGCAGCTCGACAAAGGTCGCGCCCTGGTCGTGCGGCGAAATGAGTGGACGAACGCTCGCCCTATGCGATGCCACCACCGGTGAGCGCCTTCACCAACCTGTACAGGAACTCCTGCCCTTCGTAGAAGTGCTCGATCAGGATGCGCTCGTCTTGGCCGTGCGCGCGGTTGTCGTCCATGGGGCGGAACAGTCCACTCACTCCGTACACTGGGATGCCCTCCCTGCGTAGATAGAGTCCGTCGGTCGCCCCGGTGGACATGACTGGGAGAACCTTGACGCCCGGCCACATCTGCTCGGTGACGCGCTCAATGGGGCCCAGCACCTCAGCGGTGAGCGGCGAAGGAGGGCTCGGCGTCGCGCTGCCGCGGGCCTCGACGGTAACGTCGAAGGGACGAGCGAGTTCCTGCAGCCTGGCTTGGACCTCCGCCGGATCGTGCGTCGGGAAGATGCGGCAGTTCACGTTGGCTCGGGCCAACTGAGGGAGCGCGTTCTGCGCGTGTCCGCCCTCCAACAAGGTCGCCACACACGTCGTGCGCAGCCGCGAGTTGTAGCCCGGATCGGCGGAAAGCGTCGTGGCGGCTTGAGCGTCGGCCGGGTTGGCCACGATGCGGCGCATCGCCTCACCTATTTCACCGCCCACCAGGTCCGCCGAACCGCCGAAGAACTCCTCCGTGACCGCGTGCAGCATCACAGGGAAGTCATACGCCTGGACCGCCAACAGCGCCTGCGAGAGATCGTAGATCGCATTCTTCTCCACGGGTACCGAGGAGTGACCGCCCGGGTTGGTCGCGGTGAAGTAGAAGGAGAGAAACTTCTTTTCCGCGGCCTGCACGTTGTTGGAGATCTTGCGACCGTCCCTTTCCATTCCGCCGCCGCCCTCATTGAGCGCGTAGGCAGCGTCGATCAGGTCACGGTGCTCTGCGAGCAAGAACTCGACGCCGTTGCGCGGTCCTCCCTCTTCATCCGCGGTCAGCGCCAGCACGATGTCGCGGTCGGGTACGAAGCCCTCTCTGCGCATGCGAATGAAGTTGGCGATATAGATCGCCGCCTCGTCCTTGTTGTCGGTGACGCCGCGTCCGTAGTAGTAGTCGCCCCGCTCCAGGAACTCGAACGGGTTGAGATCGGAGCTCCAGTCCTCGGGTAGCGCTTCGACCACATCGATGTGCGCGAGCAACAGGATCGGCTTGAGCGAGCTGTCCCGGCCACGGTAGCGCGCGACCAGATTGCCTTTCGTCGGCGCATCGGACGGGACCAGCACCTGCACGTCCTGCTCGGGAAAGCCAGCCTCGAGGAGCGCGTCCGCCATGGCGTGCGCCGCGACAGTGTTATCGCCGCGTTCGCTGTCCGTCGTATCGATCTCTATGAGTTCGGCGAGGAGCTCGCGCGCGCGATCCATGTACTCTTGCGGAGGCATCGTTTGGGCGTTGGCTGGCGCGGCTGCGAGTGCGAGTGCGAGCCATGCCGCTGGGGACCAGGCTTTCATAGGATCTCAGTCAGGGTTGGGGAGTCGCTACGACACCCAGGTCGTGAGTTCGGCGGACTGACGACGGGCTTTGGCTTCCGGCACCCTCGCGGGTTCTCCCACGTTGATCGTCGCAATGATCCGCTCACCCTCGGGCAGGCCGACCGCAGCATGCGAGTTCGGATCGTCCATGATCGCTCCAGACTTGATGTGCGTGCCGAGCCCCATCGCGTGAGCAACCAGCGAAAGATTCTGGATCGCCATATAGGTCGCCGCGTAGTCCTCTTCACGGATCTCGGGGTTTTCGTCGAGCACGACGCTTACGACGAGCATACACGGAAGGTCCCGGTGCGTGCGCTCGACTTTCTCGATGACCGCCTGTGCTGCGTCCGGCTCTTCAACCCGTTTCGCTTTGCGGGCGCCGAGCGCAGCGCCATACCGTGCGCGTGCCTCGGGACCGAGTACATAGAAGCGCCACGGTTCAGTCATGCGGTGGTTTGGCGCCTGGCAGGCGGCGGCGAGTAAGCGTTCGATCTCTGTGCGGGAGATCTCCCGGTCGGTGAAGGTCTTGATCGAACGTCGGGTCGCGATGGCCTCGAGAACTGTCATTGGGCGGGGCGGTCGGAGAGGATAGGAGTCTGCGAACCGAGGGAATCTGCAAGAAGCCGAGTCGCGGCGCATGTGGTAGCTGCACCTGAAGGACGAGCCGGCCCCATGCCCCAGCCCTAGCCAAGCGCGCCTGATGCTTTGTACCCTGCCGAGACCTTTCAGACGGATCTAATATGATTATTATGATCATAACGACTCTCTGCTCGTCGAGGAAGGATTCGGTCCAGGGACGCCCCGGCGCGAAGACTTGCCCGGCCGGGCCCCCGCCCGCAGCATGGCTCCGGCCCAGACCATACCCGGAGGACCACATGCGCAAGCGCGCCGCAGTCGCCGTCACCGCTCTCACACTCGTCCTCGGTGGCTGCGAGCCCCCTGCCGCCGCGGACCTGATCCTGACGGGCGGAAAGATCGCGATCGTCGACGACGACTTCTCGATTTACGAGACCCTCGTGGTGCGGGACGGAACAGTGCTCGCGGTCGGGGACGCCTCGCTCGCCGACGACTACTCAGCACCGACGACGATCGACCTCGATGGCCGGCTCGTGGTCCCCGGCTTCAACGATACCCACACGCACATCAGCGGTAATGCGCGCAGGCACATCAACCTCGGCGGTACGGAGTCGATCGCCGAGATCCAGGATCTCATCCGCGCCAAGATCAAAGAGATGGGCGAAGGGGAGTGGATCACGGGGTATGGATGGAGCGAGGACGAATTGGCCGAGGGCCGGCGGCCGTTGCGAGCAGATCTCGATGAAGCCGCTCCCAACAACCCGGTGATACTCACCCGAGCCGGCGGCCACAGCGGCGTGGCAAACTCGTTGGCGCTGTCGCTGGCGGGGATCAACCGTAGCACGCCTCAGCCCGAGGGCGGCGTGATTGAGTACGACGAGGCTGGCGAGCTCAACGGCGTGATCCGCGAACGTCAGGGCATGGTCGGGCGGCTCGTTCCCGATGCGACCCCCGAAGAGCTGCGTGAGACCCACGTGCAGGTGCTGCGTGATCAGCTTGCGCTCGGTATCACCAGCGTGATCCAGGCCGGACAAAACCCTGGCGGCTTCAGGCGCTGGGAGAGCATCTACGAGGAGTTCGGCCACGAGCTGCCGCGAGCCGTTGTGCAGATCCGCTGGAGCAGCGCTGACCGGCTTGCCCAGTTCGGACGTATGTCCGGGGACGGAGACGACCGTTTCCGGGTCGGCGCGATCAAGGTGCTGGTCGACGGCGGGTTTACCGGCCCGGCGGCGTACACCATCGAGCCGTACAGGGGCATGGGGGAGTACAGAGGGATGCTGAACGTGCCTGAGGACGAGCTTCGCAGTCTCATCATGGAAGCCAACGCGCTTGGATGGCAGCTCGGCTTCCACGCCATCGGTGATGCGGCGATTCAACTCACGGTCGACGCAATGGTCGACGCACTCGATGCGAGTCCTCGTGAGGACCACCGTCACTACCTGAACCACTTCACGGTCACGCCACCGGTCGAGACGCTCGAGCTCATGGCCGAGTACGACATCGCCATCTCGCAGCAGCCGAATTTCACGTACACACTCGAGGGCCGGTACGCGGCAAACCTCGACGGAGAGCGGCTGGCCCACAACAACCCTCTCAAGATTCCGATGGACTACGGGATCTTCATGGCGATCAGCAGCGACATCCTGCCGATCGGACCGATGGTCGGCCTATACGCGGCAGTGACTCGCAAGGGCATGTCGGGCGAAGTGTACGGCCCAGATGAGCGGCTCACGATCGAGGAGGCGATCCGCGGTTATACGCGCAACGCCGCGTGGCTCACGTTCGAGGAAGACACCAAGGGCACGCTCGAGCCGGGGATGCTAGCGGACATGGTCGTGCTCTCTGAAGACCTGCTCACGATCGACCCCGAGCGCATCATGGGCGTCGAGGTGGACATGACCATCGTCGGCGGACAAGTACTCTACGAACGCAGATAGCGTGAGGGACTCGTCGAAGGAGTCCGCGCAGGACAGTTCATGAGGTGGCAAGCGAAGCTCGCGCTGGCGATGGGGGGGGTCGGCGCAGTCGCGTATGCGCTTGCGCGGCCGGCGTCCGTCCGCGACCCGGAGCCGGTCCGTTTTGCCGCCGTGCAGTCGCAGCTCTTCGCCGCGGGGGGCACGCTCACCGATGCATGGGCCGACATCGATGGCGACGGCGACCCCGATCGCTTCGTGGGCTTCGACGGCACGCCGAGCCGCCTGTACCGCAACGACGGGACCGCCGGCTTCGTGGACGTTGCGGCCGAGCTCGGGCTCGTAACGGAACGGTCGGTTCGCACCTCTGCGTGGGGCGACTTCGATTCAGACGGTGACCCCGACCTGCTGCTCGGATACGCGGGGGACGCACCGGTCACGGCGCTCTTCAGAAACGACGGCCCAGGTGGCTTCGTCGAAGTCGCGGACGAAGTCGGGCTCCGGCTGAACGAGGGAGTAACGCGTCAGGCATCGTGGGTCGACTACGACGGGGATGGGGACCTCGACCTTTTCCTGGCGCTGCGCGACCGCGAAAACCGTCTCTACCGAAACGACCTGTCCGACGGGGCCATGTTCACCGATGTCACTCGAGCGTCCGGCATCGGCGACCCTCGCCGCACGGTGGGCGCGGTTTGGTTCGACGTCGACCAGGACGGTGACCTCGACGTGGTGACAGCGAACATGAACGGAGATGCAAACGGGCTCTGGCTTCAGGACGGAGGAGTGTTCACGGATGGGGCGCGCGGCACCGTGATCGAGGGTGGTGGCCGAGGGGTGGGCGACGAAGCCTTTGGCACAGTGCGGCCCTGTGTCGTCGATTTCGACAACGACGGGCGCTTGGATGTCTTCTTTGCGAACTACGGCCCCAACGAGATAGCTCGCCGGACCGACACCGGATGGGAGTCCGTCGGCGCGGTGTCAGGACTGGCGGTCGACGGGCGCTACGACAGCTGCGCATGGGGTGACTTCGACCACGACGGCACGAGCGACCTGTACGTGAACGGCACGGTGACTGGCGGCATTCAGTACCGAGACTGGCTCTTCCGCCGGGAGGGTGGAGCCATGTTTCTGGATGTGACACCCCCGCAACTGCTCGAACTGAACTCCGACCATGGTGCGACTTGGGTCGACCACGACTCAGACGGTGACCTCGACCTCGCTCTCACCGGCGTCGACGACGACGGCATGCACCACCTCATGCAAAACCTGCTACGCCCGGAATTCGCGGGGCACTCCCTCAAGGTGCGAGTTTTGGACGAACATGGTCGGGCGACGCGCGCGGGAACCGAAGTCCGCGTCTACGCCGCGGGATCCGATCGGCTCATGGGCACACGCCTGGTCGATACCGGCTCGGGCTACGACGCGCAGAGTGATCTTCCCGTGCACTTCGGGCTGCCGGGAGCCCAGCCGGTCGACGTGGTGATCACAATCGTGGGGGCAGGGGTTCGCACAGACGTCCCGGTCGACAACGTCGATCCGGCCGAGTATCGGGGTCGTGCGCTCACGGTGCGAGTAGCCTTCAACGGGAGCCTATTCCGGTAGATGATCCCTTCGTAATCGTGTGGAATCTCCCCCCTCTGTCTCCCGTCGCGAAGCGCACAGACGAACTCGATGCCGAGACCGTCCTCTCGTATCGTGTGAGGCGCTGACAAACCACCACACCTAGGCGTCCGTCGCTTGCGTTACCAGGACTCCACGCGTCCCTGTGCCGTGAAAAAGAGCACGCGCTCCTTCACCGGGTCACCCGTGAGCCGTGACCACGCCTCCGCGTACAAGTCGACCTGTCGTCGGTAGGTCTGCAGTCGTGTTACGAAGTCAGGATCTGTCCCCAGATCGGTCTTGTAGTCGGCGATCACCCAACCGTCCGCCTCCAGGAACGCCAGGTCAATCACGCCTTCGAGAACTTGGTGAACACCGGAAGGCTCTTCGGGCTCACGCTCGGTCTCGCTTTCGTGGATCGCGCGCAAAGAGAAGAGGTCGAGTTGCTTCCGCGGATGCTCGTCGCGATCAAGCGAGTCGGTCTCAGGGGCCGGCGCGCGCGCGTCGCCTGGGCCCGTGGGCTGCGAGGCAGCAAAGGGCACCTCGGAGAGCATACGTTCGGCCCGGTGCGCCCTCTGCCACAGATCCGACGCGCGCACGGATTCCACCACGACGAGCAGTTCGTCCAACTCGGTCGGGTCGCCGTGATCGTCCAACGGCCTCTCGTACTCGACGAGCAAGTCACGGCACGCTGCGCGCAGCGCCTCCGGCGTAGTCCCCTCCCCCGCTACGGCGAGCGCGCCATGCACCGCGCTTCCCCACGAGAAGCCGCGGAAGGCCTGACGGTCACTAATCTCGGCGTCCCCCCGCGCACGTGTGCCGGCCGGTTCGTCTCGCTTCGAGAGCTCGGTGACCGAACGGTACTCGAACGACGGTTTGCCAAGCGCCTCGAGCCGATCGACAGCCTCGCGTCGCATTTCCTCGACCGCATCAGGGGTCAACTCAACCTGCTGCCGCGGCTCGGGCGCGCGCAGTTCCAGCTCAAGCTCCTCTGCTCCTGCCTCCAACCAGGGGTCCAGGGCGCGCCAGGGAGACCGGTCCGGACCGTCCGGCCAACGCGCGACTACCAGCTCCTTCTTGGCACGGGTCACCGCAACGTAGAGCAGCCGCACTTCCTCAGCCGCCTGAAAGCGGCTCTCCGTGGACTGGTGATGCGCCCAGCCCTCGGGTCGTGCCAGGACCTGATCGCCACCAAACCCGTCCCGAAACTCGGTGACTCTCAGATACCCGACGGCGGTGCCGTCTTCCGTGCGGTGCATGTGAATCTCGGGGGTTCTGGCCCTTGAGCCCGTCGGGTCCGCCAGAATCACGACCTCAGCCTCGAGACCCTTCGCTTGATGCAGGTTCATGAGGCTCACGACGTCCGGGCGCCCGGGTTCCAGAGGAGCCTCGGCTTCCGCGAGCTCGAGCGCCGCCTCGAGACCCTCGAGGGCTCCGGGCAGTGAAGCGTCACCCACGAGCGCCGCAGCACGGACCGCATCAAGCGCATAGACGAGCGCACCTGCTCGCAGCATTCCCAGTTCGCCGGCCGCGGCGAACGGGAGGAGACCGAGCTCACTCGTGAGTCCTGAGACGAAGATGTCCGCCGGTTGCACCGTCGAGGTCCGCCACCACTCGTGTAGGGTCCGTAACGCTTTCACCACGTCGGCGTGCCCGCGGCTCCGCGGGCCAATGACGTCGAAGCCGCCCCCATCGAGACGGTGCTGGACCAGTCGCTCGTAGTCGATGCCGAAGAAGAGTCCGACCAGAACCGCGACCACCTTCACCGGATTGGTCGGGTCGATCAAGCATGCTAGCACCGCCTGCAGCTCACGTAGCTCGCTCTCGACACCGACACCCGCACCGGTGACCTGGACCGGTATGCTGAAGGCCTCCAAGGCTCGCGCATACCTGTCGAGATGGGACCGCTTCTTGGTGAGGATCATGAAGTCTCCGCTCGACCGTTCTCCGGCGGCGACCCTGCTCGCGATCCAGCTCGCGATACGCGCGGCATCGTCGTCTGCCGCCGCGTCGCCTCGGGCAGCGTCGGGAGCAACGGCGTACCAGAAGACCCCTTCGCGCGACGACGATTCTCCGGGCCGCGTGTTCAGCGGTTCGAAACCCGCCTGCTCCGGAGTCGCCGACTTGGGGAAAAATTCCTCGGCATCGAACAGCTCATTGACCAGATCCCCGATCGGCGGACGCGAACGGAAATTGGTCGTGAGTTCCAGCACGGCTCCAAAGTCGTCGAAACGGTCTTTTACGAATCCGTAGAGCTGGATATCCGCGCGCCGGAAGCGGTAGATGCTCTGCTTCGGGTCCCCGACCACGAAGAGCGCTCCGTCCCTGGGGACCACGGAGCGCCAATCCGCTCGCTCAGCCGGACCATCTGCTGCCGGGGACGCGTCGTCGTCATCGACGTCGGGATCCGAGGAAAGCAGCAGCATGATCTCTGCCTGCAGCGGATCGGTGTCCTGAAACTCGTCGACGAGAAGACGACGGTAACGCCGCCCCAGCTGTCGGCGCACCTGGGGATTCGCCCTCAATAGCTCGGCAGTCAACACCAGTAGGTCCTGGAAGTCGAGCCGCGCCGTGCGTTTCCGGTGCTCGGCGAAGTCGAGCGCGGCCGTTCGTGCCAGGCGGACCGCGAGTGCATAGCGATGCGCATACCATCGGTTCACGAGGCCACCCGCCACGGTATCGCCCACGCCGAACTCGTCGACACGGTTGCACAGCGCCTTCGCCATCGATCCGTCTCTCCACCGGTTCTGCGTGATGGAATGGCCACGTGGGCCCGGCTTGCAGAGGCGTGACAAAGCATCGAAGAAGTCGGCCGGCTCTTTCCACCCCGTGACGTCACGGGTGAAGTGGAGCGTCCTCAGCTTCCTCTGGAGCGAATCCCAGCCCCGCTTTGGTTCATGGTCCGGCATGAGCTCCCAAGCACGATCCACTAACTCGTCGAGCACACCTCGGACCTCACTGAGCTCCGCTGCTGAAGGAGGTTCAGTCGTGTCCGTCGGAAAGTGGACGTCCGGATTCTCAACCAGATGGTCGAACAGACCTCGCAGCCGCGAGGGCCGCAGCCCCGCGTCCGACAGTTCCTCCAAAATGGGCCCCCCGTCGCGGGTCAGGCGCTCCAGATACACCTCCCAAAAGTGTCGACGCAGCCGTAAGCGTTCCTCGACGGCGAGCTCTTCGAAAGCCGGATCGAGTCCGACCTCCAAGGGTCGCTCGCGCAACAGCCTGGAGCAAAACGCGTGAATGGTGCCGACAAAAACCCGGTCGATATCGTCCAGCGCGGTTGAAAGTCGCTCTCGCGTCAGGTCATCGCCATCGCGCTCACTGGGTTCACCGACGCGTTCCTCGAGATGCATCTGGAATCGCTCACGCAGCGCGGCGGCCGCTTTGCGCGTGAACGTCACGGCGGCAATCTCGTCGACGGTCGCCACGCCGGAGGCCACTAGCGCCACCATTCGCGCGACGAGCTCGGTAGTCTTTCCCGACCCAGCACCGGCCTCTACCAGCAGGTTCGTATCGAGGTCGTCGCTGATGCGCGCGCGCGCCTGCGCGTCAGGAAACGGGAGGGTGATCACGGCGGGGTCATTCATCGCGCCAATTTGGGCAGCGTCGGCAGCCGGGGGAAGGTGTGCCGGCACCGGGATCGGCCGTCCCGGAGCCGGTCACTACGTACATGCACGCCGCGGTCCCGCGTGTGCGACTTAAGTACTTATGTCACAATGGGTTACCGATATTACGGGCATCCTGGCACGTCCCCTGCCTGTATGAGCTGCATGCGAACGATGCATGAGGGCGAATTCCACGGCGCCTCCCGGAAGACCAGGAGGCTAGGAGGCTAGGAGGGCTGACGCTCGAAGATGCCGAGTAAGAGCCCGAGCACCGGCTGCCCAAGCATGCCCACGAGCATGCGTTCTTCTCTCTGTTGCTGCGTGGTTCGTACACCGAGAAGCTCGACCGCGGCAGCCGCAGCGTGCTTCCGACGTCTCTGGTTTTCTATTCGCGCCATGAGCCGCATTCCGAGGCGTTCGGGCCTCAAGGAGGCCGCGCGTTCAACGTGGAGTTGGGCGGGCAGTGGATGACGCACATGAGGGATTTCGGCCTCCGCGAACAAGACGGATCGCAGGAGATGCGGGGCAGCCGTCTCAACTGGCTCGCGACGAGACTCTACGGGTGGTTCCTGAGCACTGGGAACGGACTTGGAGCCGAGGAACTCGTGGTGGAGATGCTGGCGGAGATGGGCAGCGTACAGGCCACGGGGAAAGAGCGACGCGCACCGAGCTGGCTTTCACGCGTGCGCGACCAACTGCACGCGGGCTACGAACGGGCGATCCGCATCACTGACCTCG
>Ga0310342_100000931_pt1 | contig 17533 bp, 12 predicted proteins | sample S15DNA20500_MG_FD_206155 | JGI IMG/M metagenome (GOLD analysis project Ga0310342, IMG submission 206155) | Marine microbial communities from station ALOHA, North Pacific Subtropical Gyre - S1503-DNA-20-500_MG | ecosystem: Environmental > Aquatic > Marine > Oceanic | place: Pacific Ocean: North...
TACTTGGACGGATCTTTGGCCCCGTTTCCGTGGTGGCAGCACGCCCGATGATGACGTACCCTCCCCATCGCAGATCCGTGAAGTACTCGCAGGCGGACGTCAGCATCTGCTGGAGACACTCGCAGATTACGGTGATGATCGACTTGAGGAGATTCCTGAAGCGTTAAAGGAACGTGGCCTGACCATACGTAATGTCTTGGACGTACTTGCCTGGCATGAGGGTCATCACCAAGGCCAGGCCCACATCACCCTGAACATTTACAAGGCGGCCCAAGCAGCATAGGAAGACAGAATGTAACAGGTTGGGCCGCTTTAAAAAAATTCTTTTTCTTTAGCCACAGAATGAATCGAGTCCACGTGGTTCAGGGATTTCGTCGGTGAGGATTTTCCAGCTGGCACCCATTTCTCGCATCGATTTGAAATTACGGGCCTTGTAGGAAAACTCGAGATGAGGTGTGGACAGTGGTTGGCCCGGCTGCTCTCGTGCGCGCATGAGGGCCTCGGTCAACCCGGTTGTCAACAAGGTTCGCTCGACGGGATACGGCGAACGGCCCGTATGAAAATGGTGCTGGATGGTATGAGAAAGGGCTTTGAAAAGATTTCGGTTTCGCCAGGGACCCACGTAGAAGTGGGTAGAGCGGGCTTGTCGTTCACCCGCTAATCGACAAGCAAAATTCCAACGCATGTCATTTCTACCGACCAAATACACCATGGCCTTCAGACCATCCACATAGCGAATCATCCATCCCTGGGGGGCACCTATTGGTTCTCCTGGGATTCGATCGAATGATCGGGGTGGCTTACCTAGCTCGGTCGCTATTGCCGTATTGGCTAATTTTTGTGACCACGCCTGATCATACAAACGTTTTCCTTTGAAATACTCGACACTGGCAACACCCGTCTCGCCTCCCTGCCGGGCCTCTATCATCGATTGCAAAACTTCCAGAGCATGAAAACCATACGTTTCCACCTCGCCGCCGTGCATTGAAAGTGCTTCGGTGATTTTTGCATGGCGTGGTAATTCAAGTGAAGGTCGTCTTTGCGCCAGTGGAACCGAGCTGCCTACCATGATGGGAATTTCCAATTCCCGACTCGTATCATAAATATCTTTGGCCCAATCCCAGCGATAACTCAGATGTTTGTCCATGAAAACCGGCACGGACCGTTTGCTGGATCGCATCACATCAGCAATCTGATCAAAAAACCGCTTTCGAGGGTAACGTTTTTGTCCATAGCGATTGATGCTGTAAGAACCATGTTCAGCAATGGACAACACGGCATCGACGTTTAAACGCCGACCTCCAAGGCAGAGAGCTTTGGCAATCGTCGGGTAAATCTTGATTCCATAACGCCGTGCCACATCACGAGACATGTCACTTTTGAGAAATTGATCGACATACATCGATACAATCTGGCAGTTGGGTTCGACTTTTTTACCATTGAACAAATAGGGCTCGAGAAAGTTTTCGAGGAAGACGTGGGCATGCGACCGATATCGAAAACAGGTGATTACAACGGCAATTTTCATTGGAGAATAGATTCATTCAAGGTGAGCATGGGCGTATTCAAGATCCTACCACTCTGGGTAGAGGACAAACGTGTGTGAAATTAACTCGAGGTTCACAGGTCGGATGATTCAGCATATTTTTACTAACAAGGATGTCGAATCAACTGTTTAATGTTAGTTAATTCATAACTCTGAAGTTGAATCCGATGACCAATACCGATATGCTAGGAGAAGTATCCTATTTACATCGAGGATGTTTCTGTGACTCGGCATCTATTGACACCAGTTGTTTTTATTTGTTGTTTGGCTATCGGCTGGTACCTGTACAACAATGTACCTAACGAAGCAGCTGAAAACACGGGGGCACCCGGTGAAAACCTTTTAGCCGTTAATGTGGTATCGGTTCAAACCAGGAAGATTTCCAACGAAATCTCCTTGGTTGGAAGCCTTGAGGCGATTGCCGAGGTTATCATTCGTTCCCCGGATCGTGGTCACATCACTGGTCTCCTGCATGATGTTGGAGACCCTGTACGTGGCCCATTGGATGATTCGAACTCCGTGCCAGCAGGCGAGATTGTCATTACGTTGGATGACGAGTTGCATCGTGAAAAAATCCTGGCGGCGAATGCTGCGTTGTCGGTTCAAAAAGCCGATCTCCTAGCGCAGCAGGCACGACGCAAGTTGGCCAAAACGACGTTGGAGCGCCGAGAATCGACGCTGGCCAGTGGCGCGTTTACTCAACAAGAAGTTGAAGAGGCCAGGGCACAATTAGAGATCGCCGAAGCGGAGTTGCAATTAGTCACGGCGCGTGTGGACGAGGTTCAGTCGTCGTTTGACCAGTCGCAAATCGCTTTAACAAAAAGGGCCCTGGCAACGCCAATTTCCGGATATGTTGCCGAACGATTTGTTGATGTTGGTGACCTGGCTAATCCGGACGATCCATTGCTGAGGATTGTAAAGATCGATCCGATCCGGATTATGGTTCACGTAGCAGAGGAGTACTATCCGAATGTGAAGACGGAGCAACAGGCAACCGTTGAGGTAGACGCACTGCCTGACAGATCGTTCATCGGCAAGGTGGTGCGCAAGGCGCCAGTTTTAGATCCGACCACACGGACCTCCAAAGTTTATTTGGAAATTGTAAATCCGGACCGTTCTTTAAAACCGGGGATGCACGCACGAGTGGAACTTGTTCTTGAAAAGCGGGAAAGCGCAACAGTTGTTCCTGTTGCTGCTCTTTTGCAGGGTAAAGATCGTCCCTTTGTTTATGTTGTTCAGGGTGATCCACCCCGGGCCCAACTTCGTCATGTCAGAGTCGGGCTGATGACCGGCCAGGTCGTTGAGATTCTTAACGGTGTGAAAAATGGAGAACAGGTCATCACCCTGGGAAGTCGTCTCGTAGAAGATGGACAGGAGATTGCACCGGTTTCAACATCCAACAGCGACACGTTGGCAACATCAAAGTGATGGCTTGTAGATGTATTTGACGCGACTTGCCATATCTCGGCCGATCTCAACCCTCATGGTCTGGTTGGTCGTTGTCATGATGGGTCTTGTGGCGGTGAAGAATCTGGGAATCGATCTGACACCCGATGTTACTTATCCCAGAATCAGTGTCCTTACCTACTACGAAGGAGCTGGTCCCGAGGAAGTCGAAGCTCGACTGACACGTCCTTTAGAGCAGGCCTTCAGTTCGATCAGTGGTGTCGAACATATCTTTAGCAGCAGTACCGAAGGAAGTAGTCAGATCTACCTTCGTTTACGTTGGGGACAAGCACTCGATAGCACCATTGACGACATTCGTCAGGCGATCGATAAATCTCACGATTTATTACCCCAAAATTTCGAAGGACCTTACATTCGGCGTTACGATGTCAATGATCGGCCGATCCTTTACGTTGGCCTGGTAAGTGAATTACCGCCGATTGAATTGACACAGCTGACCGAAAAACAGATTGTTCCACAACTCGAACGATTGGAGGGGGTTGGACAAGTTCGTTTGCGTGGTGCAGTACGTCGTGAGATTCAGATCGAATTGAAACGTGCGGCGATCGAGGCAAGACAAGTTGCAGTTGGTGATGTGGTGATGGCCCTGCGTCGCGAAAATATAACTCAACCCGCTGGCGACATTGCCGAAAATCATCTGAAATGGCTTGTCCGCAGCCAAGGTGAGTTTACAGATCTTGATCAAATTGGAAATACGGTCGTCCGGCGTGATGGTGAAAAGGTGGTGCGGGTCAAGGACATTGCCAATGTGGTCGACGGCATTCAGGAACGTACTGAAATTGCCCGCACCAACGGCAAACCGGGCTTGATGATGTATGTTGTGAAGCAGTCAGGTGAAAACACGATCGAAGTCAGCAACCAAGTGCAGAAAACCATCCAGCAGTTGAATCATCAGTTTCCATCGGTAGAGTTGGTGATTCGTGTTGATAACTCTGAATTCATTCGACAAGCGATCAAGAATTTGGGCAGGTCGGCTTTTTATGGAATGAGCCTGGCGGTTTTGGTGTTGATTATTTTCCTGCGAAGTTTCCGCAGCTCTGTGGTCATTGCGACGGCTATCCCTGTTTCGGTTCTGGCGGCTTTTATCTTGATTTATTTCAAAGGCTTTACCCTGAACATGATCTCCTTTGGTGCTATTGCACTTGGCATTGGGATGCTAGTGGACAATTCGATTGTCGTTTTGGAGAGCATCTTTTACAAAATCGACAATGGTGTCGATTTAAAGACAGCAGCTTTAGAAGGTTCTGGTGAAGTTGCCATGGCGATCACCGCCAGCACAATGACGACGCTGGTTGTTTTTTTCCCGTTATTGTTTGTCGAGGGAATCGCCGGTGTGCTTTTGCATCAATTGGCCTGGGTCGTAACCATCATCTTGTTGTGTTCTCTGTTGGTGAGTTTGACGCTTACTCCCATGTTAGCCACGGTTTTATTATCCTATCCCGGGTTTTCAACGGGCGCAATGGCTTCTGGAAATTTAATTGCATCGTTCCATAAGTTCACGCGTGGGTTGTGGAATCGTTTGGACAGTGGATATCGACAGGTGCTTAAAATTTCAATAGTGCAGCCAGGTATTTGTTTGACATTGGTTTTGCTGGTGTGTTGTGTAATCGTTGGACTGTCCAGTCGAATCGGAACAGAATTTCTACCTAAGACAGATGAAGGTAATCTAAACATCTACGCCCAGATGACACCGGGCATTGATCTGGAGACACTCGATCGTCAAACACAACAAGTTGAAGCATCTCTGAACGATCTTCCTGAAAAGCAGGTGATGGCCACTTTTGTCGGGGACGATGCGAAAGATGGGGATCAATGGCACACCAGCCAATTTCGACTGAAGATGCTTCCCCGACGGGAACGTACAAAGTCGATTGAAGAATTGCGCAGCGAAGTGACAAAGCGCATCGGCAATGTTCCAGGGATGACCTACAGCGTTAATGTGAGCAGCCAAATGGCATTGGGGAGAATGTTGCGCGGTTTGGGCGGTGGGCAGGTGTCAGTCGATGTACTGGGATATGATCTCGAAGTACTCAACGAGACAACCGATCAAATTGTGGAGCTCATGAAGGAAGTCCCTGGTTTGATCAATGTCCATCGTGAACACACCACAAAGCGACCTGTTTTGGCAGCCGCAATTGACCGTGCTAAGGCAAGCTTGCTGGGTGTCAGTGTAAGAGATATTTCCCAAACGCTTGAAACAGCCGTACGAGGTACGCGAGCAACTGTGTTTCGAGATCAAGGCGATGAATTTGATATCCGCGTTCGATTGCAGGAAAAAGATCGCAACAAACTTTCTAAGCTTGAGGCAGTGCTGGTGCGTTCTGCCTCCGATAAGCTGATTCCGTTGGTGAATGTTGTCAATTTTGATCGTGTTTCAGGAGATGTCGAAATCAATCGACGTGATCAGCAGCGCAGTGGAATGATTTTCGCCACTGTCGAAAACCGAGATCTTGGGAGTACGGTGTCCGATTTGGACCGTAAGCTACGGTCGGTGCCGCTACCACAAGATGTTAGCTACCACATTGCAGGTGATTGGGAATATCAGCAGCGAAGTTTTGCCGATATGCGATTTGGTTTTGGCTTGGCGGTGATTCTTATGTACATGGTTATGGCTGCACAGTTTGAGTCATTTCGAGATCCGTTGTTGATTATGTTGACGGTACCTCTTTCCGGTGTAGGAGTGATTGCAGCGCTGTTATTAACCCATATGACGTTCAACGTCCAGTCATTCATTGGGATCATTGTGTTAGCCGGAATTGTCGTCAATAATTCCATCGTGCTGGTCGATTACATCAACCGTTTGCGTCGAAAAGAAACTGAGGAATCGTGGACGCAGCTATTGGTCACCGCCGGGTCACGGCGACTTCGTCCAATCGTGATGACGACATTAACAACCACGATCGCGATGTTACCTTTGGCGCTTGGATGGGGTGAAGGAGGTGAGCTTCAGGCACCCATGGCGACCGTGGTGATTGGTGGACTGTTGGCGGGGATGTTGGTTTCGCTTGGGATCATTCCAGTAGTTTACCGGTTGTTCTATAGCCTACAGCCAGAACGGGTTCCATCCCCATAACAGCCAACGGGTGATTCAAGTCAAATTGAGTGGATGGAGTTGGCAGGAGGTGTTTATTTGCGTCGCAGTCGATAGGCATCGGTTTCATCGTATGTCAACAAGAGGGCTCCGTTTGACGCGAACTTTTCAAAAATGGTAGCGGTCAAATCCTCGTCATCCGGCCAAGGGAAGGCAAATACCAGGTCAAAGTCTTCGATTTCGCTATCCAGCTGAGAATAGGCGTCATCAGCGTGAGCGTACATTGAAATACAGCCCTCGTTTTCTGCAAAGGCGGCGTCGACCACATCATCTGCATCGCCTGGTAGAAAACTGCCATGGATGAATTGATTCGGTAGTTCGTGCTCTTCAGCGAACTGTTGGGACGCTTGAACGAGTACTTCATCAATCTCGATGCCGTAGGCGTTAAATCCCAACATGTTTGCCAAACAAGTCGCCACACCCAGGCCGCTGCCCCATTCACAAAATAAGTTCCCGCATGCCAAACGCCGGTCAAGAACATGGGAAATCGCCTCATAGAATCTTACGTAATCACTGGGTACGAAACCTTGAAATCTATTTGGTGCCTTATTGCGAAACTGCTCGATGTGGGTTTCCATTTGCTCAAGATAATCAGCCACCTGTTTTGGCAGTCGCATCGCAGGTGGTGAAAATTCAATATCGATCAGGGACATTGTATTGTACGCGGGAAATACTGTGCGCCGGTCCGGCAGCTTTGCCATTGAGTGTAATAACAATCACCGGATGCCAATTGTAACAGAAACGATGCATTGTCTCACAAAGGGGCCAGTTTAGAAAATAACGGTGGTGGAAAAAGGAACCTGCCCGGTGGGGCGCACAAGCGAATTGCGTAGGGCCTGTGATCCGCGCCAGTGGTGTCGCTAATTGTTTTCCTGGACACGGGGCCGGTTGTCAATGATCGATTGCAATGGAATTGGATATCGGAAAGTCTCTTTTGGCAAATCAACCGTTGGGAAGCGATCCCGGCTGAAAATTCAACATTTCAGGGAACATCCTATTGAGTCGAATTGAATGAGTTGTTTAAGGTAGGTTAGAATAGTCATAGTAGCCATTGATTTGTCCACCATGAGATGGCGACGGAACGATCACACTGAGAATGAATCGTCGATGAACCCGCTCAGAGAACACTTAGCCCTTGATACCCGCCGCCAATTTTTTGGTCGATCAGCGATTGGAATCGGTACGGCAGCCCTGGGGTCTTTGCTCAATCGTGAAACCTTTGGCGGTCGGTCACAGGGCGGTTTGGCGAATTTGCCTCACTTTGCACCCAAAGCGAAACGCGTGATTTACCTGTTTCAAAATGGTGCACCCACACACCTTGATCTGTTTGATTGGAAACCCAAGCTGCGCGAGTTACATGGCCAGCAAATTCCAGACATGATCACGGCTGGTAAACGGTTCAGCACGATGACCGGCGGGCAGAAAGAACGACCCTGTTTGTCCGCGCTTGGTGAATTTTCTCAACATGGAACAAGCGGGGCAACCGTCAGCAGTTTCCTGCCGCAAACGGCGGCGGTCGCCGATCGATTATGCTTTATCAAATCGATGCATACGACACAGGTGAATCACGCACCATCGATTACGTTTTTTATGACGGGTGATGAACGACCGGGTCGGCCGAGCATGGGCGCCTGGCTCAGTTACGGGCTCGGCAGTGAAACAGACGAGTTGCCTGCATTGGTGGTAATGACATCTCGCGACAAAGAGGCATCCTGCGGGCAAATCTTCTATGACTATTATTGGGGCAGCGGATTTTTGCCTTCGGTACATCAAGGCGTCAAGTTTCGTGGCAGTGGTGACCCGGTTCTTTATCTTTCTAATCCGTCGGGCATGAGCCGTGAAATACGCCGCGAGATGCTGGATGAACTTGCCGTGCTCAATCAAAGACGGTTTCAAGAGTTTGGGGATCCCGAAATATTGACACGCATTGCGCAGTATGAAATGTCGTACAAGATGCAGGCTTCGGTTCCGGAGTTGACTGATTTGTCGAATGAAGAAGGCCATGTTTTGGAAATGTACGGATCCGATGTTCAACGCAGAGGGTCATTTGCTTACAACTGTTTAATGGCGCGACGTTTGGCCGAACGTGGCGTGCGGTTTGTTCAACTGATGCATGCCGGTTGGGATCAGCATAGAAATCTTAACAGCCAGTTAAAAATTCAATGTCAGGATACGGATGCTCCTTCCGCAGCGCTTGTGAAGGATCTTGAACAACGCGGGTTGTTGGACGAAACTTTGGTTATTTGGGGCGGAGAGTTTGGCCGCACGCCTTTCTTGCAGGGCAAGATCAATGAAAAATCACGTTGGGGCCGTGACCATCATCCCTATGCATTTACTATTTGGATGGCCGGGGGAGGCATCCGACCAGGCATGACCTACGGTGCATCCGATGATTTTGGATTTGAAGTTGCCCAAGACCCCGTGCACGTGCACGACTTTCAAGCCACGATTTTACATTTGTTGGGAATTGACCATGAGTTGCTGACGTTCAAGTTTCAAGGCCGCCGCTACCGCTTGACGGACGTTCATGGACATGTCGTTGAGCCCATTCTGGCCTGACAGGCTGGCGATAGGCAGCGGTAGTGGGATCAGGTATCCATTTCCATTGGGACGACCCTGGGTGGGGTTGTAGATCATGGCAAAAGTTCCTTTCATTCCAGGATCCGATTCCGCTGGGATGGTTAAAGCACTGGATATATCGCTCTGCCACAGAGCTTGGTCACTCAACACCTCTGTCTTTTGGGAATGCATCGTATCTCGATGAAAAATATCGATGTCAGGTTGCACAAAGTGAAGTTTCCCATCGAAAACTCTCTGGTCCGCAAAATGCAGCAACACGTAACAACATCGGGTTAAAATCAAATTGGCTTGGCAAGCGGCCTTTTTCTAAAGGTGCCGATGTGTTCAGAATATTATACGATCACTTGCCAAACAGTTATCGATCGATGAATTCGAAAATCAAGCCCAGGGGTCCCGCGTTGATTACGGTAGTTGGGCCGAGCGTTGCCTGTTTGCCGGCCGAGTCGTGGATATGACCACAGACTACCAGTTCTGGACGATACTGCTCGACCGCTTCGCGAATTGCTGCGCTGCCCAGATGATCTCCTCGAGAAGAAACATCGACTACCCCCTTGGGTGGAGAGTGAGTGACCAAGACGTCCACGTGAGAGCAATTTGCCAGCAGGGCTCGTGCGTCGTCCTCCGAAAAATCATAGCTCCAGGAGCCAAAAGGTGTGATGGGAATGGCGCCACCGATACCAAAAAACGAGACGCCCGCGATATTGACTGGAGTGCCGTGGAGAACGTGTGCCGTTGGCCATTGCCTGCATGCTTCTGTTAGTTCTTCCACCGACTCGGCATTGCCAGGTACCAAAACCGCTGGTCGGTCGATCTCTTGCAGTACCTCGATGGTTGTTGCCAGTCCCTGGCGCAGACTGGCGAAGTCTCCGGCGCCAACCACGACATCCACGTTGCTGGCCAGCGTACTTAACGCTTCAGCCGCTTCGCGGTCGCGATGTAAATCACTGAATAAAAGCAGCTTCATCTTCAGGTCCACTTTCCTGACAGCTAACCTACCCATCATAATGGAACCTGGGAAAAAGCAAGAGTGGCCGGTACGTTGTTTGTGGGACTGGTCGGTTGGCAGTGTGAATGAGGACGTCCGCAGTAGTTTCAAGATGCCCTGACATTTTTACTGGTGATAGGCTGTGCGGACCCGGTTTCGAAATACCCTGTAATCGTAAGAGGACACGTATGGCTGATCCGATGTTGAAGGAAGCACTGGTTCGATTTGATGAATTACTTGATCGGGTTGCGCAGGCCGACTTCGAAGAACCTACTGCGATGACATTGGCGACGACCGATAGTGCGGGTCATGTCACGGCGAGAATTGTGCTGTTGAGGGGTCACGACGAACGGGGTTTTGTATTCTATACCAATTCCGAAAGTCGTAAGGGACAGCAGTTGTGTGAGAACGCGCGTGCAGCCCTCTGTTTCTATTGGGATGGTATGGGTGAACAAGTGCGCGTGGAAGGCACCGTGGAAGCAGTCAGCCGTGAAGAAAGTGATACTTACTGGGCGGGTCGCCCCCGGGATGCCCGTATTGGCGGGTGGGCTTCCCAGCAGTCCCGTCCTTTGGTGTCTTGGGAAGAATTGGCAGAGCGGATTGCTAAATACGAACAACAATTTTCCGAGCGTGACGTACCGCGACCCGAACATTGGTTCGGATTCCGAGTAGTCCCTGACCGAATTGAGTTTTGGTTACGGGGAGCGGCCCGTTTGCATCAGCGGACCGTGTATACCCTCGGAGAACAGGGTTGGACACAGCGACTTTTGTATCCGTGATTGTCAACGATGCTTTTGTTGCATCCGTCTGCTGTAGTCTTCCAGAATCTGACGTTCCCGGGGAGTCAGGCTTTCGGCTCCGTCGCGATGCATCTTGTCCAGAATTCGGTCTGCTTCTCCGTCAATTGTGCCGGGGGAATCGTCAGGTGTGTGTACACGAAGTTTTGGACCACGTTTGAAAAGGTATCTCGTCAAAGGCTTGCTCTGCCGCCCTGGATTTCGATTGGTGACAAAGTAGCCTGCCGCCAGGGCCATGCCAGCCAGATGCGCCGAATGAGCAACATTCGTATCAGTTCGCGTGAATCCAAACATGTCGCCGGCGATGATCAGTGCGCCAAGTACCCAGGCCGGAGCAGGGATCACAAAGAACAACAGTACCTTTTGACGAGGAAAATGCAGAGCGAACAAGATGATAATACCCGATACTGCTCCAGAAGCTCCCACGCAAATTGCGATTTTGTTTCCGAACATTTGCTCGGTAAGGGCCCAAACCAGCATCGAGAAGACAATCATCACCAAATAGAGTTTCAGAAATTTGGCGCGCCCATAGACGCCTTCCACATGACGACCGAACATGAATAGCACGAACATGTTGCTAAGAATATGCCCCATGGACTTATGATCGTGCGCGAACCCGGCGGTAATCATTCTCCACCAGTACCACGGCTTGGCGAGCGTATCGACCGTCATCGCTAATCGTGAACTCAACTCGCCATCAAAAAGTAATATGTCAGCCAGGTAGACTCCGACGTTGACGATCAGCAGGTTCGTGACGATCGATCGCTGGGCGCCCAGCGATATCCCGGCCGGTTCGTCACGCTGATAGTATTCTCGATCGTAGAGGCCCATAGTTTGTTCCCGTGCCGTTGTCATCCTACGCAAATGACTGACTTGAGGGGAGGGCAATTCCTGGCATTTGCCAGTGGGTCGTGAGTCAAACGGCAAGTTTGGCGGGATCAGCGGACGTCTGCTGGTACAAGAGGGCTTGGGCTATATCGTAAAACGTGCCAAGCAATTGCCGGCCATCTATCGAACCGAAAGCGCACCTGTGGGAGTTACTTGACCGGTGCGTTCATCGATTTCAGCCTTAAGGCGCAGCTGAATCTCGCCCAACTGGTTGGCGAGAATGTAGTTTTGCTGGTACAGGTGAACTAACCTTTTACGAAGTTGGGTTATCTGTTGGGTGAGTGCTTCATGATATTTGGCAAGCTCAACACCTTCGTAGAGAAACTTGTCCAAATCTTCTTTCAACTGCGTTATTTCTTTTTCTCGGAAGGCAATCTGTACCCTTGCCATTTGTACCGATTTTTTGATGGCCGGGATGTCCACCTCACGCAGGACGTATGCCTGGTCAGCAAGTTCAGCCTTGCGATCATAAATTGAATGATACATCGACGAATAGTCGCGTAATTGACGGATAAAAATGGTGCCCATTTCTTCACAAATCTGATTGTCGATCAATTCTTTTGCTGTAACACTATCAAATAAAACTGTTTCACCTGTTGTGAACCTGACTCGACCGGCGTTGCCACCTTCTCCACCTCGCCGCAAAAACGTGGGCTGTGCCCGTCCCAGATGATTAAAAGATAATGTGTCGATACCGGGCAATGGTTCACCACCTGCATCGACTTCGATCGAGTGATTCTGCAGGAAACGAACTTCTGACCACAGTCGTTGGGGTGGATCCTGACGGGGGTCTCCTTCCTTGCCGTCACGAATGTATTCGTTTATTAGTTCCTGGTAGTCTTCCTCGTTCTGGGTGGTGCGTTCGGCAGATATTAAAGCTTGTAAATGAGTTTGATCGAGATCCTTGAAAGGTTTGTGAGAATCGATGGGCATGATTTCGTACAAAACCCAATGTGTGGCTGCTGCGGCCTCTTCGTCTTTCCCTTCGGTCATGGGTAACATGGGTGTGATTGTGATTGTCGTATCACCCACTGCGGTTACCGTGAATTGTCCCAAGTAGGCTGTTGGTACCCGGCAAAATTGGTCGAGACCGGTAAGGTCTCCATTCAACCCGGCGAGCAATGCCGTCAATTGGCGTTCGTTCAAATTATCGATTGACTGTTCGGCGAATCCATAGACAACCATTTTTTCCTGAAGTTTGTGAGAATTGTCTGCGGGTTCGGCGTTGTCTTCTGCGCCTTCGTCCGGGACTTCGGCAGCGACTGCTGGTTCGGCGACGCCTTCTTCGTCATCAGCCGGAGCTAGGGCTGCCACTTCTGGTTCAGCAGCAGGTTCTTCTTCGACCGGCTCTTCTTCAGACAGACCCAACGAGGGGTCACCCCAGTCGGCCAAATTCAGACGAAATTGCTTGTCTTCGGCACTTTCCAGTTGACAATTTCTCCAGACGCGCCCGCGGTCAATCAGTGCTCTGCCCAGTGCTGTGTCGAGCTCCTTGATCGAGTCCCGGTTCAGTTCTTCGTCCATGCCTTGAATCGTGTCCAGTTCCTCCAACTCACCCCTTGGGGAGATGGCTATTCCATCCCGCTTACGCTCAATCTCAAACCGGATCTGAGCAATACGTTTTTCAGTTTCTTCATATTCATGTTTCCAGACGCTGGTCGTATTTAGAACCAGTGCTGCATAGAAAAGCATGACAACCTGCGCGGTGAACACAAGGAAAACGAGAATCGCGTTAAGGACGTTCCACGTTTTTACGCTGAAGACCGTGAACACGATCATCAGTATCGCTAACAGTCCCAGGAAAGCATAAAGCATTATCGAAATGTCCAGGTACGTTGATTTTCGAACAACCAAACACGTCCATTTGCGGCTATTCAGTTGACCAAGTGCGATATCGGAGAAGCGATTCCGCCGTGACAGGAACTGGTCGAGGTTTCCATTATCTATGGTAAGCTGGATCAATTCGGGTGTCAAGAAAATGATGCATTTGTAGTGATTTTCCGGTGTCCTATCGAATTCACCGAAATAGCTGGCCGGGATGTGAACGCGTGCATTTGCCAAACCCCATCGCCATGATTCCATGAATCCTGTCGGGTGACCCCTGCTCTGGCCGCACGACAGGAAAAATCGTTCAAGTCTGAACTGTTCGGTACCGAATGATTAGGTGTCGAACAAATCCATTTTTTGCTTGATGGGCTGGCTATGCTATCAGTGTTTGCTGAGCGAACCGACGACGACCGGGCATCGGTACGTTGGTTGAATTGGGTGTTGGCCCTGTCCCAAATTGCCAAGCAACTCCGTCACCAACTAGCTGATTGCGCTGCCGCCTGGAATATGGGTGATACCGAGTTGCTCTTACTGCTGGTATGTCAGAGTGTGAAAGCGGATGGAATCATCCAAAATGACTTGTCCCAGCGGGTTGGCACCAGTCGGGCACAAACTAGTGCATTGGTCGAGTCGCTTCGTCAGCGGGGTCTTTTGGAATGCTCGACGTCTAAGAAAGACCGACGTCTCAAATTGTGGAGACTTTCTACAAATGGGACTAAAACAGTCAATCAAATCCTGCAACGGTTGGATTCGATTGCCACACCCATGATCACTCCATTTCCCGAGTCCCAGGTGAGAGAGCTATGTCTGGCCCTGTCCTCACTGGAAATGAATGTCAAAGGGGACATTATCCCGTTCAGCGATACAACATCATCGGCACCCCCTGACCTTGTGCGCGAGGTGGGCTGATGTGTTATCGACAGATGACAATCGTTGTTTTGGCAGTGCTTGTGTTGTCGTTTGCCGGTTGCACGCCAGCGTTTTATCGACAACAAGCCGATAGGGAGGTTTATGATTTAATCGCACAGGCAGCTTTTGAAACCGACGCCAGCCTGGATCGTACGAGTCTGCAGCCCGCAAGCCATTCTCGAATGTACGATCGAACCTGCCCCGATCATCCACCGTTGCCACCGGATGACCCAGTAGCGCATCGTCGCATGCATACGGTAGATTGCAAGCCTGGATACCCCTGCTGGCACAGGCATGGAGATACTGCGCATGTTGAAAACGAACGCTGGTCAACATTGCTGCCGACGAGCGACGATAACCAATTTGTTCTCAATGCTGATGCCGCTGTTCAGCTTGGCCTAATACATTCTCCAGCCTATCAGAGCAACCTGGAAGACCTCTATCTTTCTGCTTTGGATGTGACCCTTGAACGTTTTCGGTTTGACACCCAACTGTTCGCCGGACAGGGGGTGGTTTTTACCGCCGACGGGCCCCTACGGGGGGGAGGTGAATCCCGCAGCGATCTGGATCTTTCGACACGGGGAGTGAGGGCTGAAAAGCTTTTTAGTACGGGTGCTGAATTGGTAGTGGGCTTGGCCAACTCGCTGGTGTGGCAGTTCTCCGGTTCCAATACGAACACATCGTCGACGTTGATTGATTTCAGTTTGGTGCAACCCTTGTTGCGCAATGCGGGTAGGGACCGTATCTTGGAACGTCTGACCGACGTCGAACGAGGTTTGTTGACCAACGTTCGTCAAATGGAACGGTTTCGCCGCGGTTTTTATATCGAATTGATCACCGGTCGTTCGGCCGGACCCGGACCGAGTCGGGGTGGAGCAATACCCAGTGCCTCTGCGACGGGCAGTACGGGAGCAGGCGGTTTCCTGGGTATGTTGCGCACCCAGCAGCTGATTCGTAATCAGGAAGCCAACATCACCGCATTAAGAAGCAGTATTGGCCAGTTGGAAGCTTTTTTCGAAGCTGGACGTATTGACTTTTTCCAAGTCGAACTTGCCCGACAGGCGTTGTTCAATGGTCAAAGTCAGTTGTTGAGTTTAAGAAACAACTATCAACGATCCCTTGATACGTACAAACTTCAACTTGGCATGCCACCGGACGTTCCCTTGAAGATAGAGGACTCGTTTTTGGCGTTGTTCAATCTGATCGATCCGGAGATCGTACCCGTGCAAAATCAACTGGCTGATATCCAACGAGATGCCGGTGTGGCAATTTTAGCAATGATTCCCGAGCCACCTCAGGAAGAAGGCGCCCTGCCGCAGCGGGTTGACCGGCGTTCGATTGTTTGGAATGACGATGTTTCGATGGAACTGAATCGCATTCTTCACCACCTGGAAATGTTGGAGGATGTTCGGCAGCGAGTGCTCAATCGACATCTGCCACGGGCAGAAAAGGATTTGAAAAACTTAAAACAAATGCTACCGAAACGCCGCCGCGAATTGAAACGCCTGACGCAGCAAATGCGCTCTGGAAAGTCCGGTCGTTCTGAAGCGCCCTATTCGAATCGGGCAGATGTAGATCCTGAAATTGTGGATGTTGCCGAACTCGACGAACTCCCAATCCGATTAGAAAAGACACTTGTCGATGTCACTGGTCGTGTCGAAATGTCAGCAAAAGAGACGACCCAGTTGCAAGAGGCTGTCGAACATTTGTTGCAGGTTGGCTCCCAAACAGATCCGAAAGAATTGTATGATCAGCTCGAGCAGAAGGTGTTTTCGACTTTGCCCGACCTGATTACTGAAATGTCTGCCAGTGTTCTTGAGTTGTTGCTCGTTCAGGCTCGTGCCCGCACCGAATCGATTATGTTGTTGCCGATTGATCTTGATAGCCAAGCAGCATTTGAAGTAGCTCAGAATCACCGCCGAGATCTGCTGATAGCCAAAGCGAACCTGGTAGACAGCTGGAGACAGATCAATTTTACGGCGGACAACCTGGAAAGCACACTGGACATTGTTTTTAATGGAGATTTAAGTACCGTCGGGAACAACGTCGCCAAATTTCAAAGTCCGACTGGTCGACTTCAGGTTGGTCTGGAATTTGATTCCCCCCTGATGCGGCTGGAAGAACGGAATACTTATCGCGAGGCACTGATTAATTATCAGCGGGCCCGCCGAAATTATTACCGGTTCGAAGACCAGATTCATTTAGGTTTGCGTTCGTTGTTGCGAAATGTCGAATTAAGTCAACTTAATTTTGAGTTGCGCCGGGCAGCCGTGAACGTTGCCATCTCGCAAGTTGAACTAACCCAACTGAGATTACAACAACCTCCTCGCCCTAATGAAAGTGCCTCATTCGGTGCCACTACAGCACGCGATCTTGTTACGTCACTGTCGGGATTGCTCAGCTCACAGAACGATTTTCTGGGCATCTGGGTAGATTACGAAGTAACACGACGGACTCTCGATTTCGACCTGGGAACGATGCGTCTTACCACGGATGGCGCCTGGATTGATCCGGGGCAAATTGAGCCTGGTTTTGGTCAATCGAATGATAATGAGCCGTTGGTGGAGGAATCATTCAATGTCGAGTCAGATGGACGGTTAAAAGCGACAGAAACGAAGTAAGTTCGCTCGACATCGCATCCAATCGATTGCTACCTGCTATCGTTTTATAAACGATGGAATCAGGAAAATTTTCCAGAGGCGATTCTCTCCCGGGGCTTTACTGTTTTTCCACCGCGACAACGGGACGGTGATGAGATACAATGGGGGGATAGGTTTTGGTTACGTGATCGTTGTTCTAGAACTCAATTTCAAAAATGTTAATTTTGAAGATGATGGTTCAACACACAATTGCCCATGTCCCCTCCCGCGGCATCACATTAACCACGATGGTGGTTGTTTTGACGGTGCTTGCTGCCTTGGTTGGTGGGGTTGCTTACTTTGCCAAATTACAAGACCCAACCGAGGTTGCCGGTCCCATTTTGGAAAAAGTAAAGCGGGCCACATTTCGGTACGACGTGATTGAACGGGGCGAAGTTGAAAGTTCGCGAAACGTTGAAATACGTTGTGAAGTCAAGGCGCGTGGATCGGCTGGGACAGCGATCATTGAGGTCGTTGAAGAGGGGACCGATGTCGAAAACGGTGATTTTCTCGTCCACTTGGATTCTTCTGCATTCGAGGAAGAGTTGGTCCAGCAGCAGATCATTTGTAACACCAGTTTGGCACAGGTTGTGTCCACACAAAACAACCATCAATCGGCACTGATCGCCAAAAAGGAATATGAGAACGGGATCTATAAGGAGGAAATGCAGGAGATACAAAGTGATATTTTTGTCGCTGAAGAAAATCTTCGCAGAGCCAGACAGTATGCGCGATACAGTGAGCGTTTGGCGGCCAAAGGTTACGTGACGGCTCTTCAATTAGAAGGCGACCGATTTGCTGAAG
>Ga0310342_100000932_pt1 | contig 17531 bp, 13 predicted proteins | sample S15DNA20500_MG_FD_206155 | JGI IMG/M metagenome (GOLD analysis project Ga0310342, IMG submission 206155) | Marine microbial communities from station ALOHA, North Pacific Subtropical Gyre - S1503-DNA-20-500_MG | ecosystem: Environmental > Aquatic > Marine > Oceanic | place: Pacific Ocean: North...
GGGCCAGAGCCCTGTGAAGAGCGAGATGTGCGAGGGGAGCGTGGTCGCCATGGGGGCGAGGCAGCGCTCGAAGAGGACGCCCTCTTCACTGAGGGCGTCGAGGGTCGGCGAGGTGTCACGGAAGTAGCCGTAGCAGCCGAGGTGATCGGCGCGGAGCGTGTCGACCGTGACGAGGACGATGTCCGGGCGCCCGGAGATTCGGCCGACCTCGGGTTCGGCGTCACCGCAGGCTGCGGCGAGGGCGAACGCGAAGAGGAGGAGTCTCTGGAGGGGGGGCATCAGGGTCGTCTCCCATGGATCTTCGGCCGACAGGAGGGTCGTCTCAAGAAAGCGTGCTGATCCCGGGAGTGTGGGACCGAAGATGAGAGACATGAGCGACCCCCAAGCCCACCCGCACTTCAACGACCAAGGGACGATCCACTGGCACACCAAGTGGGCGGACGCCCACGCAGCGGCCGCCGAGGGGGGGAAGAAGATCTTCATCGAGTTCGGCAGGGAGTTGTGAGGCCAGTGCCGGAGCCTCGTGGAGGCTCTCGTGCCACGTCCGGACATCGCGCCTGTGCTCCAGGAGGGCTTTGTGGCCCTCGCAGCGGACTGTGACGACCCCGAGGAGGAGGTCGTGGACCTCGCACAACGGCTCGAGGATGCCCACATGCTGCCCTTCGTCATCGTGGCCGACTCGAACGGTCAGTTTGTCGGAGGCGCGAGCGGGATGCAGACACCTGAGGGTCTGCTGGGGCTCTTGGGGGCAGACGCCTGACTGGACGGAATCTCAGGGTGGGGATCGAGCGCGGCCCCCTCGCCCGCTAAACTTCCTCTTTCCCAAGGAGGCCGGCGGGGTCTTCGCGGAGCGTTCCGACAGGTTTCTTCGAGCCCGGGTGGGCTGTTGAACATGAGCAGTATCAAGCGCGCGCTGATCAGCGTCAGCGACAAGACCGGGATCGGGGCGCTGGCCCAATCCCTTCACGAACTCGGCATCGAAATCCTCTCTACGGGTGGAACGCACAAGGCGATCGCGGAAGCGGGCGTCCCGGTGCGCGAGGTGTCTGAGTACACCGGCTTCCCTGAGATGATGAACGGTCGGGTGAAGACGCTTCACCCGATGGTGCACGGCGGGATCCTCGCCCTGCGTGACGAGGCCTCGCACGTCGAGGCGATGGAGGCGCACGGCATCGGCGGGATCGACCTCGTCGTCGTGAACCTCTACCCCTTCGAGGAGACGGTCGCCAAGGACGGCGTGACCCGCGCCGAGGCTGTCGAGCAGATCGACATCGGCGGCCCGAGCATGGTGCGGTCGGCGGCGAAGAATCACCGCCACGTCGCGATCCTCACCGACCCCGCGGACTACGGCCGCGCGGTCGAGGAGATGCAAGCCTCCGAGGGGACGATCAGTGAGGAGTTCCGCCGTGAGTTGGCGGCGAAGGCCTTCGCGCTGACCGCCCGCTATGACACGGCGATCTCTGGCTGGCTCCACGGACAAGAGGTCGCGGACGACCGCACCGAGTCACGCTGGCCGGCGAGCTACGCGACGGCTGGCCTGAAGCAGATGGAGCTTCGCTATGGCGAGAACCCGCACCAGACGGCCGCTTTCTACACAGCCACCTCCACTGGCGAACCGAGCGTGGCGAACGCCGAGGTCCTGAACGGCAAGGCGCTCAGCTACAACAACTTGGTCGACCTCGACGCCGCCCACAACCTCGCCAAGGAGTTCACGGAGACCTTCGTCGCCGTGACCAAGCACAACAACCCCTGCGGCGCGGCGGTGGCGGACACCATCGCCGAAGCGCTCGAGGCGGCTTGGGCAGGTGACCCCATCTCAGCCTTCGGGTCGGTGTTGGCGTTCACCCGCCCCGTCGACCTCGCGTCGGCGACCTTCCTCGTGGAGGGCAATCGCTTCGTTGAGGCGATCATCGCGCCGTCCTTCGACGAGGACGCCTTCGCGTTGCTCACGACCAAACCCAAGTGGGGTAAGAGCGTGCGCCTGCTCGCGTGCGGCGAGTACGGCCCCGACACCCGCTCGGGCACAGACATCGAGCTCAAGAAGCTCGCAGGAGGATTCCTCCTGCAGGACCGCGACCTCGAGATCTCCGATGAGTGGACCGTCGCGACCGAGAAGAAGCCGACCCCGGAGGAGGAGACAGCGCTGCGCTTCGCCGAGAAGGTCGGTAAGCACGTGAAGTCCAACTCGATCATCTTCTGCAAGGGCACACAGGTCATGGGGGTCGGCGCCGGTCAGATGAGCCGGGTCGATTCGGTGCACCTCGCGGCGCGCAAGGCCGGGGACGAGGCCCAAGGCTGTGTGCTCGCCTCGGACGCCTTCTTCCCCTTCCCCGATGGGGTGGAGGCGGCCATCGAGGCTGGCGCGACAGCGATCCTCCAGCCTGGAGGCAGCGTGCGTGACGATGAGGTCGTCGCAGCCTGTGACCGCCTCGGCGCGACGATGGTCTTCACAGGGCAGCGGCACTTCCGCCACTAGCGAGACGCGAGCGAGAACGAAGAGAGCCCGGCACCGCGAAGCGGCGCCGGGCTCTCTGTTTTCGAATGAGGAGGACTAGGCGGACCAGACCAGCTCGAGGCCGTTCGTGAGGTTGAAGTTGGAGCCACAGATGCTGGTGGTCGGGTTGCGATACCAGAGCTGGTAGCGCTTCACGTCACCGGGAGCGACGCCGCCCTTCGCGGCGATGTCAATCGTCGTGGAGGAGGCCCCGGCCCCGCCTGCGAAGCGCACCTGGAGGCGAATGACTCCACCGCCGGCGCAGCGCAGGCCGTCCCCGAACTGAATTCCCAAACCGCTGTTGATGGCGTTGTTGCCCTGGAAGTAGAGACCGGGCTGGGAGGGATCGAGGCCATCGGCCGACAGCACTGTGTCGGCGAGGGCGATGCTCCCGGAACCGGACACGGTGAGCCCGCCTCCTGTTGCGTCAGCACCGTTCGCGCAGCCACGACCGATGCTGCCGGAGTTGCCGCAGGGGCACAGGGTTCCGCCGCCGTCACCGAAGCAGAACGGCGTCGCTGCCAAGCTGCTCTCGACGTAGATGTCGACGGAGAAGTTGCCCGGGGTCGCGCCGAAGTAATTACCCACCTGGATCAGGTAGGTCTGACCGGCCGTCGCCTCGAAGGTGACCTCGGTCAGGTAGGCGCAGGAGTCGTCTTCGCAACCGAGCGAGGTCTGCGGGAGCGGGCAAGCGCCGCCGGGGTAGACCCCGATCTTGCTGTCGCTGCTGCCGGTGTTGCAGGTGAGGACGTGGGCGAGGCCGTTGGCGTGAGCCGTCCACTCGTACCACAGGTCGTCGGTGAACTCGTTCATGCCAAAGTGAGAGCACAGGTCCTCCTCCTGCCCGAAGCCACCAGTTGATGCCGTCGAGGTGTCGGAGAAGAAGCTCGTCGGACCAGAGATGGCGACGGCGTTGTCGCAGTTGTCACCGAGGACGGGGCTGGTGTTGATCGAGACGTCGAAGGATCCGGTCCCGCCCGTGGCGCCCTGCCAGCAACCCATCTGGAGCATGTATTGGTTCCCGGAGACGACGGCGAACTGGATCATCGACTGGAAGGTATTGAAGTTGTCATCGTTGCAGATGAGCGCTGAGCCAGCGGTCGGGCAGCCGGTGCCGGCATACGCGGCGATCTTCGTGTCGATCGCTGTGCTGTTGATATTCGAGACCGTCGCATAACCCGTGGCATCAGCGGTCCACTCGTACCAGACGTCGTTGGCGATGCCCGGACCGTAGCCGTTGTGGGTGATGCAGGCGGCCTCGGTCTGGGCCTCAGGCCCCGTGGTGGCGAAGGTCGAGTCCCAAGGGAAGTTGCCTTGGCCTGCGATGGCTATCGGGGAGGCGCAGGCGTCACCACCCGAGCCGCCGCCACCACCGATCGTGATGTCGAAGGTGCCGAAGCCGAAGGAGGCAGAGCCCGGGTAGCTTCCGAGCTGGATGACGTAGTCGGTGTTCTGCGTCACCGCAAAGATGATCGTCGATTGAAGAGCGCAGGCGTCGTCGTTGCATGCGAGGCCGCTCCCGGGCGAGACGCAGGAGCCCACCGCTGGGGCGGTGTGGGCCTGGAGCTTGGTGTCATTGTTCGCGCCACTACAGGTCGAGACGATCGCCTGCCCCGTCGCGTCGGCCGTCCAGCGGAACCAGACATCATTCTCGATGTTCGAAGAGCCGAACTGGTAACAGATCGCTTCGTTCTGCCCCTCGGAGCCCATGGTCGCGCCGAGGTTGGTCCAGTTGAAGGTCCCTTGACCAGCGATCGCGATCGCGTTCGCGCAGTCGTCATTGGTCGCGCCCGTGCCGATCGAGATGTCGACTGAGCCCGCGCCGGCAGGTGAGCCGGCGAAGCTACCGATCTGGAGCAGGACCGGTTGACCCTGGACGCAGGAGAAGTAGATCGTCGACTGCACACCACATGCGTCGTCGTTGCAGGCGATCGCCGTGTCTTGCGCGGGGCAGACACCGGGCGTCGCGGGATAGGCGAGCAGCATGCTGTCGTGGTTGGCGAGGCCGCAGTTCGTGACGACTGCCGTGCCCGTCACGTCAGGCGTCCACTCGTACCAGATGTCGTGGTCGACGGCCGAGGTGCCGAAGTTCACGCAGGCGTACTCGGTCTGACCGGCTGTCCCGGTCGTCGCCCCGAAGAGGTTGTAGGGGAACTGGCCCTGACCCGCGATCGAAGCGGGGCTGGCACAGTCGTCGTTCGTTTGGGGACCGCTGATCGAGGCGTTGATAGTGCCTGATCCCGGGGTTGCTCCGGAGTAGTTGCCCAACTGAATGAGGTAGTCCGTGCCCGTGATGCAGGCGAAGGTGATCCCCGACTGCAGCGCGCAGGCGTCGTCATTGCAGGCGATCGAGGACCCGGGTGCAGGGCAGCCTCCGGTGGAGGGGTAGGCGACGAGCTTGGAGTCCATGCTCGCGCCGGAGCAGGTCTCGATGAGCGCCGTGCCGGTAGCGTCCGCGGTCCACACGTACCAGACGTCGTTGTCGACGACGGAGGTCCCGAACTGGTAGCAGAGGTATTCGTTCTGCCCCTCGGCACCCGTCGTGGCGGCGCTGTTGTTGAAAGGGAAGGTCCCCTGGCCGGCGATCGCCTGCGGCGTCACGCAGGAGTCGCTACCTCCGGCGACAGCGTTCTGGCTCCCTGCGCCGAGGCCACGGTTCTGGACCGGTGATTTGGGGAGCTGGGACGGCGCGGGCTTGGCTCCAGGGACCTTGGCGGCGCTGTTGGCTGCGGCGGCCTTGGCCTTGGGGGTGGGCTTCTGTTGAGCGTGCGCGAGAGGAGTGCAGACGAGGACCGCGAGCGCGATCCCGAGGGCCGGGAGGTGCTTCATGCTGGAGCCGATGCGTTTGTGGTGGAGGGGCGCCTCTGAGGGCGACCGCTGGAGCTTCTGCGCCAGCAAAGAGTCCAAAGGGCTCTCACGGGCGCTCATAGAAGCCTAACGCGAAATCAGCAAGAAGGTGGGCTGGCGACCTCCCAAGGTAGCTCAGAGCCCTTGCAGGGACAGCCTCAGAGAGTTTCGGGCGCTCTCAGCGCGCGGACACCGAGGCCATTACGGGCTCGGCTTGGGGAGGGATGAGGGTCGCGTAACCCTCGCGCTCCAGCCAGTCGTAGATCTCCGAGAGAGGGACTGCCAAGCCCATGTGCGGGATCACCGTCGGGCGCAAGGTCCCGTGCGTGTAGATCTTGGAGAAGATGCCGATGAGCTCGTCGGTCTCGGCGTGGAAGATCCCGCCGCCGGAGTTCCCGATGTAGGTGGGAGCGTTGATCATCCAGTGATTGACTCCATCCACCTCGTGGTGGGAGTCACTGAGTTGGCCGTGGGTCGGGATGGGGTCGTTGCCGAGGGGGCAACCGACCGCGTAGATCGGCTCAAAGACCTTAACGGCGTCGAGGGTCTCGCGTGAAGCGAGCCTGACCTCGGGGAGACGGGCAGTCGTCGACGTGAGCTCCAAGAGCGCGACATCCATCTCGGCGTCTCGACACAGAAGGCGAGCCTCCTCTTTGTGCACGCTGCCGTCCTCGCTGTAGACCGTGATCGGGATCAGGGCGTCCTCACCGAGTCCAAGGCGGATGTCTCGGACGACGTGCCAAGCCGTGAGGACGCGGGTGCGCCACCCGTTGGTGACGGGTTCGCCGGGGAGGAGCACAGCGCTCCCGATCGTGCCCGCGCCGGAGAGTTGGACGGCGGGACCCAAGAGGTTGTGCCAACGAGGGTTGTCTGTGTGAGGGGCTGCCTTCGCAGCGGCCTCGTGCAAGACGGCTAGAGAGGTGCGATTCGACTCGAAGCGCATCCGCAAGTCAGCCAAGACCCTGTCGGTTGTGTTGAGCCGCTCCTCGCACTCGGAGAGGGTCGCAGCGAGGCGAGCTTCAGCGTCTCGCGCGCTGGCCGGAGAGGCCTTCGATGTCTCGACGAGAGATTGCCGAACCTCCTCTCGCAAGATGTGCTGAGAGGCGCGCGTAGCGGCAGCGAACGAGTTGAAGTCCGCGCGCCACTGGTCGAGGCCGGCGAGCCGCTCATGAAGGCGTACGAGCTCCTCTGTGTGGGTCTTGGCCTGCTCCGCTGATTGAGTCTCGCGCTTATCCTTGAGACGCGCGCTCTCCGCGGACCAGGCGTCGGCGGTCTCCAGGGCACGCAGACGTCCAGCCGTTGTCCAGGCCTGGTAAGCCTGAGCGCTGGCCATGAGGGCCAAGAGGGAGGTGAGCCAGATCGCGGTGCGCATGGGGACGAGGAGAGGGGGGGGGTAATTCCTCTCGTGAGGCTTTCATCGGAATGCGAACTCGAATAAATGAAATGTGATCGAGTTTTCCACAAGCCGTCACAGGGGTCTGCAAAGACTCAAACTCTTTGGAGGCAGGGGGTTGAGGCGGACATTCTTGAGTTATCCACCGCTCTTCGGGGAAAGCGTGGGATTCAGAGGTGCTGTATTGCCCCTCTGAGGGCCACCCAGGAGAGCCAGGGGGCAGTTCTGGCTGCTCGGGGGGAGAGAGCGGCCTACGGCTGGACTAGAATGCGTGGTCAGGGCCCCCAGTAGGGCCTCTTGAGTTCTCCAGGCGACTCGAATCCAACCACCTCCAATGGCCACCAGTAGCATCCCCGAAGTCCTCGAAGACCTCCGCCAAGGGCGGATGATCATCCTCGTCGACGACCCCGGCCGCGAGAACGAGGGCGACCTCGCGATGCTTGCGGAGCACGTCACGCCCGAGACGATCAACTTCATGGTCCGCGAAGGGCGCGGGCTGGTGTGTATGCCGATGGATGGCGCGATGTGCGATCAGCTCGAGCTCGAGCCGCAGACGCGCGTCAACACGAGCCGGATGGAGACCGGGTTTACCGTCTCTATCGAAGCAGCCAGCGGCGTGACGACAGGGATCAGCGCGGCCGACCGCGCCCACACGATCCAGACCGCGGTGCGCAATAACGCAGTTCCCGAGGACCTCGCGCGCCCAGGACACATCTTTCCGCTGCGCTCAAAGGACGGTGGAGTCCTGGTCCGTGGCGGACAGACGGAGGGCATAGTCGACCTCGCAGGCCTCTCTGGGGGACGCCATGCGGGGGTTATCTGCGAAATCATGAACGATGACGGGTCCATGGCTCGCATGCCAGAGCTCGAGGTCTTCGCTGGGAAGCACGACCTGAAGATCTGCACCATCGCCGACTTGATCGCCTACCGGCGCAAGAACGAGCGCTTGATAGTACCTCTGGAGCTGGGTGTTCCCATGCCGACGCCCTTCGGGTCCTTCCGCGCACACTTGTTCCGGTCGAAGCTCGACAGTCATGAGCACATCGCATTGACCCGTGGGCTTCCGGGCCCAGGGCCCGATGGACCTAGCCCCGGCTGCGAAGACCCGGTCTTCGTGCGTGTGCACTCCGAGTGCCTCACGGGTGACGTGTTCCACTCCTTGCGTTGTGACTGCGGTCCTCAGCTCGAGAAGGCACTCGAGATCCTGGGTGATAAGGAGGTCTCCTGCTTGGTCTATATGCGCCAGGAGGGGAGGGGAATCGGTCTCGCCAACAAGTTGAAGGCGTACAGCCTCCAAGACGGGGGGCTGGACACCGTCGAGGCGAACCAGGCCTTGGGCTTCCCCGCAGACCTCAGGGAATACGGCCTAGGGGCCCAAATCCTGCATTTCCTGGGGGTGAGGCATATGCGTCTTTTGACCAACAACCCCAAGAAGATCGCTGGTTTAGGGGGCTACGGGCTGGACGTAATCGACCAACTCTCGCTGATGACCGATCCCAACCCTAAGAACCTCAAGTACTTGCGTACAAAGCGCGATAAGCTTGGACACGCCTTCGAGGGCCTCGGAGGATCGTTGGGCGAGCGGGAATAGAGCCCGCCCAGTGGCGTCCATGGGCCTCGTAATGGGAGCCCTAGCGATGATGACTCACTCCAGTGACAGCCACGGGGATCTTACCCCGAGGACAGCGCAGGCACGTGAAGACGCCAGCCTCGTCGAGGAGACCCTTGCTGGAAACCAGCTCTCGTTCCAGTTGTTGGTGGAGCGCTACTCGGACCGCCTCTTCGCCCTCGCCCGCCACTACACGAGGAACCCGGTCGAGATCGAAGATGTGGTGCAGGAGTCTTTCCTGAAGGCCTTCCGCCGATTGGACACCTTTCACCACCAGTCGAGCTTCTATACCTGGATCTATCGGATCGCGACGAACACCATCCTCGACTTCCTCAAGCGCCGCGGACGCTCTCCGGTCCAGGCCGTGGAGGACCCTGAGGTCCTCGCTCGCCCCGAGCCCACAGACGGCTTCGCGCCGGCCGCGAACCTTGAGCGAGAAGAGATCGCTGAGGTGACACACAAGGTGCTCGCCGAGCTTCCGGACATCTTCCGCACAGTCCTCGTCATGCGCGAGTTCGAGGACCGCCCCTATCAGGAGATCGCCGACGTGCTTGGCATCTCGATTGGGACCGTTGAGTCCCGCCTGTTCCGCGCGCGCGCGCGTTTCCGCGAGCGGCTACTGAAGGACTACCCCGAGTTCAGTCCTGGAGGAGGCGACTGACCCATGGCCTCCTATACGCAGCACCTTAGGCAAACAATGCCCCTGGGAGATTCACGATGAATGACCCGAACGACTTCACCTGCGACGACGCACGACCCCTCGTGCCGGCATATTTGGACGGCGAGCTCACGGCTGACCGGGCGAGCCCGCTGCGCCAGCACCTGATGGAGTGCTCTAACTGCCGCACCGCGACCCAGGTCCACAAGGCTCAAAGCCAGTGGTTCATTCCGACACCCGATGTCAGCGTGCCCGCAGGGTTCGTGTCACGTGTCGCGCGTCGAGCCTTTCAAGGTGACACGGGCGAGGCGCCGCTTCCGAACACGACCCTCGCGCCGGTCCTTCCGTTCGTTCTGCGCATGACCGCAGCGGCGGCGGGTCTGCTCCTGGTTCTCTCCGGCGTGTTACGGGAGGTGGACATTCCAACAGGCGGTGAGTTGAGCGCCGATGATGCTGCCGCGACGATACCGATTGACGAGGTCATCAGGCGCCTCAAGCACCTCAACGACGAGGGGGCCCACTTCGTCAAAGGACAGGAGCGGTGAACGAACCCCGCACGTGGATCACGGTTTTGACCGGCACCGCCTTCCTCGCCGGGCTGGCCGCAGGCCTCCTCATCTCCGCTGTCCAAGTTGACGAGTTCGGGTCGGGGGGCAACTTTGGCGGATACCGTCAACGCCTCGTGCAGCAGTTCAGTCTGAGCCCTGAGCGCTCGGAGCTCTTGGGCGCTGTGCTGGTCAACTACGAACAGGACCTCGCTCGCGTGCGAGACCAACAGACCGCGCGCTCGATGGAGACCATGGAGCCGGAGCTCCGCCAGCTCGGCAGTCGATATTGGACACTGATCCGAGATCACGTGATTCCCACCAACTCGCGCAGTGAATTCGACCACTTCGCAGAGCAAAATCTCGTAGTGCTTACGACCGGTCGGGAGAACTGAATGGCGAAGGCGTGCGGACTGAGGCTCGGCCCCAGGGGCTATGAGTTCGTGCTCCTGGAAGGGAGCGCGAAGAGGCACAAGGTCGTCGCCTCCGAAGCGGGTGAGATCTCTCTCGCCGCGGACCCCAGCGGCACAGTGGAGGTCTTGAAGGACCTGGCCAAGCGGCACGACATCCCCAAAGACGCGTTGCGTGTCGTCATCGAGAGTGGGCAGGCCGCGTTTCGCAAGGTCAACCTCCCGATCAACGACGACGACAAGATCGAGAAGGTCATCAAGTTCGAGGTCGAGAGCGAGTTGCCGCAGTTCAATATCGAGGACGTCGTGGTCGATTGGACACGACTCAGCTCGACGAAGGACTCCTGCTCTCTGCTCACGACGATCGTGACAAAGGAGGATCTCCAAGGAGTCCTCGACGTTTGTGAGAAGGGGGGCGTAGAGCCTCTCGAGGTCAATGCAGACACGAGCGCAATCGTGAATGCAGCCGCGGCGTGCGGAGCGCTCGATTCCGAGGGCGCCTGTTTGGCCGTCTTCGTGGGAGAGGAGAGTTCTTCTATCGCTGTACTCGATGGAGGAGAGCTACGAGAGCTCCGCTCCATCAAACAGGGCGCCATGACCCACATCCCCGGCCCCGTGGCGCAGCAGGAAGAGGCTGAACCCGAGGACGAATCCGAGGATGACGCCGAAGAGGCCCTCGAGAGCGTCTTTGACGAGGAAGAGTTCGCCCAGGAGGAGGTCACCGAGGAGGAGCTCTTCGAGGCAGCGCCCTCTTCCAATGAACAAGAGGAACAGCGTCTACAAGTTCTCGCTCGTATGCAGCGAGAGCTCGCTCGCTCGATCTCTGCCGCCCGCACCCTCCGACCTCTCGAACGCATTCTCGTCGCTGGATACGACATGCCCGGCCTGATCGGCTCTGAGATCCTCGACGTTCCTGTCGAGGCGCTGACAGGGCTCCCCGACACGGGATCATCAGCGAGCCGATGTGCAGCCGCTTACGGCGCTGCGGTCGCCCAGCTTGGCGGGGGCATGGTGAGCTCGAGCCTGCGCCGTGAGGAGTTGCGCTTCACCGGGACACTGGAGAGGGTGGAGCTGCCCCTCGCGGTTGCGGGCCTCCTGCTCGTGACCCTCCTCGGTGTATGGAACATCCGCATGGGCAAGGAGTTGGATCGAATCAACGACGCCGTGCGTTATTGGAGAGACGCATCCGTGACATTCATGATCCCCGGGATTGGCAAGAGGGGAAACCTGGACCCCCCGCCGGCGACGATCAAGCAATACACGGACAGCACCACGGGAGAAATCGAGAAGAACCTCTATCGCGACGATGAGCTGAGGGGCCGGTACGAGCAGATGGCGTACTTGAGGACCAAGCTGAAGCAGGAGATCGCGAAGCTGAACAAGGACCTCGGTCACATCAGGGAGATGCCCCAACCACAGTCAGCCTTGAAGGGCGTCACCTACGTCCTGGACGTCCTCGACGATACGAGAGCGGAGGGCGCGCGACCCTCGCTCCGTTACGTCAAGGCGTCCTACAACAGGGGCTCGAACACCCGCAGCGACACGGTGATGGTGACCTTGGATGTGACCTTCTTCGCTGAGGATTCCGGGACCGGGACAACCCACTTCGAGTCCTTCCGCCGCAAGATCGAGGCACAGCCGTGGCACATAAAGTTCGACCCGGTGACGACAGAGCCACTCGAGAACGGAGGGGGGATCAGCATCGAGAGGATCAAGATCACCATGGATGTCAGCATGACCGAGGATCCCACGTCGTGAGCTTCTTCAGGAACATGACGCTCGAGCGGGGCTTCATCGCGCTCTCACTCCTCGGCTCTCTGGCGCTATTGATCATGGGGGTCCGCACCAACAGCGCGCTCAATGGCATTAAGGTGCACTTACAAGACGATGTTCCGTCGCTGGCGAACGAGCTTCAACAGCTCTCCCGGGAGTACAGCAGCCTCCACAAGGCCAAAAAGGGCTCGGAGTTCCTGGGCCAAGAGAACGTCGAGTCCTACATCCGTCGCTGCAAGGATGAGAAGAATGCGGAGATCGGGCAGATCTCAATTGCTCACAACACGAAAGAGCTTGATAGGAAGAACGCCATCTTCGACCACCAGTACACGATCAGGACTCAGAACAGAGACACGACCTTGGGACGCAAGAACATCGCGACATTCCTGAGGGAGCTGGAGAAAGACAGTCAGCAGATGCGCGTGACCGACCTGACGCTCCGCTTGAAGAATGGGCGCCTCAAGCCCCATGAGATCCCGCCCGACGCGTGGTTGTTCGAAGCGACCTGCACTTCCCGCCAGAAAAAAGACTCCTGAGGCGGCTAGGTCGTCGCTGGCGACGGCGTGCGTTCGAGAGAGCGGTGGTGTTCTTGAATGCTCTTCACCTCGAACTCCCCGCGGTGCATGGCGATGAGGGCGTGGACTACGGCTGAGATGCCGGCGCGTGTCGTGACGCACGGGATTCCGGCGATCACGGCGGCGGCTCGAATCTCGGAGTCATCGACGCGTTGCTGCTTGCCGTAAGGCGTGTTGAGGATGAGGTCGATCTCGCGGTTCTTGATCTGGTCGACGACGTGGGGGCGACCCTCGTGGACCTTGTTGACGCGCTCGACCTCGATGCCCGCGGTCTTGAGGGTGCGCCAAGTTCCGTCCGTGGCGACGAGCGTATAGCCGAGCGTCACCAACTCGCGAGCGTCGGCGACGATGGATCGCTTGTCAGTGTTCTTGACCGAGACGAAGACCCGGCCAACCTTGGGGAGCTTGAGCCCGGCTGCTAAATAGGCCTTCTCGAAGGCGATGCCCAGGTCGTCATCGATGCCCATCACCTCACCGGTCGAGCGCATCTCTGGAGAGAGGAGGATGTCCACGCCGGGGAAGCGGGAGAAAGGGAAGACCGGTGTCTTGACCGAGAAGTACTCCGGCACGATCTCGCGGGTGAAGCCGAGCTCTTCCAGGGTCATACCCGCCATGACCTTTGCGGCGAGCTTGGCGAGAGGCACACCGATCGCCTTGGAGACGAAGGGGACCGTGCGGGAGGCGCGCGGGTTGACCTCGATGACGTAGAGGATGTCGTCCTTCACGGCGTACTGAACGTTCATCAAGCCGATGACGCCGAGGGAGAGCGCAGCTGATTTGGTGGCGTTAGTGATCTCCTCGAGCATGTCGCGGGAGAGCGTGTGGGGCGGGAGGACACAGGAGGAGTCGCCGGAGTGGATGCCGGCCTCTTCGATGTGCTCCATGATCCCACCGACGACGACGGTCTCGCCGTCGCAGATCACGTCGACGTCGACCTCTATCGCGGCCTCGAGGAACTTGTCGACGAGGATCGGTTTGTCGGGAGAGGCCTGGACGGCCGTCTTCATGTAAGTCCCGAGCTCATCATCCGAGTAGACGATCTCCATCGCTCGCCCGCCGAGGACGTACGAGGGTCGCACCAAGACGGGGTAGGAGATGCGGTGTGCGATCTCGAAGGCCTCCGCCTGGGTCTTGGCGATGCCATTGGGGGGTTGGTTGAGGCCCTCTTCGTCACAGAACGCGGCGAAGCGTTCGCGATCCTCAGCGAGGTCGATCGAGTCCACTGAGGTCCCGATGAGAGGCGCGCCGGCCGCCTCTAGGCCGGCAGCTAGGTTCAGGGGGGTCTGGCCCCCGAACTGGACGATGATCCCCTCCGGCTCGATAGCTCGGACGATGTGGATCACGTCCTCATGGGTCAGCGGCTCGAAGAAGAGGTGATCCGAGGTGTCGTAGTCCGTAGAGACCGTCTCAGGGTTGGAGTTGACCATGACGGCTTCGCGGCCGATCTCTTGCGCGGCGAAGGCCGCGTGGACGCAGCAGTAGTCGAACTCGATGCCCTGCCCGATGCGGTTCGGGCCGCCGCCCAAGATCATGATCTTGGGCGCATCGCTCTTCGGCACCTCGGTCTGGTCACCCCAGGTCGAGTAGTAGTACGGGGTGATGGCGACGAACTCTGCTGCACAGGTGTCGACCAGCTGATAGACGGGCTGGATGCCGTGTTCGTCGCGCATCTCGGAGATGTCGGCTGCGCTGATCCCCACAGCCAAGGCCAACTGTGGGTCGGAGTAGCCCAAGGTCTTCGCCTCGCGCAGGAGCTCGGGCGTGAGCTCCGCGCCCGCGATCTGGAGCTCGAACTCGACGAGCTCCCGCATGTTCTCCAAGAACCAGGGATCGATACCCGTAGCCTCATTGATGTCGTCCACCGACCAGCCTGTGCGCAGCGCGATGCGCACGGCGAGCAGTCGATCACAGTTGGGGACGCGCAGCGCGTGGGTGAGCGCCTCGCGGTCGGTTGCGATGGAGGCGAGCGGGTCGTTAGCGTCCAGGCCGAAGCCGGGGCGCCCTGTCTCGAGGCCCCGTAGGGCCTTTTGCAGAGACTCCTTGAACGTGCGGCCGATCGCCATTGTCTCACCCACGCTCTTCATCGAGGTAGTGAGCGTCGGGTCGGCGCCAGCGAACTTTTCGAAGGCGAAGCGGGGGATCTTCGTTACGCAGTAGTCGATCGACGGCTCGAAGCAGGCTGGCGTCTCGCGCGTGATGTCGTTTTGGAGTTCGTCGAGGCTGTAGCCGCAGGCGAGCTTCGCGGCGAACTTGGCGATCGGAAAGCCTGTTGCCTTCGAGGCGAGGGCGCTGGAGCGGGAGACCCGCGGGTTCATCTCAATGACGATCACTCGTCCGTTCGTCGGGTGGATCGCGAACTGGCAGTTGGAGCCCCCACACTCCACACCGATCTCGCGCATGATCGCGATCGAAGCGTTGCGCAGGTACTGGTACTCACGATCAGTGAGGGTCTGCGCCGGAGCGACGGTGATCGAATCACCCGTGTGGACCCCCATCGCGTCGACGTTCTCGATCGCGCAGATGATGACGACGTTGTCGGTGCCGTCACGCATCACCTCCATCTCGAACTCCTTCCAGCCGAGGAGGCTCTCCTCGACGAGGACTTCGGTGTTGAAGGACGCGTCGAGGCCTCGGGCGACGATCTGCTCGAACTCCTCGACGTTGTACGCGATGCCGCCACCAGTCCCTCCGAGGGTGAACCCGGGGCGGATGACGCAGGGCAGTCCAATCTCAGCCAAGACACGGCGCGCGTCCTCGAGCGAGTGGGCGACCCCTGAGCGCGCGCACTCGAGGCCGCAGTCGCCCATCGCCTTGCGGAACAAGTCGCGATCCTCGGCCTTCCGGATGACGTGTGCGTCGGCGCCGATCATCTCGACGCCTAGCTCGTCGAGGACGCCGGAGTCGTGGAGCTCGAGCGCGCAATTAAGGCCGGTCTGGCCGCCGAGGGTCGACAGCATTGCGTCCGGACGCTCCTTGCGCATGACCTTGGTGACAGCGTCCGCAGTGATCGGTTCGATGTACGTCGCGTCCGCGGTCTCCGGGTCCGTCATGATCGTGGCCGGGTTCGAATTGACCAGGATCACTCGGTAGCCCTCCTGCTGCAGAGCCTTGCAGGCTTGCGTTCCCGAATAATCGAACTCGCAGGCCTGACCGATGATGATCGGCCCGCTGCCAATGATGAGAATCGACTCGAGGTCGTCGCGGCGGGGCATGGACGGGGTGCTGTGGGTACCGTCGCGCTGGGGGAGGGCGTAGACCACGCTCTCCTCTCAGTCGCAAACCGGACCATTAGAGCATCCGACCAACCCCCGGTCGATGTTCCTGGGCTTAGTCTTCGCTCGATTCACCGACTCGCTGGAGGAGCGGGGGGGGGCTTTCGCTATCCAAGACGTATGGGGGGGAGAGCTTGCCCAGTGGATCTGAGTCGCGGAAGGCCTTGAAACCCCAGCGAATACGTGCGAGGTAGCGGTGGGCCGGGTCATGGGAGATCAGGTGATCGCCCTCCTGGACAGTCTCCTGGAACTCGATACGCCAGGCGTGGTGGGGGTCGTGTGTGCGCACATAAAGGACGCCGCCGAGGGTCAAGAGGAGCTGGCCCGTGAGGATCAGGGCGGCAGCGCGGTGTGTGGTCTGGGCGCCGCGAGCGAGGAAGTCGGCGATCGCGAAGGCGGCCACTGGAGCGAGGCATAGGCCGCTCGCTCCGGGGAACAAGAGGGAAGCCACCCCGCCCACGACCCAGATGCGCAGCCAGCTAGGGGTGTCCTCAGCGAGGCCATCTTTTTGGTTATGGAAGAGACGACCGGTCATCAGCAGAGCCAGGCCGAGGCCCAGGACCCCGGGGAAGATCGCGTATCGCAGGACGGCCGAGTCAGGATTGGAGAGAGTCTCAGGGAACATCAGGAGCCAATAGATCTCCAAAGCCACTACCGCGACGACGCCCCAGGCGAAGCCGTACCAGCCGTACATGGGAGCTGAGCTGCGGGCGCCGCTGCGCGAGAAGTGACGGATGAGGAGCGCGGGCAGAATCAGCACACCTCCCGGGTCGAGGATGGCTGCAACGACTCCCATCGCGATGGCGGCGGAGGTGCGCGCTCGGCCCGCTTCATGGGGGGCAGCGAACCAGAGAGCGGCCAAGCTCGCCAAGCCGACGGCCGCCTCCGGTCCGGGGAGGGTCGCGGCGTGGATCATGAGTGGCGAGAACCCGACACAGATCGCTGCCACGAGAGAGGGAGTTCGCGGGAGCCCAGTCGCGACGAGGGCGTGGATCATGAGCGGAAGGAAGAGCCCTGCTGCGAGCGCGGAGAGTAAGAAGCCGAGGCTCTCTCCCCCTCCAGTCTCGAGGAGCCTCCACCAGAGGCTCTCGCCCGCCTCGGCTTTCACGGGGAAGTTCCCGATCACGCGTTCGACGGGGAACCTGAGGGCGAACAGGGTGTACGCCCCACCCAAGAACCACGGGGCGAGCCAACGGCGGCGCTCCTCCCGCTGCGTGTCCTCCTCGAGGAGCTCCCGGGTCAGATGCCTGGGGAAACCCCCGGCGACCTCCACCGGACTGTCGCCCTCTCGGTCCGTGTTCGAGATCGGTGTCGTGCTCACCCGGGCAGGGTACCGCGATGAGGCTGGCGAGTCTCAGGCAAGGAGCGCCACAGGGTCGAGCTCCACGTCGAGGTCGAGGTCGCCCGCACAGCGCGGGAGGACGAAGCGAAGGGCGCCTGCGCGCGCCTTCTTGTCGTGGTGCATGACGGAGACGAGCTCTTCGGCCGGGAGGGGCTGAGCGCTCGTCTGACGGAGGGTAGCGAGGTCAGCAGGCAGCCCGAGGGCGGAGGCTAGGGCAGACACACGCCTCGGGAGCGCGGGGTCGGTCAATAGACCGACTCCCGCAGCCGCCTCGAGGGCGAGGCCGCAGCCGGCGGCGACTGCGACGCCGTGGGGGATGACGCCGGGGCCGGCGACCTGTTCGATGGCGTGGGCGAAGGTGTGCCCGAGGTTCAGGGCCTTGCGTGGGCCAGCCTCGCGCGGGTCGGAGGCGACCACGCGTGCTTTTGTCGAGACGCAGCGGCAGATGACGTCAGCCAAGACCTCGTCGTCACGATCGACGAGGGCCGCGACGTTGGCCTCGAGGAAGGAGAGCAGGTCCTCGCCCTCAATGAGCGAGGTCTTCAGGACCTCCCCGAGCCCAGAGGCGTACTCGGGTGCGGGGAGGGTGACGAGCGCTCCCGTGTCAGCGACG
>Ga0310342_100000933_pt1 | contig 17522 bp, 15 predicted proteins | sample S15DNA20500_MG_FD_206155 | JGI IMG/M metagenome (GOLD analysis project Ga0310342, IMG submission 206155) | Marine microbial communities from station ALOHA, North Pacific Subtropical Gyre - S1503-DNA-20-500_MG | ecosystem: Environmental > Aquatic > Marine > Oceanic | place: Pacific Ocean: North...
GATACACACGACTTACTAACAAAAGCATACTTAGAATACTATAAAGCTAATGAAAACTTTGAAAAACGTAAGAGCGAAAGTACAAAACGTGATGCTAGACGATGGTTAAGCGAAATAAGACGCTTATGTTCTAAACGTAGAGTAGAAGTAATGGACGCTCACACTGAGTTTCACCAGAAACGGAAGGCTGAATTATAATACTAGTTAAGTACCATTATGGAGTGGACTTACCTAGGAAAAATCATTAAAGAACTACCAAAGGATTGTGTTGGCTTTGTATACCTTATTACAAATACAACCAACAAACGCAAATACGTCGGTAAAAAACTAGCTAGATTCAGAAAGACTAGACCACCACTCAAGGGTAGGATAAACAAAAGAAGAAGTACAGTAGAAAGTGACTGGAGAGATTATTGGGGATCCAGTGACTGGTTGTTAGAAGATGTTAATAAGTTAGGCAAAAACAAATTCACACGAGAAATACTACATTACTGTCCAAGTAAAGGCGTAACAAGTTATCTAGAAGCGAGAGAACAGTTTGAACGCAGAGTTCTAGAGACTGACGAATACTACAACGGCATTATAAACGTACGAGTAGGCGGATCAAAGGTCCTTAGAGAAGCTCTTAAAGGCAAATAGTCAAATATAGCAACATTGTTTGGTCGGGATAGCTCGACTCACCTTGAAGGTGTACGTTATGACACTTAGACTCTGGTGCGTTGCAAGGAATAGACTAACTTTAGGTCTAAAAGATGCTGGCTCTGAGTAAAAAGCAACCAGCACGGTAGAAAATTCCGCTTAATAGGAATTCATACCGTCCGTAACTATTACGAAGGCTGAAGTAGGAGGTTGTCGGGTTACCGCCTCCGTGCATTATGCAATCTTCTTTATTAAGATGGTACGCTCATCTCACATGATGGCTATTAAATGCTTCGTCCGAGTACGGGCGAAGTATGGCTCAACTATCTACATGATGCAAAAGTGCTACGCACTTAATTAAACAGTTGAGAGAATAATGTGTTAGAGCGATAGCGAGAACACAGATCAACGTAGTTGATCTTAATGCAGTTCCGGATCTCTTCCGTAACGAAATGCTTCTTTATCGTATACTACGACTTCTTCTATAGTATATTGTGACTCAGGATTAGCTTCAACCAATTGTCCCATTACTTCAAACGCTTCAGATTCTGAAGAACAATCCATTAACTCTTGTTTCTGAGTAACCTTCTCTATAACCCTATATACAGTTCGAGGCATAAGAGTATTTAATGACCAATGTCTGCGAATTATAGCTAAATATAATTGAACAGGGAGTATATTATGAAAGTACATCAGATTATCGGCGAAAAACAGCTAGATGAAGTACCTGGTGCCAATCCATTAACACGAATGGTTAAAAAAGCTGGGGCAAAAATTGCTGGTGCTGTTGGAGCCAAAGGTATTCAAGGGCAAGTACAAGGCGGTTTAGATGCTGACGCAAGAGGAAAAGAACTATATACAGCTTGGAAAACCTATGCTGGTCAAACTGGCACTGATGCTAAAGTACCTACAAAGGATCAAGTAGCAGATTTTATGGCTACACAAAAAATGCCAACAGGTAGATTAAATGCTATTCCTGATGGTAGCACTTTAGGAAAAGGTGAGATTGACAAAGTATTACAAGGTGCGGCACAAGATTCTTTTAAAGGAAAAGCCGGACAAGCGGCAGTAGGTAAAGCACCTGCGGCGAAGAAACCACCCGGAGAAGAATGGGGTACAAGTCCTGGAGCAGAACAAGAACCACAACCAGCAGGCGCAGGCGGTGGAACAATTCCAAAAAATTTAAAACAAAAGATTGATGCTTTAAAGCCGGCACAAAAACAAGAACTAATTAAGTTGCTATAGGATAAGCAAATGAAACTGCAAGAAGTTGTTGCTTACAATCTAAAAACCCAACACATATTAACTGAAGGATGGGATACACTTTCAGAAAGCCAACGTATCTTTATGGGCAAGGCTGAACGTGAGCTATGGCCATTAATGGAACAGCTTACAAAAGTGTTTGAAGCAGAACTTACTAGCGATCAAATCCAATCAATATTTAAAGGCGCTGAAACTCATGCAATGGATTCAGGTCAAAATAAAACTGCTATGGGAAAAGCAGGTGATGCCTTAAAAGTTCCTGGTAAAGTTATGAAAGCCGTTAACGATAAAATTAACGAGCTTGGTAAGATGGCACAAAAGACTGGTCCTGTTCAAAATTTAGATAAAAAGTTTGAAGAATTAAAAAAGAAAATTGGATCTAGCGATGGAAAAATTGTTCAAGGTGTTAAAGCAGTTAGTGACTGGGCAAAAGAAAATCCCGGCAAGGCAAGTTTAGCAGTAGCTATATTAACAGCCGCGGCGGCATTTGCTAGTGGTCCAGGCGGTGGTGCGGCAGTAGGTTTCTTATTACGTTCAAGTAAAGATTTATTACAAGGTGAAAAACTTTCAACAGCGGCAGGTAAAGCAGTTAAAACAGCGGCAATTGGTGCTCTTGCAGGTATGGCGTTTGATGCAATCGGCGATGCGGTTGTTGATAATATTGAAGCAGATGGTTATGATGCAATTAATTCAACAGCTGAGTCTTTAAAAAATGCGGCTGTAACTGATGCTGTAGCAGATGTATCAGCTGAATATAGTGATGTACTACCTCAACTATCAGACGGTTATAATCAACTGAATATATCAGGAAATATTAATGCTTACAATTACAATTTTAATGTTATACTCACTGGTGATCAACAAGGAAATTATGAAGCATTATCAAATGCAGTTCATCAAGCGGCAAATCAAAGTGGTTCATTTTCACCTGAAGCACTTAAATCAACTGCCGAATTACATGACTTCTTAGCATCTGTTCAAGCAAGTCCAGATCAAAGTACAATGAGAGAGGCAATAGCCGCATTAGAACACGCAAAAGCAACTGACATAACTCATGAACAATTAGTAGAACTAGGTTTAGAAACAGATAATTTAGAAGCATTCGTTGATAGTGCCACAGAAAAGATACCAGGGGCGGCCGCAGTAATTCAAGGTGCAACACAACAAGCAAACGATTTTAATAAAGAAGCAGTTAAGGCTGGACAACCTAAGAAAGGTGAGAACTATGAACTTCCTTTGGAAGACCAAGCAGAAGCATATAAACGAGACCTACACAATAGATTAGCAGAAGTTGGTCCTGATAACGCATGGATGGACGATCCTAAGTATGCAGATCCTAGCCAACAAAAAGGCGCACAGATGGATTTAGGATTAGACGATCCTAATACACTTGGTGCAAAAGCAAAAAGAGGATTAGGTGCGGCAGGTAAATGGGCTAAAGGTGTAGCAGGTAAGGCAGTAGCAGGTGCTAAACAAGGCATGAAAGATGTAGGAAATAAAGTTACTGCTAACAAACTTAACAAGGATTGGCAAAAAGCTGGAGAACCGACAGACGCAGGATCTATTGTTAATATATTATCTAGTGCAGGATTAAGCAACGATGATATAACAGCAATTAGTACTGGTGCTAGTGTTGAATTACCAGTTAGTGCAGAACCAGAACCAGAAGCAGATGCTGGTGCTGAAACAGGAACTGAAAAAGATCCAGAAGGTGTCAAACCTAATCAAGGAACAGATAATAAAATTGAAAATGGAACTACAGCAGATGGGTCTGATGGTAAAGAATATACTCAGTCAGGTGGAGAATGGGTTAGCGGCGGAAAAAAAGCAACACCTGAAATAGAAAAAGAATTAGATGCACAAGTGGCAATACCTACTGATGACGAAACAGTTCCATCAGATGGTGGCGGAGATGCTACTGATCAAGAACCAGCAGATGATACAAATGTTCCAGGACGTGAATATGATGCTGATGATGAAGCAGAAGCAGAACAAGGTACTGATGCAGAACTAGGACCAGAAGCTGAACCAGAAGCTGAACCAGAAGCAGGTACAGAACCAGAAGCAGGTGCAGAACCAGAAGCAGGTGCAGAACCAGAAGCAGGTGCAGACACTACAGGTGCAGAACCAGAAGCACCAACAGATGCACCAGCAGATACTACAACAGATGCACCAGCAGATACTACAACAGATGCACCAGCAGATACTACAGCTAGTGCTGATCCAGAAAAAGGATCAAGAACCTTTTCCACTTTGGATAAGGACTCTACAGATACTACAGCTGGTACTGGTGCTGAAACACCTACAGATACAACTGTAAGTGATTTAGCAAACGCAATTACTACAGCAGGTGTTGGTGATGTTGTTAAAGCAGAACTAGAAACAGGTGTTAGTGGCGGTGGCGGAACAGAACCTACATTAGCTCAGATCAGAGCCGGAACGCTTGATGCAGAATTTATACCAAACTTGGCAAAGGAAATTAAAAAGGCAGGTGTTGGTGAAGTAGTTAAACAAGAATTAACATCTGAACAAACAGCAGACATGATGACTTAAAAGAACGGATGACCCGTCTTTTTAGTAGTTTCCATATTACTTTTAACTACTTTTTGAAACCCTTCTCTATCTTCGTAAGATGTACAATACATTTCATCAAGAGTTACCCCTCCACGCATATACCAACAAAGTTGGGCAAGGTCATATTTAAAGTTTTTAACCTCGTTATCTAAGTCTTCAACTTCTTTTAGGATTTCACCAAGAGGTAGTGTTGAAATCCTTATGCGAAAAAATTTGAATGATCAAACGATACAGGAATTTCATAATTTGCTGGAGCACCTGCTTTTAATTCTTCGTCAGTTGCTTGTACCTTAACAGGTTCCATATTAAACTGCTCTCTTTGTTTTTCAACATGGTCTACAATTGCTTTATAAAACTGTTTATCAGCTTTTGCAATAAATTCAGCAATATGGTTAGGGTCTACAACAATTTGATCATCAACTTGAATTTGCATAATTGAGTGTGTTACAACATCAATAGTGATACCAGTTAATTTTACAAAAGACTCATTAAACTTTACAAGTTTTGTTTCGTCATCCATTCCTGCATCATTAACTGTTTGAAATAGTCTTTGCTCTTCAAATGTTTTAATTGCAGTTCTTGTAAACTCTCTATACGTTTGTGGACGTATAGTAATTTTCATTCCTTCATTATTAATTACATTATGAAAGTTAGCAGATCCAAACTTATCAAGTACCATTCTTAAATCTAATTCAAAGTCTTTTTCTATTGGTGGTTTAGTATTAGGTACTTTCGTATTTAATGTTAACTTTTCACCGTAAGTTGCTATTCTAATACCAACTAAAACTGTATCTAAATCAATAGTTGGCATTCCCCAAGCATCTTTAATAGCTGGTACACAACTTTGAATAACATCTACAGTTGCCTGACCATTTAATAATGCATCAGGTGTTTTAAATACAAGTTCATCTCTCGCCGTCATAGCAAAGACTGGTAATTCATCATTCTCGGACATATCTATTGCCCCATCAGGATACCAGTTACCTTTACTAGGTAATTTTATATAAACCTTAGGTTGCCTAAAGTATTTTTCCAATGGATTAGGCGTACCCATTGTAGGTTGTTTTCCATCAGGAGAAGGCGGTTTTATCGTCTGCGGTCCTAAAGGAATGCTTCCCGGCATTGTTAATTGTTCAGCCATGTTTTTCTCCGGATAAATATATTATAGTTCATGTAAATATTTATGATGAACAATTAAAGTGGGTTTTAATTATGGTAGCTAAACACAGGAACATTAAACAATGCCTCAAGTAACAATACGTCACGAAGGCGATGTCTCCTATAGTGATGCGGCCTCAGAAGCTACTCTTGAGAAGCTATTAGCTAAAATGGGTGGTAAGGGCGGTGGCGGAGCCCAATCATTATACAATGACGCCCAAAAGAAGGGTGCGGCCGAGCTCAAAAAGCTATCTAAAAAGCAAAAAGAACACTCAGAACAAGTAGGCGCAGACACCGATGCAACAAAAGACCATACAAAAGTTACAGAAAAAAGTACCGGCGCTTTAAAAAAATTCTGGAATGCCGCTAAAGGAGGGTTCGGTGGTGTTACTAGTGCGATTGGTGGTACAATTGGAGGTTTATTAGAAGGCCAAACTAACCTAGCTAATTATTCATCAAGAATTACAGGATTAATAGGAGAAATTCCTGTTGTTGGAATGCTTGGTCCTCCTATACAAGCACTTATAAGCACTATTGACAAAAACATTGATTCTACTAGACAACTAAACCAAGTTGGTGGTGACTTAGGTGAAGGTTTATTTGGTGCACAATTGGCCGCGGCAGAGGCAAGAATGAGTTTAGAGTCATTCACTGCTTTAATGGGCGACCAATCACAAAACCTTTCAGCATCATTTGGTGGTGCAACTACAGGTATGTTACAATTTAGTTCTTTAATGAAAGGTGTAAAAACTATGGACAAACAGTTTGCCGCTTTAGGTTATACTGTTGATGAACAAGCAGAATTTACTGCTGAATATATTGAATTACAAAGATCACAAGGTTTATTTTCTGCACGACAAGAAAGAAAAAATATTAAAGGTGCTCAAGATTACCTATTACAATTAGACCAGTTAACAAAAATTACTGGTCTGTCAAGAAAAGAAGCGGCGGCGGCTTTAAAAAAACAAGCTGATGATAAACGTTTAACAGCAATTTTACATAACATGGATGAAGGTACTAAAGCACAACTTCAAGCCGCACTAGCTCAAGTCGAAGGTTTAAGTCCTGAGATGGGCGATGCTATGAAAGAAATGGTTGCTACAGGTGGTGTACCGATTAGTGATATGGGTAAATCAATGATGCTATTGAATCCTAAATTAGGTGAAATGGCTAAAGGATTAAAAGATGGAACTGTAGACCAGGCGGACTTTGCAGACGAAATTAAACGTACTAAAGCAATGGCCATTGAAAGAATGAAAACTGAAGGCGATATGATGAGTGCCGCGGCGGCTTTAGGGAATCCTATTTATGATGCTATTTTTGCCTTTGCAAAGGTTGGAGAGGTTGGTGGTAAATTAACTGAAGCTCAAAAGGCACAAGCGGAAGCAATGAAAGACCCAGCAAAACAAGTAATGAACTTCCAACAAGTTATTGTTGATTTACGTAACACTATTATGAAACAATTAATTGAATCAAAGGTTTTTGATAAAGTTGTAGCGGCGATTGGTACAGTAGTTGATTGGTTTGGCAGTGACGCAGGCATGAAGAAAATTGAAGAAATTGTTAAATCAGTTACCGATGGTATATCTGGCTTCTTGGAAACAATGTCAAATTTAGACTATGCCGCACTATGGGAAACCTACGTTAAAGTACCTCTTGAAAATCTAAAAGGATTAGTGCCTGATTGGATTAAAAATATGATCTTTGGTAAAGAAGAAAATGCAGAAGTAGAAGAATCAAAAGCCAAAGTTAAAGAACTTCAAACATTAGTAGCCGAAGCTAAAGCGGCAGGTAATAATTTTGTAACATACGCAGATGGAACAAAAGTAGCACTAGCAGATGTTGAAAAAGAAATTGCGGCAACAAAGAAAAAAATTGAAAAAGATGAAGCTGGTGGCGGAGGTTGGTTTGCAACATTAATTGATAACATTGGTCTTTTAGGAGCTATAGCAGGAACAACTTTAGCTGTAGGTGGCCTAGCTTACGCGGCAGTTCTTGCATTTTCATTGTTATTAAAACTGTTCGGAACAGGTCCAACGGCGCTTGGAGCGGCGGTTCTTGTAGGAATATTTGTTGGTACTGGCGCGGCAATTGCCTTGGCAGGTAAAGGAATTGATCTCGCAGGTGAAGGCGTCCAAAAAGTTGCTGATGCATTAAAAAACATGAGCGAAATTAAAGATGTTGCTAACTTAAAAGAAATTTCTGGAATAATGGGATCTATGGCAGGCGCATTGGCGAAATTTGCTGTAGGTGGTGTTATTGCTAAATTAATGGGCGAAGGCACATTAGAAAAATTAGCAGGTTCCCTTAAAGCCTTTGAAGATGTTAATGCTAGTAAACTTGCTCAAGTTGGTCCAGGAATTGCGGCACTATATGAAGGTACAAGTAAATTTACTGGTGAAGGTGCTTGGCAAGGATTTAGTAAATGGGTTGGTAGTTTATTTGGCGGCAGTTCAAATGACTTTGAAAAAATGGCCCAAGGTATTAAGCATTTCGAAGGCATTGACGGAACCAAATTAGCTAGTTTGGGTTCAGGGTTAAGTGGAATAGCAGAATTCATTGCGGCAATAAGCGCCGAAACCGACCTTAAAAAACAAGTAAAGGCTATCGAAGACCTAGTTGATGTAATGAAGGATTATCGAAAACAATATGATAAAATGAGCGGCGATATGCAATCCAGTTTTAATATGGCTGTAAGTAACTCCGGAAAAGGCACTATAGAAGCCCTTAATGAGTTAAATACTGTAATAAAACAATTAGTTGATGAACAACGAACTAGTAATGAGATAGGTAAAAAGATTGTAGCATCAGTTAATGATGCAGGAACAATAGGATAAACAATGAGCTGGAAACGTTATTTTACACCAGTAGCAACTAAACAAACAGGTGAAGGAAATTATAGTCCTTTAGGCGGAGCCGCAAATCAAGGCTTGGGACCTGCACAAGCAAATTATAGTTCTTACTTACCAGATGTATATGTTGGTTCTCCAAATCGTGTTGAACGATATGGACAATATAATACTATGGATATGGACTCAGAAGTAAATGCCGCATTAGATATCCTAGCAGAATTTTGCACACAAAAAAATAAACAAAATCAAACTCCATTTATAATGGACTTTAAACAAAAAGCAACCAATTCAGAAATTACAGTACTCCAACAATACTTACTACAATGGAGTAAACTAGAAAAATTTGATACACGTATGTTTAGAATTGTACGTAATATTTTCAAATACGGTGATGCATTTTTTATTAGAGACCCTGAAACTAAAAAATGGTTTTGGGTTGACCCAGCAAAAGTATCACGCATAATTGTAAACGAATCAGAAGGTAAAAAACCTGAACAATATATTATTAGAGATGTAAACTTAAACTTTAGAGACATGGTAGCTACAACTCCACACCAAACAACAGGTAATGTTACTGGAGGTGGCGGTGGTTACTTACAAGGCGGAGTGCGAGGATACGTTGGAGCATCTAATGCCACAGCAATGAGTGGCGGCAGATTTATGAAAGAACATAAAGAAACTGCCATTGATGCCGAAAACGTTGTACACCTTAGTTTATCAGAAGGACTAGACCTAAATTATCCTTTTGGTAATTCATTACTAGAAAGTATTTTTAAAGTTTACAAACAAAAAGAATTACTAGAAGACGCAATTATAATTTATAGAGTACAAAGAGCTCCGGAACGTAGAGTATTCTACGTTGACGTGGGCAATATGCCGAGCCACTTGGCTATGCAATTTGTTGAACGTGTTAAGACTGACATCCACCAAAGAAGAATTCCAAGTCAGACGGGAGGCGGTCAGAACGTTATTGATAGTGCATATAATCCATTATCTATTAATGAAGATTATTTCTTCCCTCAAACAGCAGAAGGTAGAGGGTCTAAAGTTGAGACACTACCGGGTGGCACCAATTTGGGTGAGATAGATGACTTAAAATATTTTACTAACAAACTTGTACGTGGTTTACGTATTCCAAGTTCATACTTACCAACAGGTCCTGATGATGGACAAAGCAACTACCAAGACGGTAGAGTTGGTACAGCATATATTCAAGAATTACGTTTTAACAATTACTGTGAAAGATTACAAAGTTTAATTACAGAAGAATTTAATCAAGAGTTCAAACGCTATCTATTAGAAAAAGGTGTTAATATTGATACAGCGATGTTTGATATTAAAATGCAACCGCCACAAAACTTTGCAAGTTATAGACAAAGTGAACTTGATAATGCTCGTATTGGAACATATACACAAATGGCGGCTGTTCCTTACATTTCAAATAGATTTGCTATGGGAAGATTCTTAGGCTTAACTGACGAGGAACTTGCTGAAAATGAACGCTTATGGAAAGAAGAGAACGACGAAAACTTAACAGCACCACCTACTGACGCCGCAGGCGAAATGCGAGGTGCAGGAATTAGTGGTGCAGGTATAGGTGCTGACATGGGCGGTATGGAAGCTGAAGCACCTGAAGGCGAAGAGGCGGCACCAGTAGATGGCGGTGCGGCTCCACCACCAGATACAGCAACAGGAGGAGGCGCAGGCGGAGGTGCTCCAGGCGGTGCTCCACCGGCAGGCGCATAAATAATAATATGGCAAAGTTAAGAGAAATATTTTACTTCGATAAAGAAACACTTGAACCGGTTGATAATAGTGAATATGATCCGATTGATGATGAATCTATTGTCCAACGAGACGACCTTCGTAAGACTCGACTAACCTTACGCCAAATTAATAAGACACGCAAAGCGGCAGAACTTCACCAAGAGGAGCAGGAAAAAGAGCTACACTTCGTACGTCAAATGTACGGATTGCAGGCTAATGCTGATGCGGCGGCTGTCTAACAATGGCCCGTGCAACTACGGCTTTCGTTGTAGGTAACGGAACAAGTAGATTATCAATAGACTTACATCAATTAAGAAAAAACGCCCCCCACGGTAAGATATACGGCTGTAATGCCCTATACAGAGAGTTTGAACCCGACTATCTAGTAGCTGTTGATAGTAAAATGGTTACTGAAATTAATCGTACTGGATGGCAACTTACACACGAAGTATGGACTAACCCTAATAAAGCATATAAAACCTTTAATAAGTTTAATTACTTTGATCCTAGTTTAGGTTGGAGTACAGGTCCTACTGCATTAAATTTAGCTAGTGAAGAAAAGCATAATAATCAAGAGATCTATATCTTAGGGTTTGATTACGAAGGTACTAATAATAAAGTTAATAACATATATGCAGATACAGAGAATTATAAAAAATCTTCTGCTCAAGCTACATACCACGGAAACTGGGCTAGACAAACAGGTATAGTAATCCAAAAAAATTCACATAAGAGATATATACGAGTAACAATGGAACGAGAAGCTTTCCTACCAGACAATTTAAAGGTGTGGGGCAACCTACATCACATGACCGTTCAAGATTTTAAGGACTTATTCAAGATCCTATAATCTTAATGTAAAACGGCTCATTATGAGCCGATAACCACGTACTTTTCCTGAAAAACCATAAATATTATACGACAGCCTTACCATATCTAAACAAACAGGAGATTTAAAATGGCAGACAAAAATAAATTTGAGCAAATGTTAGAAAAGCTCATCTCAGAGGACCGTGCTGGTGCGGAAGAACTGTTTCACGAAATAGTTGTTGATAAATCCAGAGACATTTACGAAAAACTTTTAGATGATGATATGCCCGAAGTTGAAGTAGGCGAAGGGAAAAAAGATTCTGAAGTTGATGAAAAAGAAAACAAGAAAGCTGACGAAGACGAAAAGGTCGACGAAAAATCAGACGAAAAAGCTGATGAAGGCGACAAAGAAGTTGACGAAAAAGCTGACGAAAAAGCTGACGAAGATGAAAAAGAAGTTAAAGAAGAACTTGTTGACATCACGCCAGTAGAAGAAGTTCCTACAGAAGCACCCGACGATATGGGCGGTGATCCAGCAGATGCTATGATCGGCGACATTGAAGGCGGTGATGATGAGGAAGGCGGCGACGAAGGTAATGGAGATGATGAAGATCTTGAAGACCGAGTTGTTGACCTAGAAGATGCACTTGATGACCTTAAAGCTGAATTTGACGCCATGATGGGTGACAAAGACGGCGGCGACGATGCTGGTGACGACGATGGCGACGACGATGTCGATGCTGACGACGACAATGGTGACGACGATGGTGATGATGATGCAGAGGGTGGATTTCCATCCGATCTAGAGGCAGAGGAAAAACCTGCATTTGAAGGTAAAGAAGCAGAAGCGAAAGCTAAAGCTACTGATCCTAAAACAAATACAGAGCTAATGCGAGAGTATGTAACAAAAGTATCTAGTGGACACGGCGCTGAAACAAAAGGCGGTGGTGAAGACGGTGGTACTAATACAAAATCTACAGTAGCTGGTAAAAATGACATGGGCGGCACAACCGCTAATATTGCCAAAGGTGGCGAAGGTGGTGGTTCAAATACTGGACTAACTGGTAACGACACTAAAGAAGATTCAGCTGGTAACGTAAACGTTCCAGGTGGAAAGGCAAGCAAGTCATTAAAAACTGACTCTAAAGGCCACGGTACCGAGAAAAAGGGAAAAGGCGAAGAAGGCGGAGCTAACACTAATTCAGTGATAGGCTCCTAATTTTGTTGAGGAAAAAAGTGTTGCTTAACTTAAGAGAGAACTTAACATTCGACCAAGCTAAAATGGTCATCGAGTCTACCGAGAACGACAAGGGAGGCAAAGACCTTTATTTAAAAGGAATTTGTATCCAAGGTGGGGTTAAAAATGCCAATATGCGTGTTTACCCTGTTACCGAGATAGGTAGAGCTGTCAATACACTCAATGACCAAATTACTGGTGGATATTCTGTTCTGGGCGAAGTTGATCATCCAGAAGGACTCAACATAAACTTAGATCGTGTAAGCCATATGATCACAGAAATGTGGATGGATGGCCCAAACGGTTACGGGAAACTTAAGATATTACCTACGCCGATGGGACAATTAATTTCAACAATGCTTGAAAGCGGAGTTAAATTAGGCGTCTCATCACGTGGTAGCGGAAACGTCACAGAAGACGGATCCGGACAAGTAAGCGATTACGAAATCATTACGGTGGATGTAGTCGCTCAACCCAGTGCTCCAGGGGCATACCCAACCCCTATATACGAGCAGTTACTCAATACTCGTGGGGGGTATAAGGCTATGAACTTGGCACGTGAGCTAGAAGGCAACGCGAAGGCGCAAGGATATTTAAAGAATTCTTTGGTGAATATCATCAAAGGGCTCCAGTAATAAGGAGAATATAATGTTGGACGCACTGAAATCACTCTTTGAAAACAATGTAATTTCTGAAGAGATCAGAGCTGAAATTCAAGAAGCATGGGACAAGAAGATTGAGGAAACTCGTCTTCAAGTTACTGCTGAACTTCGCGAAGAGTTCGCATCAAAATATGAACACGATAAAGCACAGATGGTTGAAGCAATCGATAATATGGTGAGCGAAAAATTAGCGGAAGAAATTTCCGAATTCACTGACGACCGCAAACAGTTAGCAGAAGCAAGAGCAAAATATGTTATTGCTATGCGTGAAAACGCAAACTTGCTAAAAGAGTTTGTTATGCAGTCATTGAAGAAAGAAGTTTCTGAATTACACGACGACCAAAAAGTTATGTCAAGTAAATTTGGCAAACTTGAGGAATTTGTTGTAGAAGCTTTGAGCAAAGAAATTGCAGAGTTCCACGAAGATAAAAAAGATTTAGCTGAAACTAAGGTAAAACTTGTACGTGAAGCTAAAAAACATCTCAACAAAGTTAAATCAACTTTCGTTGAAAAGAGTGCTAAATTAGTATCAGATGTAGTTGGAAAAGGACTTACAAAAGAAATTGGACAACTTAAAGAAGATATTGATTCTGCACGTAGAAATGATTTTGGTCGTAAAATTTTCGAAACGTTTGCAAATGAATATTCGAACAGCTACCTAAACGAGAAATCAGAAACTGCTAAACTTATGCAAGTTGTTAACATGAAAGATGGACAAATTAAAGAAGTTAAAGCAGAGGTAGACGAGAAGACTAAAACAATCGCAGAGAAAAATGCAGAAATTAATAAAATTTCTGATGCGGCTAAGAGACAAGATATCATGTCTGAACTTACTGCTCCTTTGAGCAAAGATCAGCGTGAAATTATGAAAGACTTACTGGAAAGTGTACAAACAGCTAAATTGCAAAAGCAATTTGACAAGTATATGCCGGCGGTTATCGACGGGAAAACTCCAGAAAAGAAGAAGGCGACATTAACAGAAGCTGAGGCAAAATCAATTACAGGCAATAAAGAAGAATCTAACGTTAGTAGTGTAAGCTCGGAAGCAACAAGTAATATTGTTGACATTCGAAGACTTGCAGGATTGAATTAAGGAGAAAACAATGTCAGAACTACTAGAAAATCGCTGGCAGGATACCAAAACCGCTCTTTGTGAAGGCCTAAATGGCAATAAGAAAGCAGTGATGGCAAGTACTCTTGAAAACACACGCAAGTGGTTGAATGAGACTGCTACCGCTGGATCAACATCAGCAGGTAATGTTGCAACTCTAAATAGAGTTATCCTACCAGTAATACGTCGAGTTATGCCGACTGTTATCGCCAACGAATTAGTTGGTGTACAGCCGATGACTGGACCCGTGGGTCAAATCCACACATTAAGAGTTCGTTACGCAGATAGCTCAGCTACCTCAGGTAACGAAGTTGGTGAAGAAGCATTATCACCATTTAAGATTGCGGCGGCTTATTCAGGTAATGCCACAGACGCAACACCAGGAGGCGAAGCAACAGCTGGCCTTGAAGGTGTAGCGGGCAAACGCCTAAGCATCCAAATCTTAAAGCAAACTGTCGAAGCAAAAACTAGAAAGCTATCAGCTCGCTGGACTTTTGAATCGGCGCAAGATGCACAAGCACAGCAAGGCATCGACATCGAAGCAGAAATTATGGCGGCATTAGCCCAAGAAATAACTGCTGAAATCGATCAAGAAGTTCTTGCATCTTTACGTGCTTTGGCTGGTACACAGAACCAGGGTGCATACAACCAAGCAAATGTTAGCGGTACTGCAACATTCGTAGGTGACGAACACGCGGCTTTGGCCGTTCTCGTTAACCGCGTTGCAAACACTATCGCTCAACGCACACGTCGTGGTGCAGGTAACTGGGCAGTGGTTTCATCCGAAGCCCTTACTATTTTGCAATCAGCAACAACTTCAGCGTTCGCAAGAACAACTGAAGGTACTTTCGAAGCTCCAACAAATACAAAATTTGTTGGTACACTTAATAGTGCAATGAAAGTATATGTTGATTCATATGCAAACGACGGAACGGCTGTATTGATAGGATACAAAGGCGGATCAGAATCTGATGCGGCGGCGTTTTACTGTCCTTACATTCCGTTAATGTCAAGCGGAGTTGTATTGGATCCAGGTACGTTTGAACCAGTAGTAAGTTTCATGACTAGATACGGATACGTTGAGTTAAACAACACAGCGTCTTCACTAGGTAATGCGGCTGACTATTTGGGAACAGTGACCATTGCAAATACTGTTTCTTTCCAATAATAATTGGATAGATTATTAGTAATTAAGCGAGGGCGGTCTTAGGATCGCCCTTTCTTTTCTATTTTGGATAAACTTATCCACAAAAAAATAAAAAAAATCGTTGACTTTTAACTATAAGATGTTATTATACATATAATACTTAGACGGTAGCTCTGTTTAAGTAGGAAGTGTGCAAGGAAGAACTTCTTACCAGAGGGGTGAACTTGACTGTACAGGGGTGGTACCCAGGGTGGGTAGCTGAAAGGCGCTTATCCAAATCGACTTACCAGTCGGGTATAGGTTTTCCGCAACAATAGATAGGTATCTGTGAGGCGGGATTGTAGGTGTAACCAAGTCCTACCATTTCCACTATAAATTTAATGAGTCGAGCCCAGAATGGCTATTAAACGCTGTTCTGGGCTTTCTCTTGATAAATAATAGCATAGGACTGAGCCCTTATACGAAAAGGGACTTATGGGGACACAACCCCGTAAACCTAGAACGTTTAACAGGAGAAAACAAATGGGAAGACCACTTAATAAAAGGTACTTTACAGACGCGGTAACAGGCGCAACTGCAGGTGCCGACGAAATCAAAGTAAATTTTCATAACGGAACAGCAGTAAAAGAAGGTACTATTGTCAGACAAAAAGGATCTAAAAGATTCGTAGTTGCTGAAACAGGTGCCGCGGATACTGAGTTCACTTGTTACTTGAAAACTGGCGTATTACCGGCGGCTTTAGCGGCTGGCGAAATGTCAATTTCAGTATTAGGAAGCGATGCAGAAGTTTACGGAGTTAGCAAAATTGCTGGCCGTAAAGTTACACTCGTGGCACCAAGTGCTACAGGAACTAACGCATTAGACGGACTTACTCAAGGATGGCAAATGGGAGCGGCCGCATCTTCAGGCACAGTTAGAGTTGAAGAAGCAGGCGACGACGATGTTGCTAACACCGACGATGATGATTTCACTGACGATGCATAATCACTAGTTTTTAGGATTGAATTAACTAGAATTGGAAGCCCGGACTTGTTCGGGCTTTCTCTTTTTCTGATAAATACTTGTAACAAGCAGGAGAATGAAATGGGAAGGCCAGTAAACGATAGATATTTTGGAGAAGGTAATGGAAAACTCCAGGTCACACGCCATTTTTTCACTGGCGGCTCTGAACTTTCAACAAAGTGTTGGATTTTATCTCAACGTTCAGGCAATAAATTTAAAGTTACTGACGGATCTTCTACTGAAGTATTAACTTTAGTTAATAAAGCGGCAGGAACATTAGTAGCTGGCGAAATGTCAATTGATGGAGTCTTAGATGATTCAACAGTTGTTCAAGTTACAAAAATATATAATCGAGGTGTACAATACGAAGGTGATACACGCGGACAAATGGTTATCGGCGGAAGTGATGCAGGCGGCGAAGATGACGCAACTGCAAATACTGTAACTGTCGACGGGCAATAATTATGGCAAAACACGTTAACACAAGCGGCGATTATTCAATTAAAACAGCCAATGCAGGAACTATTACTTTAGACACTGGTAATACAGTTGGACAAGTTCAAGTAACAGGAGACCTTGTTGTTAATGGAACAACACTAACTGTTAACTCAACTGATCTAAATATTAATGATAATATTATTGTTCTTAATGCAGGAGAGGCTGGTACAGGCGTTACATTAGGTGAATCAGGAATTAGAATTGAACGCGGTAGTTTAGCTGACGTACAATTTCTTTTTAATGAATCTATTGTTTGGAATGATCCAGTAAGTAATACAACAAAGTCAGGGGCTTTTGTCTTTAAAGATGAAAGTAATGCAAACATTGGATTAGAATGTAGAAGTATTTCAACAGGCGGCGGTGACCTATTTTTAATTAATGCTGGTACTGGTGTAGTTAGCGTTAGTGGTACTAACAATTATGAAGTACAAGTTGAAGCTCATGGTGATGATGCTCTTACTAATAAAAAATATGTTACTGACCACGTAGCAACTGAATTAGCAACACATAAACTTTCAAAAATTCAAGATGGCGACATTAACCCAACAATGGTACTTTGTGCTGATGATCAAAATACAGGCTTAGAAAGTGATATAAAAGTAACTGTTGATAGTATTAATAATGTAACATTCTACAATAATAGAACAGAACTTCATGATATAAGAATATCTAATAACACAATTGAAACAACTAACAGTCAAGGCAGTTTAGTTCTTCAAGCACCAGGAACTGGCTCAGTTGTTGTTGATGATCAATTACAGATTTTAAGTACACCAAGTCCAGACGATCCTGCGACAGATCC
>Ga0310342_100000934_pt1 | contig 17522 bp, 9 predicted proteins | sample S15DNA20500_MG_FD_206155 | JGI IMG/M metagenome (GOLD analysis project Ga0310342, IMG submission 206155) | Marine microbial communities from station ALOHA, North Pacific Subtropical Gyre - S1503-DNA-20-500_MG | ecosystem: Environmental > Aquatic > Marine > Oceanic | place: Pacific Ocean: North...
CCAGGACGACTGCAGGTAACGTCGGATATCCTCCGGCGAGAACACCACGGTGACCGAAGCCCGATCGGTGCCTGTCTCCGCCAAACCGACGCCTGAAGACAAGATCATGTCCGCCCCATTGTCGACGTTCCGATCTGGCCAGGTCGTGTGTGAGTCACTCACCGGGGAAGGCCCCGAAGTGGTTCGCCTGAAACGAATGGGCATCTGCTCCGGGCGACGGATCGACGTGATCCAGACGGGTGACCCGATGATTCTTGGGGTCGTCGGAACGAGATTGGGGATCTCTCGAAAACTGGCATCACGGGTGCTTGTGTCTCCGGCCGAAGAGACCGCCACGGACTCACCCTCACAATAGAGAATCGCGTCAACAAAGATGGCAGGACTCGACACATCTCCGGCTCCCCCGCCGTCCCACCCGACTCCCGAAGGGTCTCTCTCCACCTCGCGAGTTGCGTTGGTTGGCAACCCGAACACCGGCAAGACATCGCTGTTCAATGCGCTGACGGGCTTGAGGGCCAAGACGGCCAATTTCCCCGGCAGCACCGTCGACATCCGTCGTGGCCGACTCGACCTGGAGTCCGGCTCGGCGGAATTGATCGACCTGCCCGGTCTCTACAGCCTGGATGCCCTGAGCCCGGAGGAGGCGTTGGCGGCGAGTGTGCTGCGAGGCGAAGCCGGAACAGATTCGGCTCCCGACGCCGTGCTCGTTGTCATTGATGCCACCAACATCGAGAGAAACCTCTACCTGGCCAGCGAGGTCGTTGACCTGCAACTGCCGACGATCGTGGCTCTGAACATGATCGACGCCGCTTCGGCCGCCAAAATCACGATCGAGGTGGAGCGACTGTCCAGCCATCTCGGCTGTCCGGTGGTCGCGGTCAGCTCGCGAACCGGTTCGGGCCTCGCGGAGGTCCGCCAGGCCGTCGACAGCCAACTCGCAGCCGTGGAACCGCAGCAGGACCACGTGTCCTGCACGGCCGGCTGCAGCGGTTGTCATTTCGCCGCAAGATATGACTGGGCGGAACAGGTTGCCACCGAGTGCGTCGAAACCCCCGACGGGCAGGGCCATCGCACTGCGGCAATCGATCGCGTCCTGGTCAATCCGTTCGGGGGAATGATCGCCTTCCTGGCAGTGATGGTCGGGCTCTTCTACCTGATCTTTTCGCTGGCCGATGTGCCGATGACGATGGTCGACGAGGGGTTTGCCGTTGTGGCTGGCGCCGTCGACGCGGCATTCCCTTCTGCTGATATGCATCCGGCGGCCTGGTTCGTTGGCGCCGCTTCACTTTCGATGGCCGTGTTTTGGCTGGCTTACCGGGCGGCCGGAATTCGCTGGTCGACGAAATCCGGAGGCGCGGCGACCGTGGCCTCGGTCGTGGTCGGCATGATGCCCGCCGATGACCTCAACAGCCTGCTGGTGGACGGCGTGATCGCCGGTGTCGGTGGCGTCGTCATCTTTCTTCCTCAGATCTGCATCCTGTTTTTCTTCATCTCGCTGCTCGAACAAAGCGGATACCTGGCTCGCGGCGCTTTCGTCATGGAACGCCTGATGCGACTGGTGGGCCTGCCGGGAAAAGCCTTCGTCCCGATGATCTCGGCCCACGCCTGTGCCATCCCCGGAATCATGGCCGCCCGCGTTATCGAAGACTGGCGAGATCGGCTCGTGACGATCCTGGTCCTGCCCCTGCTGACCTGTTCCGCACGACTCCCGGTCTACTCGATGGTTGCCGCGCTGCTGTTCAGCGGTTCGCCACTCTACGCCGCCCTGGTCTTTGTCGGATCCTATGTGCTGGGAATCGCGGCCGCATTGTTCTCGGCCTTCTGTCTCAAGATGACCATCCTCAAGGGCGAGGCCGTTCCACTGGTCATCGAATTACCACCCTATCGCCTGCCGAATCTGCGGAATGCCCTGACGACGGTCGTCGAACGCGGGGGCGTGTTCCTGCGACAGGCCGGAAGTGTGATCCTGCTGATTTCGGTGATCCTCTGGGGACTGGCCACCTACCCGTCTCTGCCGGAAAACGAAATGTCGGAAGAACTGGTCACCCAGCTGGAAACCGTTCGAGACGGCCAGGTGGCCGAACTGCCCGACGAGGTGAAGCAGGAGATCCTGCAGGCGAAGTTGGCCCATTCGTTTGCCGGACGGCTGGGACGGTTGTTCGAGCCCGTTTTTGAACCGCTGGGTTTTGACTGGCGGATCAACGTGGGGGTCATCAGTTCCTTTGCCGCAAGGGAGGTCGTCATCTCGACGCTGGCGATCATGTACGGGATCGGCGAGGACGGTGGGGAAGACGAAGAGACACTCGTCGAGACGCTGCGGCGGCAGAAACGACCCGATGGGACACCCACATTCTCGGTCGGGACCGGGTTGAGCCTCCTGGTCTTCTTCGTGCTGGCCATGCAATGCCTGCCGACACAGGCGGTGACCAAGAGAGAGACCGGGTCCTGGAAATGGGCGGTGTTGCAGTTGGTCTACATGACGGCACTGGCCTACGTCGGGGCGTTGATCGTCTACCAGGGCTGCACCGCATTCGGCCTCGGCTGAGAACCAGCCCGGACAGACAGCGGTGCTACCGCGGCCCGGAAGATGGGACCTTGCCCACGACCTGGAACGCGAACAACTTGGCGTACCGCAACGTGAATCGCAAACGGATCGGCTTGCCAACCCAGGCCGCCAGGTCCTTTCGGTCTTTCCACAACAGTCGTTGTGCAACTCCATCGGACCGGATCGGCTGGGACTCGGCAACAACCTTGCCGTCGGCACCCAGAACCGCCACTGACAACAGGCTGCCGGTGGAGGGGGATTGAGCCAGATTGGCGTCGACGTTGATTTCGACATGTTTGCCGCGCAGAAAGAATGGCTTCGTGATGACGGTACCCGGCTTGCTACCTGAGTCGAGCGAGATGAAACCGTCCAGCCGCTGAACGTAGCGATGAACGCCACCGGGCGTCCGCTTTCCATACCAGGCCGAATCGTGCGGAACATCGGTTTCCAATCCGTACATCCAGAGTTCGTCCCCGACCCGCACCATTCCGGGGCCCATGTACGCCGTATAGGCGATCTGTTTGCCCACACGTTTGGCGTTCGGATTGGGGGGGACATAGGACCGATGGAACCGTCGGTTCACATGAATTCCGTCGCGGCTTGTGGCCAGCTGAATCGTGCATTCTCCGGTGTCGTAGCGCATCAACGTTGGAAAGAACAGGTACACTCCCGGTGCGTAGGGATAAACGGTGGCCGCCGAGACGTAGATTCCGCTTCCCCACTTGCCACCGGGATCGTGCTCGTCTTCGGAAAGAATCTCGTGGAGCTTCGGTGGCGCCAGCCAGTCATCAGCCTGCTTCCGAGCCGCCTGGGGAAAACCACCAAAGTGATCTGACTCGGCACGAGCCACTCGACGCGAGGGCCGCCCAATCCGTTTCCCGCTGGCGTCCCTTTGCCAGCAGTTGCTCCGCACGTAGGCCACGTACTTCTTGATGTTCGGATCGTAGAAGGCCACGTTCTGCGTGTCGGTGTCACCGGGCATGATGATGCCCTCCGGAGTGTCCACGACCTTCCAGTGGATCCCGTCAGGCGACACGGCCCCACTGATCGATGGATACGGTCCCCTGGAAGCAACGCGATAGAAGTCCCCGAAGATCATCTTGTATTTCTTCGCCGGACTCTTTGCGTTGGGATCGATGAACACGTGATGACCGTGGACATAACCACGATGGCCCAGGGAGATGATGTTGTTGTCCCGGCTGCCCTCGAAAACGACTTGTCGCAGTGCGGGTCTCTTCCAGTGAATGCCGTCCTTGGACACGGCGTAACACAGGCGGCTCATCCAGTGTCCCGGGATCTTCTCCACATAGCTCCACACCTCGTACCACATGCAAAACTGATCGCCGTCTCGAATGACGTTGACGAACCCCAAGCCTGCAGGAGCCCAGGGATCGGTGGCGTGCAACACTCGCTCGGCCCGTCGTGCCGGATTCAATGTGAATTCCGCATCGGCAACCGACTGGAGGATCTCTTCATCGATGAACAACTGTTTGCCTGTGCCGATCTCGCGTGGCTGGGCAGCGGTGGCCATCGGACCCAGGCAGATGCCGATCGCAAAGGTGAACAGGGCTCGGCGAAAACTGATCGGCAGCTTCAACATGTTCACGTCCTTCGGCAAAATGATCGCGGAAATTCGGTGCTCCGCCAGCCACACTAGAATCCTTGAAACGTGCCGGCCGCTCAACCGTCTGACGGGAATTCCGCGGCCGGCGGTCACCATCGCAGGTTGGGGCATCGGCAGACATCTGCCGACCACCCGACACTCGCCGGGACTTCGTCGCCCTCGCCGGTGATCGTTGACAACCGGGGGCTCAAAGGAATTTCGGCGTGATCAGCCGCGGAAGAAACAACACGAACTCCGGAAACACGATGACGATTACCAAGAGAATCAGCATCGGCACCAGGATGATCCCCACGTCCTTCAGCACATTCACCACCTGGACTTCGCCCAGCGAGCACGAGATGAGCAGGCACAGCCCGTACGGCGGAGTGACCAGGCCGAAAGCCAGGGAGATCACACCGATGACTGCAAAGTGAATCGGGTGCATGCCCACCTTGTCGGCGAGTGGAAGCAGCACGGTGCCCAGCACGATGATGGCGGGAATCGCATCGATGAACATGCCCACAAACAGGAAGGAGATGGCGATCAGGAACCCGGTGGCCACGAATCCCGTGCCCCAGCCGGCCATGACATCCACCAGTGCCTGCGGCACCCGGTGGTAGGCCAGCAGCCAGCCAAATGCCGACGCTGTCCCGATGCAGAAAAGCGAAATCGCCGCAAGCCTCGCCGATTCGTAGAGGACCTTCGGGAATTCTCTCCGCTCAATGGACCGGTAGATGAGTCCACCCAGCACGGCCGAATAGACGACGGCGATCACGGACGCTTCAGTCGGTGTAAAAAACCCGCCGACAATGCCGCCCACGATGATCGCCGGTGTCACCAGCGCCAGGCTCGCGCTGCCCGCTGCCCGCAGAAACTCCTTTCGGGTCGCTCGTCGATAGACGGGATAATTCCGCCGCTTGGCGTAAACCAGGACCGTGCTCATCATCAGCAACGCAATCAGGAGTCCAGGAATGATCCCGGCCATGAAGAGGCCGCCGATGGATACCGACATCAGTCCGCCCCAGACCACCATCATGATGCTCGGCGGGATGATCACACCCATCACCGAAGAACACGCGGTGATGGCCACCGAAAAACTGGAATCGTATCCCTGCTTCTTCATCGCCGGGATCATCAGCGAGCCAATCCCGGCCGCATCCGCAGTGGACGAACCGGAGATTCCGGCAAACAGCATGCTCACCACCACGTTGACGTGACCCAATCCACCCGGCAAATGGCCCACGGACGTTCGAGCCAGGTTCACCAGTCGCTCGGTGATGCCCGCGGCATTCATCAGGTTGGCAGCCAACAGGAAGAACGGCACTGCCAGCAGAATGAACGAGTTGTACGACTTCCACATTTCGTTGATCAGCAGAATGGGCGTCAGCCGATCATCGAGGAGCATCATGGGAACGCAGGCAAGTGCCAGTGCGAACGACACGGGAATCCGCAGGACGATCAGCACGCCAAACGTGCCCAACATGATCACGGCAGCTTCACTCGGACTCATGATTTCGGCTCACGTCTCCGAGTCCTGGGATCGTCCCGAGATCAGCTTCACGTCCACGACGATCCGTTCCAGCAGAAACACCGCCCAGGTCACGCCCGCCAGCGGAAACGCCAGGTAGATGCTCAGCATGTTGATGCCGCTCATCTCCGAATGCTGCCTGAACCCGAATTCGGCAAACTCGTAGCCGTACACGACAAACACAACCGCCACCAGCATCATGCCAACGTGCACGATCAGATTGCCGAAGCCTGCCTGCCGATCCGTTTCGGGTTGAGGAAACAGATCGACCCTGAAGTGCGATTCTTCCCGCACCGCGATCATCGAACCGATCATGATGATCCAGACGAAACAGAATCTGGCGATCTCCTCGGTCCAGATGTACCGGGGGATGATTCCCGAATAGCGAGAGAGAATCTGCAGCAACACCGGAACGATCATCAACAGCATGAGCAACGTCAACAGGACCTTCAGCAACCGGAAGTAGAGATCCAACGACGACCTGGTGACCTTGGCGATTGTTGTCATGTCAGTGCGGTGTTGGAGAAAGAAACACTACCCGGCGTGTGAACCGTCGGGGAGCCGATGCCCCCCAGCCCAGCCGACGCGGCAATTGCCACTCGACAATTTTCAGCACCGGCTACTCCAGTTCGTTGATCCGGGCCAGGATCTTCTCGGCCTTGATTTCCTTGGCGTACGCGGCTTTCACCGGTTCGGCGAGTTTCAACAATTCGTCTCTTTGAGTGAACTCATGGACCCGCAATCGGCTGTCCTTCTCCAGTCTCGAGAGGATCGCGGCATCTTCGGTGGACTCAAGATGTCGACCGAATGCGCCGGATTCGCGTCCGGCCTTGATGATCGCCGCCTGCAGGTCCCTCGGCAGACGCCGGAACGTCTTGCCGCTGAAACACAGGGGACGCACGGTGATGGCGTGTCGGGTCTCGGAGATTTCCGGACCCACCTCGTAGAACTTCATTTGCTGCAGTCCGGCCGCCTCGTTTTCCGCCGCCTCGATGACTCCGGTCTGGATGGCATTGTAGATCTCGCTGTAGGCAATGACCGAAGGGGACGCCCCCACCGCCTGAAAAATGCGGGTTTGAATGGGAGCACCCATCACTCGCATGCTCAATCCCTTCAACTCCTGCATGTTTGTGATCGGCTTGTTGACGATCAGGTTGCGGATGCCACCGCCGGCGTAACCAATCAGCCGGACGTCGGCCTTCTCGGACACTTCCTCAGCAATTGGCTCCAGTGCATCACTCTCGAGCACCTTGTTCCAGTGATCCACATCCCGGAACAAGAACGGCATGTCCATCAGCGGTGCCGATTCGGAAAACGTGGACATATGGGCCGGTGAGACGATGCCGTAGTCCACCGAGATCCCCTGGCTCATGTAAGCGAAGTAGTCCTTCTCGAGTCCCAGTTCGCTGTTGAGATAGAGTTCAAAGTTGACCGGCTTGCCGTAGTATTCTCTGACGAGTTCCTCGAACTTCCGGATCGTCCGCGTAAAGGCGTGTTCTTCGCCGAACTGAACTGCGCCTTTGAGCGTCGGGACGTCCTGTGAAGTGTTCCCCGCTCCCGGCTCACCCTGAGTGTTCGAACGCAGAAACACCACGGCCATCATTCCGACAACCAGAACAACCAGCACGGCGATGAAAGTCGTCTGTTTCATGAGATGTTTCCGATGACGAATGGCCTCCAGCAACCGGGCAAATCGATCAACCCATGTGATCGTGAACTCCGGAAGTCATCATGACAACTTCCCCGCTTCGGTCACCATGGTGATTCCGGGGCTCTCTCCGTGTGCGAGAGTTCGGACGGGCCAGGGTCACTGGAGCCGGATCATCGGCACGCCGATGCTTCGGCCGTAGTGCAGCAGCAATTGCTGCGGAGTGACCCCGAATGTCTTCTGCAGCCCCTGGGACCATTCGACCCCCTCTTTGATCGATACAATCCATGCACCGAATGCACGCGAGTTCTGCTTGATCATCGAATCGGTGATCCGGGACGCAACGCCATAGTGCCACGACTCGATCTTCTTCCCGAAAAACGACTGGCCCACCACGCCAGTCTGCTTCAGCCGTAAGACGGCATCAGCCTGCCTCTTCAAGGGAGCGCGACTGGAACGCACAACGATCGTCGACACCCATTCGGCGATGCCCTCGTTCAACCAGGACGGAATGCGGGCCGACGACTTGAAGCGGTGAAGGTATCCGTGGGTTGTCTCGTGCACCAGCACCTGGGCAAAGTAGTTCGGATCGTTGCCTCGGTGACAGGCGACGATCACGTCCCCGTTTCTGTTGTTCTGGTGACAGATCCCCTGTTTTCGGTTGGTGAAAGCCGGAGCCTTTTTCATGACATTCGTCTCGAACTGGACAAACGAAGCCTGGTTGACGAACACGACGAAGACCGCCTTGCCTCGCCAGATGTTCTCCCCCGGTGGAACACCGAACCGTTTACCCAACTCGACACTCATGTTGTCCAGGTGCGCGATGTAGACACCGATCTGGGCTGCAGGCATGTCCGTGAGAAACAGGAAGTACTTCGTCTCGTAGAGTCTCAGGGGAAGGCCGGAAAATTTTTGGCGAACTTCCGCCAGGAACTTCTTGTGCTCCCGGACCGCGTCGGCCTGCTGCTCGGCTGAGAGTTTCGGCCAAATGTGCCGCCCTTTCGCCTTCAACCGTGCCGACACCACCTTTGTCTTTTCGTCAACGTCCACCAGCACCCAGGATTTCAGGAGCGGCACAGCCACAAGGTCGTAGGCTCTCTCGGCAGCGACAATCCGGACCAGCGAACCGGCCCGCAACCGGCTCGCCGTTTTTCTCTTGGGTCGACGGTAGACCACTGTCCGTACAGTGTCCTTGTTCGGCCCGCGGACGAATTTCACGATCGTGACATCCGTGATCCGCTTGCCACTCACCAGGACCAACTCGGCCAGAGAACCGTTCAACTTGTCCAATTGCTCGGCCGTCACGGAACACTCGACCGCACCGACCGACTTCGAACGACTGGTCTTTGCGGACTTGTCCTGGGCGGCGGCCGGCAGGGCAACCAGCAGCACGAAAAGCGCGGACCCGACACAGGTCCTCATCTTGGCACCTCGTTGACGGTGAGACGGTTCGAGAAGAGTCGCAAACATCACAGGTCGCTCGAATTCTTGACAGATGTTCAGCGGTTGCCGGAGGTCACCGTTCAGGCTCATCGGTCTTCAACCGTCTGTGCGGGCCACAACAGCGTTCGTTCGCCGCCACTTGTCGCCAGTCGCCGTCCGTCGGAACTGAAAGCGAGGCTGCCGATCCCGCCGGGTTCTGACAGGTCGAGAACCTCTTCTCCAGTCACCAAGTCCCAGACCTTCACGCTGCGATTGCTGGCACTGGCAATCCGATTTCCCGATGGACTGAAGGCGATGTTCCAGACAGAGTTGACGTGTCCTTGAATGGTCAAAACCGTCCGACCGGAAACCGAATCCCACAACTGGACTTTACTGTCCATTCCAGCACTCGCCAGTTGAAGTCCGTCGGGACTGAAGACCACGCAATTCACTGCACCGGAATGTCCGACCAGGGTCCTGAGCTTTCTCCAGTTTCTCGTTTCCCAGATCCACAGCTTCTCGTCCGCACTGCCACCAACGAGCCGGCGACCATCCGGACTGAAATTGACGCACCGAACGTGTTTGCCGGGCCCCGTCAATGTGACCAGTTTCTTTTCCGTGGAGAGATCCCAGACCGTGACTGTTTTGTCGTCTCCGGCGGCGGCAAGTCGCCGACCATCAGGACTGAAGGCAAGATCGAGCACGGACACGTCATCTTCTTTCAGGACCGACAGTTGTTTCCCGGTAGAGACACTCCAGATCCGGATCTCCCCACCATGTGAATCCGTTTCAGTCACGAAAGCGAAACTCCCGCTCGCCAGGAGTTGCCCGTCGTGGCTGACCGTCAAACAGAGAATCGCCGTGTCATGGCCAAGGAATTGTTGAGTTCTTCGTCCCGTCGCGGGGTCCCAGGCAGTCAGGATCGTACTGGGAAACCGACGACTGACCAGCCGTTTTCCGTCCAGGCTGAAAGCGACACTCGAGTTCGTGCCCAGGTACCGGTCTCTACTGTCAGGATAACGTCGAGACACCGGAATCGACGAATCTGACACTCCCACATTGCCGGCCGCCGGAGCCGAGTTTCCTCGACTTTCCAGTGTTGGCAATCCCACAACTGTGGCTCCGATGTTTCCCTGGTTCACGACGTGACCAGGTGGCGGCGATCGGGTCGGGGGCTCCTGCATCGCGAGAAACGTCCGTCCCGTCGTGACATCCCAGAGGCGAACCGTCTGGTCAGCACCGCCGGTCGTGAGTCTCTGCCCATCGGGACCGAACGCGACACCGTGAACATCCGCGACGTGTCCCTTCAGCGTATTCAGCGTCTTTCCGGTCGCGATTTCCCACACCCTGGCCGTTTGATCCGCACTTCCGCTGGCAAGAAAGAGACCATTGGGGCTGATGGACAAACTGGTGACACTGCCTTCGTGCCCCTCGAGAAGTGCTACGCGACGGCCACTTCTGGAGTCCCAAACGCGAATCGAGCGATCCTTGCCACCACTCACCAAGAGGTCACCACCGGGACTGAAGGTGGCACAGAAGACACTGTCCCGATGGCCTCGGAATGACATCAACTCTCGCCCAGTCGCCACATCCCAGGTCCCGAGGAAACTGAGACCGGCACCGCTCTTGGATCGCAAATCCAGACCGCCGCCAGCTGCTGCTATTCGCCTGCCGTCCGGGCTGACGGCAATGGCCTGCACCTGCGACCGAAATTGCCCAATCGTGGTCAGTGGCCTGCCGTCGTCTGTGGCCCACGTGCGGATTGTCCTGTCGTCACCTCCACTGACCAACCAATCGCCACCGGGACTGAACGCGACACACTGGACACCAGCGGTGTGCCCCTTCAAGGCGAGACGCTCTCGGCCTGCCCGGACGTCCCAGAGCCGGATGCTCTGATCGGCACCGGCGGAAGCCAGCTGGTTTCCATCAGGGCTGAAGGCCAGGCCTTGCACATCCCCGGAGTGTCCGGTCAGCGTCACCAGGCTCGTGTCGCGCATTGGCCTCCAGAGCCGAATTGACCCGTCCAGGCTCCCAAAGGCAATGTGCGTCCCCTCTGGACTCCAGGCAATGCACTCTACGCTCGAACCGTGATCACTCAACTTCACGAGTTCGCTCTTGCAGAGACTGTTCCAGAAATGCCACTCAAACCCCGTGGAACCGGTCCCCTCGTAGAGTCCAAGCAAATCTCGAAGTCGTCCGATGTTGGCGTCCTGCCACGCTGGCTGTGCCAGGTTCATGTGAGCGACGTACAGGTTGTGCCGAGCGATCACCTTCTCCGCTTCCGCTTCGGCCAGCAGGACGGATTGATGGACCGCCACCCACGGACCGGCAATCCCCAATACCAGCAGCAACAGAACAACCGCGGCCGCCAGGCTGGCCACCAGGGGCTTTCGACAGCACCACCGCCACGCGCGTTCATGTCTCCGCACCGGCCGAGCGGTGACCGGTTCGCCATTGAGCCAGTGAGACAGATCCGCGGCGAGAGACTGGGCGGTTTGATAGCGTCGCTCGGGTTCCTTCTCGAGACACTTCAACGTGATCGTCTCGAGGTCGCGCGGGATCGTGTTGTTCAGTTTTCGGGGACTGGGCGGCTCGTCATGCACCATCTGGTGCAACAACATGCTCGCGGTGCCACGAAACGGCAATTCGCCCGTCAACAACTCGTACAGGATCACGCCCAGTGAATAGACATCTGACCGAGCGTCGGCAGCGTGGCCTTCTCCCTTGGCCTGTTCGGGCGGCATATAGGCCGGGGTGCCGAGCACCTTGCCGTCCATGGTCATCGTGATTTCGCCGATTTCGCGTTTGGCCAGGCCAAAGTCCATGATGTGGGGTTCGTTCTTCTCATCGAGCATGATGTTCGATGGCTTGAGATCCCGGTGGATGACTCCCTGGTGGTGAGCATGCTCGAGAGCCTCGGCCACGGTCACGCACAGCATGGCCGCCTCTTTCATCGGCGGTCGCATTTCAACGAGCCTCTGGGACAGCGACAGTCCTTCGACGAAGTCGCTGACGATAAACAGCGTCTCACCCACCCGGCCCACCTCGTGAACGCTGACGATGTTCGGGTGTTTCAGCTGGGCCACCGCCCGAGCCTCCCGCAGGAACATCTCGGCTCGCGAACCGTCGACATGAGACTGGCGGGGGATCTTGACCGCCACCAGGCGATCCAACTCGATGTCCCGTGCCCGGTAGACAGCTCCGAAGGTGCCAACACCCACCTTCTCGATCAACTCGAAGTGGCTCAGCGTGTGTGTCGTCCCGCCACCTTTGTCGGACGAACGAGAAGACGAACCGTCCGGGCCAATCGTCTCCACGTCACTTGCCAGGTTGAAGCTGCTGCCACAAGACGGGCAGTCAAATTCGAAGGACTCGTCGTCGTCGACGAATTCGATCGGATTCTGGCAGTGCGGACAGCGGACGTGCATGGAGCGGGCGGACTGCTCGGTGTGCGTGCGGGACACGGGCCGGGAGGTTCATCGTGACCGGTGCCAAGCCGTCGTTCAAGCGGTGGATGTTCAACCGGACGGACTCGAACGTCCGATCGCTCGACGCCCGGGGCTGTCGCTGTTGCCGGTACGCCGTTCGGACCACTTCTGCAGGACGGGGACCACGAACTTCGCAAAACGCTCGGCACCGGCCTGGTTCCAGTGCCCATCGAGGGGCAACCAGCAGGCCCGAATCTCTTCGACACTGCAATCCTCGAACGCCTCGGATCCGTCGACATAATCCGCCTGGATCAGCCGGGCGAACGCCTGGGTTTCCCAGAACTCACCCACCGCCTCCAGATACCACGCCGTCGTCTCGGATCCGAGACCGGCACGGGTCAGCAGGACCTCGCGGTAGGGGATGTGCACCACAAGTGCCGGAACCTGCTTCTTCTGCAGGGCCCGCTCGATCTGTGCCACCACCTGGCGACGATCATAGAAGAACAACTCCGCGTCGGGAAAAAACTGCAGGCTCTCGAGCAACAGCCGAGAATTGTCGCGCCGTCGAAGAAAGCCATCCATGACGGCACGACATTTCCCGGCCAGGTAGTAACGGAAGGGACGTGCAACCGATGGGCGACGCCGACCAGACAGGTACTGGTCGAAGATCTGGGGAGAAACCACCTGCCAGGTTTCCAGCGGCCGCAGGCGGTCGCGTCCGACGGCTGGCTGGTGTGGTGGATCGGGCTGGCCCGGCGCACCCAAGGCAGGACCTCGGCCCAGCAACATCGATTGGTTGTTCCCGGGAACCACCTGATCCCAGAACGTCAACGGCCGGCTCAGGTCGCTCCCGAAGACGGCGAAGATGACGCCGTCGATCTGGTAGTCTTCGGCGACGATGATCTCGGTCAGAACTCGGTGCCAGTTGGCCAGGCCACCCCCGTCGATCGAGAAATTCAGGAGTTCGACGGGCGAGCCCTGTTGTTCCGAAATCGCCTCGGCCACCTCCGGCCAGTTCCGCTCCATATAGAGGCCCGAGCTGAACGAATCTCCGAAGACGACGTATCGTTTCCGATTGGTTTCGCCGCGGCGAGGCGAAAAATCGTCATCATCGGGTGCACCCAGGTTGTTGCCTCGGAAAACGCCCACCGACTCGAGCGTGCCATTGGAGCTGATGATCATCATCCGCGTGGGATCGGCACCCAGGCGATATCCCAGCACCGGATCGAATTCGACGGCCGAGCGTCGGCCCTTGACGTCATGGACCCAGATCGCCTGCGGCTCGATGTCGCCTCGCATGTACAGCGCCGTCAGGACGGCTTCCGCCACGCCGTAACTGATCAACAGCGTCGCCACCGAGACCAGCAGCTTTTTCCAGAGTGGCCATCGCCGATCTCGTTGTGCCGGTTCTGTCATCGCAGGCTCGTTAGCAGTAACCGGATTCCAGTCCGCTCGTCCCGGTGCTTCCAGGGCGAGCACGAGGAACCGGAAGGCTTCACGTTTGTCCGCTGAAATGCCGTTTGTGCCGTTGAAGTCTGCTCACTGTCAGCGGCCCGCTCGCCGAACGTCGTTGATCTCGCTCCGCGACAGGGCCCCGCGATAGATCCTCACGTCCTTCATCCTGCCGTTGAAGAAATCGTGTTGGCCCAGGCCGATCTTCAGCGGTCCCTTCGTCGACAGGTTGAAGGCCGCCGGATCAAAACGGGAACTCTCGGCCACCCGTTTTCCGTCGATGGACAACTGCAGTCGGTTGCCCTTCCTGACTGCAGCCAGGTGATGCCAACCGGCCGCAAGTGCCCGGTCGTGGGTGACACTCTTGCCGGCCTCAAGCGAGAGCACGTGGCCGGAGGGGAGGACGCCGCAGAAGAGCTTGCCTTCGAAGACGGCCATCGACCAGGCCCGGCGGTACCGCACATCCGGAGTGTTGTCCAACCGCCCGGTCGAGGTCCACTTGCTGCCGCCGTCGTAGCGGTAGACATCGGCAAACGGCAGCGTGCCGGCATAGAGCTTGCCGTTGTAGACGGCCATCCCCATCACTTCCTTCTCCATGCCCAGGCGACCGGCGTGAACCCATCGCTGCGGGCCGGCGTACCGAAAGACCGACCCGGTTGGCCAGGTCCCGGCGTACAGGCCACCCTCGTAGATGGCCGTGCCGTAGACCTGGGTCGTGTCGGTCACCGGGCCGAGGCGAGTCCATTTCGTGCCGCCCTCGTAACGGAAGAAACCGCCGCCATCGTAGCTGAGCCCGTAGAGGTGTCCGTTGTGGACGCTGAGGTGCACGACCCTCAGGCCCGGGCACCCACAGGATGTCCAGCGGCCATCGCCGTCGTAACGGTACATGCCCCGGGTCCGCGGTTTTTCCTCGAAGCCGCCGCCGTTGGCCTCGTTTCGCCAGGCACTGCTCGTGCCCGTTCCGGCGTAAAGTTTTCCCTTGAAGACGGCCAGCCCACTGACGCTGCGGACGTCGGCGATCTTGCCGCAGTCGGTCCACCGTTTTCCGCCCTCGTAACGGTAGACTCTGCCGCCAAGCGACTTGTTCGGTGAGAGCGGCAGCGACGATCCCCCCCCGCTGTAGGTCTCTGATCCCGCGTACAGCCTGCCGTTGTAGACGGCCATGCCGGTGATGGAGTTGGCTGCGTCGGGACTGCCGCAGTCGACCCACCGCGTTCCGCCCTTGTACCGATAGACATGACCGACTGCGTCGGCGGCCGGCTCCCACGTGGCCGCGTACAGGTCTCCGTCAAACACGACCAGAGACTTGACGTACCGGTTGTGACCCGGGCGGCCGCGGTCTGTCCAGGCAGAATCCACGTGCCCGGCGTCGATGCCAAACAGGACGTTTCTCCAGTTGGACTGCGCCGAAGTCACGCCTGCATAATTCATCAGACTGATCGTGAAACCGGTGCGGGTGGCCGGGTCGTAGCAGGTCATCACGTCGCCCAGCACGTCGTCGAGTTCGGAGGCGGTGTGGATCCACGCGGAAATCGAGAAATCACCGGTCCCCAGTTGCAGTGACTTGCTTGAAGGAATCTCCAACCAGGCATCGATCCCGTTGAACCTCGCCGTTCGGTCGCGCCCGAAACGGACCCCGTGGTTGATCGCGTGGTGCCCGTTGCCGGAACTGTCACGCCCATCCTCGGCCAGTTTCCAGTGGGCAATCGGGCCATCAGCAGCAGTCACCGGATGGGCCGGGATGAGGAACAGGCCGATGACAACGGCGGTCAGAGAACGCATGACTGGCATGGGTATCACTCGAGGTTTCGGAGCAGGGGATAGTCTAACCATCTTCACCTGATCGGCGACATTCCGCATCAGGTCAGTCAACTCGAGTACGGAACTGTCACTTCCTGAACCTGGAGTTCGGCATGGCCGAGACGTTTCGGGACTGATCACCAACTGTTTCTGACCGATTTTCCGCATACGGCCAGGAAGATCCCCGAGATGGGGCTTCGAGTTCACCGAAACCTCCGGTATGGTAGCCTCCCCGTCGCTTAGTATGGCGTCGTCTTTCGGCTTCATTCGGCTGCAAGCCACCTCGTGAAGGGAAACCGACGTCCAATCCGTGGCGGGGCACTGCATTCCTGTCGGTCCACCCTGCGCATCATCTCCCTCTTGTCTCTGATCGAAGTCGCAGCACATTGTCTGCGAGACGCGTACGCATGAAACACATCCGGAATTTCTGCATCATCGCCCACATTGATCACGGCAAATCGACCCTGGCCGATCGACTTATCCAGGCCTGTGGCGGTGTCACTCAACGCGAGTTTCGTGATCAAATGCTCGACAAGATGGACATCGAGCGGGAACGTGGAATTACGATCAAGAGCAACTCGATTACGCTCTCGTACCATGACCCGCACGGGAACGACTATCAGCTGAACCTGATCGACACACCCGGTCACGTTGATTTTTCCCACGAAGTGCGGCGTTCGCTGATGGCCTGTGACGGCACGTTGATCGTCGTGGACGCCTCCCAGGGAGTCGAGGCACAGACGGTCGCCAACCTCTACCTGGCCATGGAGAATGACCTCGACCTCCTGCCGGTGATCAACAAGATCGATCTCCCGGCTGCCGACGTTGACCGTGTTCGCGAAGAGATCGATGCAGACCTGGGGCTCGATCCGTTTGAGGCGATCCCGGTTTCGGCAAAGACGGGCGAGGGAATTGAAGACGTACTTGCCGGCATCGTCGAGAAGTTGCCATGCCCCACGGGCGATCCGGACGCGCCGCTGAAAGCACTTGTCTTCGACGCCCATTTCGACCCGTATCGAGGCGTGATTCTTCAGTGCCGAATCATGGACGGAACGCTCGCAACCCGCGACACGGTCCACTTCATGCACGCCGGACGTGACTACACGGTCGAGGAACTGGGCTACAACCAGATAACGAGCACGCCGAGAGATCAGCTCAGTGCGGGGGAAGTCGGTTACATCGTCGCCGGGGTCAAGAGTGTCCGGGACATCGAGATCGGCGACACAATCACACACCTGGATCGTCCCGCAGAAGAGCCGATTCCCGGCTATCAGGAAGCAAAACAGGTCGTCTTTTCCTCGATCTATCCGATGAACACCGCCGATTACCAGGATCTCACCAAGGCCCTGGACAAGCTGGCAATCAACGACGCGGCTCTCACCTACGAGAAAGACAGTTCGGCCGCCCTGGGTTTCGGGTTTCGCTGCGGATTCCTTGGCCTTCTTCACCTGGATGTGATCCAGGAGCGGTTGCAGAGAGAATTTGACATCGGCCTCGTCATCTCGGCCCCGTCGGTCAAGTACAAGGTGACCGTGAAGGACGGTAAGACGATCGATGTGGACAACCCCACCTACTGGCCCAATCCAGCCGAGATCGACTCGGTTTCCGAGCCGTACATCAAGGCGTCGATTCTGACCCCCGAGGAATACGTCGGTCCTGTCATGGAACTGTGCCGGGAACATCGCTCGGAGAGCCAGACGATGAACTATCTCTCGGCTTCTCGAATCGAGTTGATCAGCGAGATGCCGCTCGGAGAGGTCCTCTTCGATTTCTACGGCAAGCTCAAGACGATCACGCGGGGATACGGATCGTTCGACTACGTTCCGATCGACTACAGAGACACCGACGTCGTGAAGGTCGACATCCTGGTCAACAAGGAGCCCGTTGACACGCTCTCCTACCTGGTCCATCGCGACAAGGCGAGATTCCGGGCGGTCCACTACTGCGAACAACTTGCCGAAGCGATTCCTCGCCACCAGTTCAAGATCCCGATCCAGGGCGCCATCGGCGGGACAATCATCTCCCGATCGACAATTCAACCATACCGCAAGGACGTGACCGCGAAGCTCTACGGCGGCGACGTCACACGGAAGAAC